>JACCDR010822908.1_pt1 | contig 12085 bp, 7 predicted proteins | sample 7446431 | NCBI WGS metagenome assembly JACCDR01 (sample SAMN15323443, study PRJNA562643) | freshwater metagenome | isolation source: river surface water | place: USA:Blue River Watershed | collected 2017-08-17
CGAGGTGCTGGAGAATCTTCTCGTTGGTATCCGCAATGATGCGGGCGCCGGTCATGACCACGCCCTCGGGACTCGCCAGCGCAAAGAGCCGGTTCGCCGCCAACTGCCGGGCGCCCTCGCGGGTGGATGCCAGCCAGCGATTCATGTAATACGCCTGCACCTGCGCCGCGGCATCCGCCTGCGCCTGCTTGCCGGCCGCCCGCAACTCGCGGATGTTCTGCGTCATCTGCGCCTGCGCGGCAAAAGCCAGCGCCGGCACGATCAACCCGTTCATCCCCTCCGGCGGATTGATGGCCGTCTCGTAAGCGATCTCCGGCGTCATCCGCGCATCCGCAAAGAACTGGCGCACCACCGCCTCGGCATTGCGCATCGTCTCCGGCTGAAACACCATCGCGTTCAAGTCCGCCAACACCGCCGGGTCCAACCCCGTCTGCGCCTGATTCCGCACCTGCTGCGACTGCCGCTCCCCTTGGCTCGCGTCCGCCACCGGCATCCCGCTCCCCGCCGCAATCTCCCGCAACTGCGCCTGCTTAGCCTCGGACCTGTCACCTGTCACTGCTTCGGTCCCCACCGCGACGCTGTTCATCAGCTCGCTCCGCACCGCCTGCTCATCCAGCGGTCCCGAATGATTCGCCCGGATGTGCGCGATGGCGCTCTCAATGGCGTTTGCAATCGTCTGCCCTGCACGCAGCGCCGCCTGCGCCGCCGAGATGGCGCCGTTCCACACCGCCACGGGAATGCCCTGAATCGCATCAAACACCTTGCCCTTGGTGTCAATCTTTGCCTTCTCCAGCGCCCGGATGATCTTCTCAATCTGCGACACGGCCGCGCCCGCCGGCACGGGCACGCCCGCCAATTGAGCTACCTGCCGCAAGCGACGCAACAAATACGCTTCGCCCTGCCCCACCGTTTGCACCGTCCCACTGTAATCGGTCGGCAATCCACCACCGACCGCAACATTTACCGCCACCAGCAACGGATGAATCTGCTTTGTCGCCCGCCCGTAGCGCGGCGGCGCCTGCTCATACATCGGGTCGGTCAACTTCTTGAGGCTCGTGGAATCCTTGAAGAACTGATAATCCGCCAGCGCCTTGTCGTAATCAGCTTGTGTCAGTTCATCTGACAACCGCAATGGCTCCATTGCTTTCGTAATCCGTGCGGCGTTGGATTTCGGAACTACGATCTTGTCAGCCTGCGACGTTTTGAGGTCTACCACGCGGTCGCGCAACTCTTGCAACCGTTCTTTGATGTTGGCCACGGTGTAAGACGCCGTGCCCGCCTGCACCGTGATTTGCCCGTTGGCTTGATCCTCGGGAGCTTGGGCCAAAGCCACATCAATCTGCGCCAACAAGTCCGCCTTGACCTCCGCCTCAGACATTTGCGGATTCTTGACGGCAGCTTCCTGAACAGCCGGGGCGGGCGGGTTTGCCTTCTGCGCCTTGGGCGTCGGGCGCTTCCGCACGCTCGTGATGTCCATGATGCCGTCGCCAATGGCAATGCGTTCCGCCTGCGCGGCATCCACCGCTTCCACCAAATACACCCCGCGACTTCCACCCGCACCACGCTTGCGGCTGTCATACCGCACCTCAAACGGCACGGGCGCCCTGTCACTTGTCACCTTCCCACCTGTCACTGCCTCCGCCTTCGCGCCTTTGCGCCCCTGCGTCAAATTCCCCTTCCTGTCACCTGTCACCTGCGCACCTGTCACCCGCTCCTGCACCACTTGTGCAGGAGTCGCCACCGTCACGCTACCGCCCTGCGCCTGGGCGGCCTGCACCGCGGCGGGAATCTGCTCCGGCGTCACCAACTCCTCCGTCACCGCAATGCCGGCGGGGTTGCGGCCTTGAACAACGGCAAGGTCAGAGTCTGCCGTGGCACCAAATTGCTGCGCTGACGCATCCGCAAAGCTGGACACCTGCTGCACCCATTGCGCGTTTTTGGGCTTGGGCCGCAGGTCTTCCAGCGATCCAGACTTGTTGAGCCGCCACTCCCCGCCTGCTTGCCGATAGAAACTGATGTGCGTCTCGTCGGGGTGCTTCCGCTGCAATGCGGCCAACGTGTTTGCATAGCCCTTGCGCAACAACGGCTTGATGTGCTTTTGAAACAGCTCCTCCGTCATTGGCAGCGTGACCTGCTGGTTGCCAAACTCCTGACCGCCCTCCTTGTTGCGCAACCACTGAAACCGTTCCACCGCGTCTGCCTCAAACCTGTCACCTGTCACCTGTCCACCTGTCACTGCTTCGGGCTTCTGCTCTTGGCTATACCCCAGCGCGATCCCGCCCTTGCCCTGCTCGATGGCCGCCGCCGTGCTCACCGGCTCCGCCTTCGCCGGATTCACCACCACCGTGCCCCGTGCCGTAGGCACGGCCACCAACTTGTCACCTGTCACTTTCCCACCTGTCACTGCTTCAATCGGCTGCCCCTCCAGCTCACTCACGCTCGCGCCCGCGGGCATTTCCCCGCCCCGGTTCATCCGCCCCAGCCCCACAATGTTGAACGCCGGATCACCCTCGACCGCCGTGGCGGCGTCCTGCCCGAACCTGTCACCTGTCACTTGCGAACCTGTCACCACCAAAGTGGCTGCCTTCGGATTCCTCGGGTCCGCCGTGGCCGCCAGTTGCGCCTCAATCTGCGCCGGCGAATCCGGCACCGGGTTCTCACTTGTCACCTGTGACCCGTCACCTGTCACTTCTTCGACCGGCATCGCAAACACATCATCCGCCGGCACCAGCTGCGTGGGTTGCGGCTCCGGCGCGGTGGCCGTGGGCGCTCCAGCATCCGGCAGATCATCAAACCGAATCAGCTTGCCCGCACCCGTGGCGACGGCGGCTAGGCCACCGCCAGCGAGCGCGCCTTGCAAGGCTTCGTCGCCCAGCCGAATCAATCCTTCCTTGGTAAACCGTTCGCGCAACGCGGCGTTGCTCGTGCCCGCGTCCTCGATGATGCCCTGTCCCGCCTCGGTCACGCCTTCCGTGAGCGAAGCATTGCGCACGTTGCGCGAGAAACCGCGGCCCTTGCCCAGCGCCATGCGGGCCGCCAGCAAATCCGTCGCCGTGTCCAGCGCCGCAGCGGGCGCCGCCGCCACCGTGGCGCGAATGGGATTGTCCTCGCCCTGCTGCAATTGCTGCAACCGGATCGCGCCCGCCTCCTGCGCGTAGTTGCCGGCGTAGGCACCCAGCCCACTCATCAGCGCCGACCGTGTGGCCAAGCCCACGGGACCACCCGCCGCCAGCGAGGGCAGCATGGACGGTGCGTTTTGCAGCACGGCCGTCTGTGCGTATTCCGCAAAGTCCAGGGGACCGCCAATGTTGGTAAAGCTCGGGACTGCCGGGGGAATCTTGGCGCCTTCCGCGGCGATGTCCTGTGCCGTCTGCGCCAGCGCGGGACGGGTTTCTTCGCCCATCACCATCTGCGCCGCGCTCGGGGCCATGCCCAGGCGTTCGCGCATGGCGGCATCCAGTTCCATCGCGGCAAGCGCGGTGGATTGCAGCGTGCCCACGCCGCGCTTCAGGTCATCGGCACGACGTTGCAGCCAGCTCTTGCGCTCGGCATCTTCGGGCAGGTCGTCAAACGTGACGTTGGGGTTCGGCGCTGCATCCGGCAAGTCGTCGAAGGTGATGGCCATGTCAGTAGCTCAGGCGAACATTGTAACCGTTTTCCGAAAGACGTTTCATCACAGCGCGAGGGTTTTTGCCGGCATCAATCGCCGCCTGCGCCTGCTGCAACACCTGGTCCGCGCTCCCATCCGCTGGACCCGTGACCATCTGCAACCGGGGGCCAACGGTTTTGCTGGGCGCTCGGGCCGGGGTGGGCAGCATCCCCATTGGAGGTGCTTCAAAGGCACCCGCAGGAGCTTCACCGCCCACGCGGTTGACCGCCTCCCGCAACCGATTCTGAATGCGCACACCGTCTGGCGAATACGGATCGCCAACGCGCACTTCCTCCCACCGGCTCGGGTCGCGTTCCATCTTGCCATTGATGAGAATGTAGCCATCCGGCACGCGCTCGGGTTGCTGCATCATCGGCACCGTGCCCATCGGTTTGTTGCCGGCAAAAGCCATGCCGTAGCCCGTGCCTTGCAACGGCACCACCTGCGGAGTCACCGGCTGCCGTGCAGCTTCCGCTTCTGCGAGCGTCTGCGCGGCAGTGGCCAAATCGCGCTGTGTGTCGGCGCGCAAGCGAGACATGTTCAGCAAATGCGATTCCGCCCGACGTTGCTCGTCGGCGTTCTGCAACAATGCCGCCCGCGCGCGGTCCGCTTCGCGCTGCTTCATCTCCTGCGCGAAGATAATCCCCTTCAGCTTCCCCTCGGTGCCCTCTTTGCCGAGCACCATCGCCTCGTCCTTGCTCATCAGGCCGGAGCCCTCGGCGTATTGGATCAAACCCTTGAACGCCTTGGCCTCCTCGCGGGCCTTGTCCAACCCCTCGCCCAGCCCTGCGCCCAGCCGCGACATCCCCAAGAACAAGGGCAAAGCATCATATCGTTCCGTCGGTGCGTAAGGCATTTGTTAGTTGAGAGTTGAGAGTTTCTAGTTGATGCCGAGCGGATCGCCTTTGCTCACGATGCCGCCGCCGCACACAGCGTAGCCCGCCGCATCCACCCAATTGTCCAGATGTCCCGGCGACGACTTGAGCCGCGCCACTTTGACCAGCAGCATCAGGACCGCCACATCCTCTGGCGTGAACGGCACGCCCTTGTAGGTGGTCCACAAATCCGCGATCACCGCAAAATTGTCTTCGGCATCGCCGTAAGTGTTCTGCCGGTCACGGCACACCGCCCCCTTGACCGCTTCCAACAGCTTGGCCCGGCGTTCATTTCCCGTCGTTGGCACTTCATCACTCATACTTGCTCCCTCATTCCTCATTCCGAGTTCCGCACTCCGCATTCAAACGGCCCTCCCCAGCCCCCCAATCATACTCATCGCCCCGCCGATGAGCGCCGTCGTGTTGTTCGCGCTGGCGATGCGGGCACTCGCGTCCGCGTTGTAGTTCGTGTTAAACACGTCGCTCGCGTAGGCGTTGAACGGATCGAACAGCTTCGCCCCGCCCTGCGCCGTTTGCGCTTGGCTGGAGTTGAGCAATCCCTGCGCGCTGCCGCCCGAACGCCCGAGAATCTGCTGGAACGGATCACCGTAAAACCCTTGCAAGGCCGTGGCCGATTGCAGCGCATTGCCCCGCCGCAACTGCCGCATCTGCTCGCCGCCGGCGAACGCCGCCAAGGCTTCGCCCGCCGCATCGCCGCTGCCGAGGTTGAGCCCGCGAGAGCTTATCGCGCTGCGATACCCCTGCTCGATGGCGCGTTGCTGGAACGGGTCAAGCTGCGCCCCGGCCGCCAGTTGCTGCGCGTCCATGCGGGCGACGTTGTTGTAGAGCGCCGCGGCCTCCGGGTTCAGCGAGTCAAAAGCTGTGCGCGCCTGACCGGCCAGCATTTGCACATCGGCAATGTCGCCCGAGCGTTGCTGGCGGTTGAGTTGCGATTGCGCCCGGCCGGCCGCCGGCGCGATCTCGTTGGCATACAGGTCCAGCAATCCGCGTTGCGGCGCGGCCACGCGGTTTGTGACCGTGCGCACGTAACGGTTTTCCCCCGCCACCGGCCGCCACCCGTCCTCGGAAATCTGCCGTTGCGCGAGCGCCTGCTCATAGGATTTTTGCGAGGCGCCCGGCGTGTAGCCGATGCTGGTGCCGTAACGCTCCGCAATTTGCGGGGCCGTCAGGCTTTCGATGCTGCTCTCGTAACGTCCGTAATTCGGATCACCCATCAGCAACGTGTCCAGCGCGGCGAGGTCCACGGCCGCGTAGGCGGGACGATACTGCGATTCGGCGCGCAACGTCTGCGGCGCGAGCCCAAGCTGGGCGTCCAGCGCGGTCTGTCCCTCTTGCGAAAGACTCCGCGGCGGTGGAGTGGTTGGTGATCCCATAGTTACTTCCTCAAGTCACGTTTCCAACGGGCAATCATGCGGTCAATTTGCCGGAAGGTGATGCGACGCAGAATGCCGCGCCGATGCCCATACACCTTCAATTGTTTCCAGCCGCGCACCCGGTCGGCCCACTGCTGCCAAATGCCCATGCCCGCTTGCGGGTTGTCGGCAATCAGTTGCGCGATAAAAAAGCATTCCCCGCTCGGCGTCGCCACGGGCCACGGCTGCTCCAGGTCGCGCGTGCGCACCTGATAGCCGATGCCCATGCCGGTCAACCGCCCATCCACGCAGGTCAGATACAAAGACCCCTGCGCCTCGTGAAACGCCAGCCATTCCCGCAACCGATCCCCCGGCCACGTCGCCATCGGCAACCCGGCGTGCGACGTAATAAACGTCACCACGTCCTCCAGTTGCATCTGTATGATCGGGTTCATTTCTCATCTCTCAACTCTCATCTCCCCCGCTCTCAACTACACAGCGGTCCACGTCGTGTTCTTATACACAAACCGATTCCCGTTCGTGCCGCCCACACGGATGTATTGGCTCCCCTGCGTCGCGCCCGTCGGCGGCGTCGCGCTCGGATCGTTCGTGCCCACGTAGGTCACAATGCCCCCGCCCGTCTGGTCGCTGCTCGCGGCCGCCACCGCCAGCACCTCGACCACCTGCGCATCGTTCGGGATCGTGGCCGTGAGCTGCGTGCTGCTCGCCGTCACGTTCTGGTTCGCGCTCGATTGCATCGGATCAATCAGGAACAACCCCGTGTCCTCGCACTCGCTCTGGATCAGGATGCGCTTGGGCGTGGATCCCACGCTCGCAATGTTGATGTCCAGATAGAAACTGTCCGCAAACCGCACGCCCGTGATGACCTGCGTGTTTTGAAAGTCCGGCACGTCAATCTTGATCTTCTTGCCCGTGAGGTTCGTGCAGAACTCCACCTCCAACCGCGACTGATTGGCCGTGCCCACGTCGCCCGTGCCGTAGTCGTAGTCCATGCCGATGGTCAAACGCCCGCGGGCCTGCCGGCTGTGATACAGAATGCGATGCCACCCCGTCGCCGACGGCGTGAACTCGATGGCCGTGCGGCCAAAGCTCCCCAGCGTGAAGTTGCCGGCGGCATACTCCGTGCAATCCACTAGGCGATTGTTGTCGCCGCGCAGATACACCGCGTTGCCGAAGTAGAACGCGATGTCGCAATTGATGAACGTGTTGTTCATCGCGTTGGCCTTGGTGAGCCCGTTGCCCACCGTGATGCCGCACGCCTTGCTCGTGCCGCCCGCCTTGGTGCGGACGATGACCGTGTTGCTGTCAATGGTCACGTAGCCCGCGCTCGCCTCGATGGCGCGATGGTAGAGCACCGTGCCCGGATTGCCGTCCGAGTAGCTGTCCAGCCAGTCAATCTGATTCCCGCGGATCGTGCTGTAGCCCGCATCCGTGGTGCCCACCGTCGGGTTGATCGTGATGCCATAGGCCGCCTCGTTCACCTTGGCCTTGGGCAGCATCGTGATGCTGTTGCCGATGATGAGATTGCCGATGGTGTCCACGTAAGCCGTGGCCTGCGGCGCGACGAGAATGCCGCCCTGACACCCGCGAATGCGGTTCCCGCTGATGACGCAACCCGCCACCTCCGTTCGGATCGCCACGCCCGCTCCGAGCAACGTCCCGCCAATCGGCTGCGCGCCGTTGACCAGGTTGTTCGAGATGATGACCTGATTGGCCGAGGCTTCGTTGGCCGACGGTCCCGCTTCCGTCCAGTTGATGCAGTAGATGCCCTCCACCGATAAGTTGCGGACAATGTTGTTCGCAATCAGGCAGCGTTGCGGCAGCGTGAAGAAGATGAAGCCGTCGCGGGGAAGCTTGTTGGTCCAGTTCACCACGCTGTTGCCCGTGCAACCGTCGTAGATGCAGTCCGTGATGATGATGTCGTAACACTGCTGATAGCAGCGGATGGCCGTGAACTTTGCCACCGTGCCCGAGTAGCTGACCGTGTGCGTCTCGATGTCCGCGAGAAACTTGCACCGATTCACGACAAACCGCCGGAGATACCCGGTCGTGTCGTTGAACAGGTTAATGTCAATCATGAAGGACCAGAACTCGCAGTCGAAGAAATTGATGTCGCTCTGCGTCCGGCCCGTCGTGCCGTCCTCGAAGCTGAAGCACGTGAGCGCGCCGTAGCCGTCAATCGTTTCCGCCTGGCGCGTGTTGCGGAACTTGAGCCCGCGCACCGTGAAGCTGTCCACGGTGTTCTCCACCTTGAACAGAATCTTGCCCGTGTTCTGCACCGGCAGCAGGTCCGTGGTGATCGTGGCGTTGTCCAGCCCGATGAACGCCATCTTCACCCCGAGCGTCGCCGGCGCGACCGTCAGCTCCGTGCCCACGTAGTAGGTGCCCGCAGGAAACAGCACCGTGCCCCCGATGACCTCCGCCGCGTTGATGGCATCCTGAATCGCCGTAGCGTCGTTGGTCACGCCATCCCCCACCGCCCCGTATTCCTTGACGTTGAAGCACCCGAAATTGACGTATTGCTTGGCCGCGCTGGAGAGCTTGGCCGTGGTGATCGAAGCATCACCAATCTGCGCCGCATCCGTCGTGCCCACGATCGACGCGACCGGATTCGCCAGCTCGCGCATTTTGGCATCCGTGGCGAGCGTTCCGTCCGGCCAACTAGCGGGAGTGAAAGTGATGGCAATGGGCATAGGTCAAGACATTCAGCCGTCCCGCTTTCCCTCTTTTCCTGCGCAAAGTCAGTTGCCCGTCCTCCGCTTCCGCCTTCTTCCGCCCCCTTCCGCCCTTTCCCACCTTTATCTTCCCTTCCTAATCTTCCTTTTACTCTTAATCACTCCGCCGCCCTTTCCCACTCCTACCTCTCAACTCCCCCACTCTCAACTCTCAGCTTTTCTTCCCACCACCTGTCACCTTCGCACCTCTCAGCTCCCCAACTCTCAACTCTCAACTACTTTCCCCCCCTACTATTCCCAAGATACCCCTCCACCTCCACGCTGTTGACATTGATCGTCCCCGTGGTGTTCGTGAACTGCACCTGCACGAACCGCGCCTGCCCGCCGGCCCGGCCAATGAACTGCCGTTCCTGAAACCGATTCAGATACACGCCGCTCTTGAGTTGCATCCCGCCCGCCGGCAGCACGAGCGTGTAATCCTCGCGGCCGTCGCTGTTGAAATCATCGTTTACGTTGCTGGCATCCCACGCCGCCTGAAACGCCAGGCGCCGCCGGGTCCGGCTGGTCGTGTAGTTGGGAAACAACAACTGCGTCCGGCTCGCCTCGGGACTGAACCGCGCTTGAATGGCAAGGTTGGGATTCCGCGTCGCCACACTGCACTCGATCCGGTTGAACCGCTTCGGGCGCACGCTCCCGCACGTGTAACCTCGCGTCAGCACCGTCGTCGTAATCGGAACCGCATTCCACCCGTTGTCGCTGCTCATCAGCGGCGTGCCCAGGCTGGAGAGCAACCGCGCCCCCGTGCCGCTGGCCAGCAGGTAGCTGCCAATGCGCACATCCACATCGCCCTCCTCGTAGATGCGCCAGTAGCCGCGCCCATCGAGAAACCACAGGCGCAACTGACCGCAGTAGTCCGGTCGAATGAACGTCACCACGCCCTGCTCAAACGGCACGCCCTCGTCGGTGCCCTGCCACGTCTGCGTTTGCAGATCGTAAACCGCCACCGCGTTGCACACCTGCGACCCGTCCACCGGCAGCGTCCAGTAAAGTTTGCTGTCCCACGTCGCCAGCGCGGAGTTGCCCACCGCCTTCCAATTGATGCGCCGCCACAGCGCCTGCATGTCCTGATCCAACGGCAGGTCGGTGCCTTTTAGCCGGCCTTCCTCGGACAAGCGGACGCTCGTGAGCCCGTTGGTGCTGAAGTAGAAAATGTCTTTGCCCGCCTGCGTCACCGCGTAGGGCGACACCAAGCCATGCGTGTTGCTCAACACCTCGCCCTGCGCCGTGGTCAAATCGCCCGAGTTGTCGGGAATGAGGTTGAACCGCGAATGCACACTGCGCGACTTGAACGCGATGATCGCGTTGTTGCCGAACGGATACACCGCCAGCAAGGCGTCTTCGGACCCCGACTCAATGCGGAACTGATTGCGCAACGAGTAGCGCGTGAAGTTCAGCACATCGCTGATGAAGATGCCTTCATTGCCATCACTGTCGCGCCCGACCACCCACAACCGTTCCTGGTAGTAGATCGCCTGCTTGCCGTTGGGAATGGTCAACGTGCCCGTGCCATTGCCGCTGCCGCTCGTGGTTTGCGTGACCGCCGTGAACCCCGTGGCAAAGTCCCCATCCGTCAGCTCCAACGGCTCCAGATCAAACCCGCGCCACAGATACAGGTTTTTGCCCGCCTGCGTGAACTCGACGCGGTTGGGCAGCGTCGTTCCCGCCGGCAAGGGAATCTCCGTCCCGGCCTGATGCGTCTTGGCGCGATACACCTTGTTGCCCGACGCAGTGATGATCCATTCCTGCCCGTCGTCCGTGCGATAGATGGCCCCGCCTGCGGGCATGGCGTAGGGCGAACGCGGGTCCGCCTCCGGCCCGATCCATCGCACTGTCACCCCGCCGCGAGTCACCGGCCGTCCTTCGCGGAACCGGCAGTTGCGCGCATCCGATACCAGCCCCGGCGCCAGCTTGTCCGGCGCGAGACGCTGGTTCACGCCGAGGAACGTCACATCCCCCTCGCGCAACACATTATCCTCCGCCGTCGCATTCATGTTTTCTTCCCGCTCGTAATCCTAATCTTCCTCGTAATCTGTTTCTCAACTCCCCCGCTCTCAACTATCAACTGCCCTCACGGCAAATAATACGGCACCTTCACCCACACCCCATTCACCTGAATCAGCACGAACCCCAGCGGATTCGCCGGCAACGTATTCCCGCCCGCCGTCGCCGCGCTGTTGGTCGGTGCCCCGGAAAACTTCAACGAGTTGGTGCTGCGAATGTCCACCGCGTAAGCGCGCAGCCAGCCGTTTGTGCTGGCCTCCACGGCAACCCCGCCTCGATTATTCAGCATCAACACACCATCGGCCCACGGCGCGGGATCGGCTACCTCCTCGGTAAAGATTTCTGCGACGTTGGTTCCCCCAAGCCCGCCCGCAATGCGCAGCCGCGCCGTATTCGTCAGCGTCAACGTCCCGCTATGCACGCCGCTGGTCGCGTCCAGTTTGTTATTGGTCAGCGTGGTCAAACCGTTGCTCAACGTGTTCAGCCGATTGCTGATCGCCGTGTCGCTCGTGTTGATGAGGTTGCTCAACGCCGTGTCCGCCGTGCGGAAATTGTTGCTCACGCTGTCAATGTTGTTTGAGTTCCACGTAATGAACGTCTGGAGCGCATTGCTGAGGGTGGTGCTCTTGGAGTTGTTGGCGTTGCTCGCCGTGTTGATGATGCTCACCAGGCTATTGCTCAAGGCCGCATCCGGCGATCCGCTGATGGTCAACGTCCCGTTCGCCGCACTCACCGTCACCGTGATCCCCGCGCTCCCGAGGATGCTGGTATGCACCTGATAGAACAGGTTGCTTGGCGTGGTCCACACGTTCACGTTGCTGCCGCTGGCCGCCGTGACAAGCGGCACCTTGTCGGTGCGCTGCACCCGGTTCGTCTCTGCAAACGACTCCAGCGCCTGCCCGCCCGCCCGCTGCGTGAACCAAAGTCCGAGGAGCACGACAATGACAATGGCCACCACAAGGCGTTCATACGGCTTCCAGTTTGGAGTTTCGGGATACATTGGTTTTACCTGTCACCTGTTACTTTTTACTTGTCACTGCCTCGGCCCTGTCACTTGTCACCTTCCCACCTGTCACCTGTAACCTTCCCACTTGTCACTCCATCACGGAATCGTGATGGCCCTTCCTTGAAACCACGTCCCCGTATTCGTCACGCCGTCCACAATCACGCGCCGCACGAAATTGTTGGTGCTCGGCACCACGCTCGGCGGCAACGACCAGCTTGGCTCCACGAGAAACCACGTCTGCCCGCTGGCCTCGGCCACGTCCTGCACCCGCTTCACGTGCCCCTGCCAGTTGGCCTCAGATCGCAGCAACCGCCCCGTGGGCGTCACCTTCACCCACGCATGGGGGTATCGCGCCGCGATAACCCCGGCGTCCACCGCCACCGCCACCAGCATTAAACTAAGCCACAGCGCCTTCATGCCTTCAC
>JACCDR011657193.1_pt1 | contig 12083 bp, 6 predicted proteins | sample 7446431 | NCBI WGS metagenome assembly JACCDR01 (sample SAMN15323443, study PRJNA562643) | freshwater metagenome | isolation source: river surface water | place: USA:Blue River Watershed | collected 2017-08-17
CCCTGAACACCGTCAACAATACTGGTTATTGAGTGAGTCAAGCTGTTGATGACAACCTGTGAACCGTACACTTTATCGTTGGCTGCGTCCAGATGATAGACCGCGCTGATAAGTTTCAAACGGGTTTGTGTGTAGCAAAGCTTAAAATCTACGTTTTGCTCTAAACAGTCGTTTTGTTGTAACCAGAGGTCGAGTGCGGGGAGTTGTGTCTCGGCAAGTTCGGGATCAGGATTAACCAATTGCGCGGGGATAGTTTTGATTGCATCCCTAAGCGGCTCCATGGTCTCTGCCAGGTTACTGAGCTGTGCCTTTTGTGTCTCGACCTGAAACTGGGTGTTGGCTTCCGACACGGTCGTTTTGTGACTGCAGGCGCAAAGCACCAGTGGGATCATAACGGTCAAGCATCCCCGTATAGAGTTTTTCACGATCTCCTCCTCGGTTACTTAAGATCATATCGAGTTTTTGGTTGCTTTGGTTGAGCTGAATAGTTGAGGCGTTGATGGCTTTTGAGATCTCTTTCATCTGCGCAACGACCTGATCCATTTGTTGTACGGTTTTCTGGTCGACCGTATTGCGTGGCCAGAAGTGGTCAATAACCAGAAAAATCACGGTGATAACCAGCAACACGACAATAGTGACGAATCGCAGTTGTGATGACAAATTGTCGCGTGCGTTACCGATGGGCTCCGACATAGAAGTTCCTTACTTAAGCGTGTGGATTTTGAACGAAAAGCCCTTCACCAAATGGTTGGGGGAATATTGACTAATATAGTTGTGGTAAAGGTTACCACCGTTATCAATCCCCGTAGTAACGTTCACCGGGTTAGGAACTTTTCGTAAGTCAGCATCCATTAGCATCAACGCCCCCTGTACACGCGCTTTATAACTCGGGAACAACCCGTTATCAAGCATCAGTGGGTGTGCGAATGTGTCATGTACACAAAACGTTGTTGGGTAACGGAAAGATTCCAGCGGGGTAATCGTCACGCCGATATTCGGGGTGTCAAACACAATAAAGAAACTGTTGAGGTTAAGCATCAGTTTCTTAAACAACGCATCAGAGATTGACTCCTGATATGAAATAACCTGACGACGATGATCTATAACGTCGTTTAAATCAATGTAACCCAGCGACTCAAACAGTCGATAGATGTAATCGTTGTGTCGCCAGTCAACGCGGAAAGAGCGATCACTTAGCCGCTTTAACAACGGGTTACCGAAGAAGAGTCGCCCGCCAATAACAAACCACACCTGCTTGTTTTCCAGATCCTGGTCGATGTTGACGTGCATGGCGTTATACCCATCCTCTCGGATGAACTGCAACATGCTTTCTTTGAACGGGTAAGTGTTAAGGGTGGTGACACCGGTGAAGTCTAAACAGTTAACGTGCAGGTTACGGTTGGTCCGGTAGTTTTTTCCTCCCCCTAACAAATAGATCGCGTCATCGAGGCCATGCGCCCGAATGAAGTGTCCATTTACCGTAAAGAGAGAACGCTTCACCATACCCTTCCAATCTTTGGTATCGCGCGCATGCTGAAGCCGGATATCAGGCGCACCCGCCGCCGTGAGGGTTGATTGCGCGTCTACAGAACGCTGATGATCACCCGGATACAGTCGATAATTGTAATACTGTACGTCACCTGCTTTCACGTAAACGATCTTAGTGCCTGGGTAATTGGTATCACCTACCAACACCCGGTTACCTAGGCTATCTAACCACTCCTGGATCGTCCCAGAGTAGTTAGCAAAATCGTATGTGTGATCGGTTAATCGCAGGACGTACTGCTTGTTGTAAAGTGAGTCTGCGTACACGATCGCCAATTTACTGAACGTGGACGCGTACTGGTTGGTTTTCAGCGTGGAGAGATCCACTGCCTGTTCGCCGCTGTTTCCGTCTAGCATGACGCCAACGGCGCGGACATATTGGTAACTCATAAGGTTTGCTCCCATTCGATTCTATAGAATCTTGCTCCAACAACCATACAGGAACGATTATGGCTGCACCGATTTACAACTGGAACCCCTTCCAGGATGACGTTACGTGCGACATCAAACAGGAACGTGTCAGTACTTCTGGCGGTAGTCGCGTCGTGTTTATTCCTCGTGCGGCTCCTTTTTTCTCTAATAATTTCAAACTCACCAATGTAGAAACCGGTAAAGTATTGGTAGAGGGTGAAGATTTTGCCTTCGTTTACCCGTTTACCGATTTCATTACGCGTAAATCACGCACGGTGTACGGCGGGGTGATGCTACTGGGTAGCACCAGCGCGTTGCAGCTCGCCACCGATTACTCCACCATCGGCGGTCCATTTGTTCTGGACGAGATTGCGTACGCTCAACTGCTGGCGGACTCCGTTTCGTCAAGCCGGTTAGTGGATTGGCGTGATATCATCAATCTGCCTTCTGATGGATTCCCTGCTGACCCACACGACACGCCGTTAAGTCAGACCGTGAACTATAACGAATTCGCCTCATTGATTCGTAACCTCACGCTCGCCATGAACGATGAAACGAACAACCCCACCGTACAAACCCAGCTTGAGTCACACCAAACGCAAAGTTTGGGTGAGGCGCACGGGGGCGGACTCCCTCAGGATGTGGGATTAGGCCGCTTGCAAAACTATCCGCCAGCAGTGTTGGATGATCTTAACGGTAACTCCAACCAGGTATATATGACGCTTGCGATTACCCGCTTGCTGGTCGCCCGTATGTTGGAAGACGCTCTGTCAAGTTTTACCGCAGACGGAGATGGCAGTGGTGGAGGTAGTGGTCTGCCGGCGGATTACCTCAGCATTGAAACCGCGAAGACGTTGTTCTTTCAAATCAACAACTTCTTTGGTGAGCTTAAAGACAGTTCGCAGAAAGCGTCAGCCCGCCTCGCCCTGGGTTTAGGTGAGCTCGCCACGTTAAACATGGCGGATGTTCTCCCCGTAGGATCGTTGATTTTCTATCCGGCTGATCCACCGCCGCAGAACTTCCTGGCGGTTAAAGGGCAGAACTTCGACCGTGCGGTCTATACCGAACTCGCTATTGTTTATCCGAGTGGGAAACTTCCTGACGCCCGTGGTGAGTTCGTCCGTGGCTGGGATAACGGACGCGGTGTTGATTCCGGACGCGTGCTGTTAAGTGCTCAAGACTCCACCAAACTGCGTACCGCACTTGCCGACTACCAGGGAAGTGACGGTTCTGGTGCGGGTGCATCCAACAACATTTCAGCTATCGGTATCGGGTATCTTAACGGAGATGCCCTGGAACATAACCTGCAGAACTGGTTAACCGGTAGTGGTAAACTCCCCTATTGGGGTTGGAAAGCACAGCAGGAGGGTAAGGTCAATACCAGCACCGGTGATAACGACACCTCGGTATCTGGGGCATTGTTAACCGGTGGGTTGAGTATGGGTTATAACGGTAAAGACGCTTCCCAAAACACTACGCTTAATAACCAGGGTTTGACCGGCGCGTCTCAGTTCCTGAGCTTGCGTCCGCGTAACCTGGCTTATCAAATCATTGTAAAAGCGAGATAACATGAAATTCTTTGCAGAAACCGGCTTCGTTAACGTGTATTACTTTGACGAGGAGACGGGCATTTATTTAGGTAAAGGTAAAGAGCACGTCGTGGCAGGTACCACCCTTCCTCCGGACTGCACTGAAATCAAGCCACCTCGACGCCAAGCAGGACACGCCATCATTAAGTGCGCTGATGGTTGGACCCAGGTTGAAGATCACCGCGGCAAGTACTTCTACCGCAAACACGACGGTAAGCGCGTGATGATCAGGGGGTTGGGTCAAGTGCCTGACACCCTGACCCTCAAACACCCGCGTTTTAAATACTCCGTGTGGAACGGGGAAGACTGGGTGCGTGATACCCCACTCTACATTGCCGACCTGCACACTGTCATCGAGCAGGAATTAAATCGCTCTACGATGGTGTTGCGCGGGATAACCATTCGTAATCGTAAGCGGTCTTCGCCTAAAGTTTCACTGACCATTGAAGAGTGGGAACTCTATCAGTATGCTTTGGTAAAACTCCAGGATAGCCTGAATAAAAACCCACGCTACCCGGTGAAGTTACCCAAAGCACCCCGCGTTTCCTAAAAGGGTTTCAAGATGAACTATCCGAATATTCCGGAATATCGTTTCGACCTATCCGGGGTACACCCGGATAACCTGATCCCCAAGGAACTCATCATACGCGAGAACTCCGAGCGCACTATGATGTTGGTTCCTCGCCACGCCCCGTTCTATATCGATACCATGGTGCTCACCCTCCCCACAGGCGAGCCCATGGTGTATGGACGTGACTACGAGTTCTTTGGCATCATGAAAGATCTCTCGACCTATACTGGTAAAGCAGTTGGGTCGTTTATCCACATCATCAACAAAAACATCGTTTCCTTTACCGCCGGATATCAGACGGTAGGGTCACTCCCCTTGTTCGACCAATCGTTAGCTGATCTCTTTGACCAATCCAACAACGATACTCGTTCGGTGTGGTGGGATGAGATTAAGAACCGCCCGGTGTTGTTCGATCCCGCTTATCATCGCCATGATCTTGGCGCCAACGTTTACGCGTTTAAAGGCATCGCCGATATTTGCAAAACCATTATCGACAACATCATTTCTCCCCCCACCTACGATCCGGTGGATTCACGCCGTGAGATTCTGGGAGCGTCGGGAGGGGAACTGTTGGCGGCGCAGTATCAAAACGCCGACTGGTTTATGGGGGTGAATTCTGACGGTTATCAGAAGACGCCTGCGCCGCATATGCCGGTGTTTCGTCAACGCCTGGCCAACGGTGGGGCTTTCTTTATTAAGCGTGCGACAGACGCACTGAATGCGCTTAATGACCATATCGCGAATAACCTCAACGCCCACGGCGTGGATAAAACCGATATCAATTTAGAGAAGCGTGATAACTTCCCTGTGCTTACACAGAAAGACGCGCTAAGTGGCCCACGTATTAACAATAAAAACCTGGCAACCCCAGCTTGGTTCAGTGGATTGATTGCCGCGGCGAAAGGGGATACCTCCCAGTACATCCAACCGGGTAAACTTCCTATCTGTCGCTATGGTGATAACACCTATCTTCCTCCCGTGATCGATGCCAATATGAACGGCATTGGAACGATGTGGTCGTGGGGAGTAGGATGTCTGGAGCGAGGTGGTTGGGTTTCTGCTATCGCTAATTTCTACGACTACAACACCGACAAGCTCATGTACTTGAAGAAGATGGACGCCTATGGCTCCAACAACGTCATCAACAAGTACGGCTCGCCTTGGATCACCACCAAGAAAGAGTACGCGCCCCCTAAAGCGGTTGCGGACAAAGTTACCCTGAACATGGTGATAAAAGGCGGTGATTGGCGCTGGATGATCGTCGGTGACAGTAAAGCTAACAAATGGTATCTGGTGCGTTGCAACGGAACCCTGGAGGCGGTTAAGCACACGCTCTACCCGATTAGCTTTCCATTTACCGTAGACAAAACCACCATTGAGATGCTGCATATGGCGGTGTGTGGTGATGAGATCTGGTTGTTTAAACAAAACAGTACTAACCAGTTCTTCCAGCATAACGTCGCGTCGATTACAACCGCGTCTCTCAGTGAAACCACGGTAAACCCAGTTACCTATGTCAACATGGTGACTACTGACGCCGATGGCCGGGTGACAGTGAGTAATGTTGGTGATTGGTCTCCATTCACCCTTACGCGCAATGCCGCGGGTAAAATCACCAGTTGGTTTACGAGCTTCCCTACGCCGCTTGACAACGCTTACAAACATCGTGGTCACTTTATCCTGATGTTCAAAGACAGCGACGGTCGACGTTATCTACGCATCTGGTGGAGCGCCACCTTGGCTTACGGGGCTGGCGTACCAACGTTCATCATTTGTCAAACCTGGTACTTAAACGACGGGGTGTCTTCAAATGCATTTCGCACCGATATCCAGCGCGGCGGGCCGGGCGTACCTTTTGATGCATCGACGTGGGACTTTGGCTTACCCGAAACGGATCCCGGTCACCTCAACGAACCTAGATCAGCGGCGTTCGTTAACACCTACTGTGATCCGATCCCAGTGGCGGGGATTAACCCTGGGCGTCAAGGTGGAACCAACATGTTGTCTAACGGGGCGTTTTTTGCACTCGGGTCGCAGCACTGGAATTTCTACCCACTGATTAATCAGATCACTAGCCCGACGGTGATCGACTTAAAAGACGCCACCTCGTTTATTAACTCCAAAGTTAAAGCAGACGATCCTTCTTTTGTCCAAGTCCCGGTTAACAACACGTCGCCATCAGGCGTCTCCTCCGCTATCGCAGTGCGTTCAGTGGAGTATGTGACTGATGCTGCTGGGGCGAGTGTCCCCTACGTGCTGGTGCGTTCTGAGGTCTCTAACAGTAAGTTTCAGACCCTCGCCCGTAAGTGGACGGATAACCTCACCGTTAACGACACCGCGCCAGACGGTAAAGCGATCACCCGTGCTGCGTTCACCACGGATATCCGAGATACCAACCTACCCGGTGGTGTTCCGCGTATCTCTTGGGTAAACCAGGTCGCGTTAAAGAGCGCAAACTTCTTTAGCATGGCGGGAGCGAACCTTGAAACCGTTAGCGGCATAAAGGGTTACGCGATGTCCTTTGCGGTTACGGCAAAGACCGATGATGTGAATAACACCATCCTCTTTACTGAAACCCGACGGGTGCGTTTTACTGAAGCGTTGATCAAACAACTCGGCGCACGTTTCCATCCTAATGCGGTGGTGTCCACAGCAGGAGCCTTTCAGGCTAACTGGAATATCTTGTGGTTCCCGGGGCAGGAGAACATACTGCGTCCGGTGCTGGTGATGAGTTGGCGCGGGGATGTGGGTGATGACCGGATGTATTACGGGATCGCGACACTTAACTACGCAAAAGACCCTAACCTGCTTGCGAACTACTCCACGGCGGAGGACGGTAACCTTGAGTGTGTAATGGATGTGGGGACACTCACCATTAACACCTTCAAGACCGGAACCTACTACGGTGTAACACCGCAAACGCAAAAAGATTGGTGGATGCCAGATGCGCCGGCACACATCCAACCGGGTCACGCTTGGGTGTATCTCAATTCCAATAACGAATTGACGCTCTACATTAACTCCAGCATCTACTTTGCGACCAGTAAGCCTTTCCGGGCGGGGGCAGCACTTGTTCCTAACCTCACAGTACAGCTCACCAACGCTACCACCATCGGTAACGTCAGAGCGGGTACTTCGGAATGGGACATCACCACCAACGTGCCTTCTGTTGTGATGAGTCGCGGTTTCTTCACCAACTGGGTGGATACGCCGGCTGACTTGTTAGGGGGGAGTGTATTGATCGGTCAGAGCGCCGGGACAACTTACGCCTCTCTGGTTTCCGGAATGGCTAACCGAGCAAACACCACGGGTAACTACGCGGTGATCGACGTGGTGCAGACCTCAAGCTGGCAGGTGTTTATCATGAACACCCAACCGGTTATTATGGATGGTCGACAATACCCGATGAGCCCCACGGTGCTAAAACTCACCAGTGTGCTCAGCAACCCCGCTAACACCACCTTCTATCTGTACCTGGAGATGGTCAAAGGGAAACCTGAATTTAACATCCGTACTACCCCAATCTCAGATACCACTCGCAAGGTATTCCTGGGAACCATTATCACTGACTCCTCCAAGATAACGGCGATCAACACCACTCCGGTGTTCACTATGCAGGGCTTCCGTGTCAACGTGAACCAACGCGGTGAGAGTATCCCGGCCTCTACTGGATCAGTCAATTCAACCGGTAACTTTAACTGGGTTCCAACAAGTTAGTAAAGAGTGGGGGTTCGCCCCCACCCTCTTTAAGGAATGAATGATGTCTGAAATCAAAATCTTAAAGTTAGATCTCCTAGGGACTAACAGCGACAACGTGATCACGGGGGAACGCCAGGCGTTAGACGACACTAACCTTGAGTATATCCGCCCGACCCACACCCCGTTCTATTCCTCTACGTTAGTGATAACCGACGTCAACGGTCAGATCCTTAAAGAGGGTGAAGATAAAGACTACGTGCTGGTCAACTTGATCTTTGATCTGGTGAATCGAACGGGTAAGAGCGTGCACGCTTTTATTCGCATTGTTAACCGTGACCTGTATCAGCGTGCGCCGCTCAGTATGAAATACCACTCAATTGGTATTAATCACATCACCCCAGACATGGTCAAACAAACCCTGGGAGGTACTCACGGCACCGATATCGATTTCGAAAAAGATATCATGGGTCGACCTGAGACTTTCCCGGCGTCGGCACACGTACACGACATCACCACCGACATCACTAACTGGGATGAGTTGATCAACGTATTGAATGCGATGTGGAATTTTCGCAAGAAGCGTTCACGTCAAATGTATGACGAATTGAAAAAATATGTTGACACGACCTGGGTGGATGTTCGCGCTGAAATAAGTGCGATTGAACTCAAGATCGACGCACACGCCCGCAACTATGAAAACCCGCACGAAGTCGACGCGTGGGATGTGGATCTGGGTAACGTCGAGAACACCCCTACCGGGTCGCTGTTTGAGCAGTTGGCGGGTACCCCTAACACCTTGGTCACTGCAGCGGGTGCTCAGGCCATCGTGGATAACACCAACGTTATCAACAACGATATTCTTAAAGCGGGTAAGTTACCGTTTTCTTATTTCGGAACAGACTTCTGGATCCCCCCGCTTATTGTGGGTGATTTCCGAGGACTCGGGAGTAAGAGTGAGACCATGGCGCTGTCTTTAGAAGACAACGGTAAGGTGGTGGGTCTTGCTAACGTCTTTGACGGTCGTGTGGACATGCTTGCGTTTCATATCGCCGGGGACTCCAATGACGTCACCAATACCGACTACCCGTATTATACGGGTTACCAGTATACCCATCCGACTTTGGACGCTGCAGGAGTAGTCCCGAACGACCTGGTCGCTTCCAATGGAAGCGAAGTGTTGATGATCGGGGTGCGTAACACCAACACCTGGTATGTGGCCGCCACCAACGGGACGCTTAATCCAGAAGCCCACGTATTAGCTAAAGCTGATATCAGTGCAGTGACCACGCTTTGGAACGGGTCACTTAACGCCGCAGGAGCGGGATCGGTTTACTCACCGGCTAACTACTCTGTGTGCACGATCATGGGTAACTGGGTTTACCTGATTCTCTCGCTGAGCTTCTCTGGAGACGCAGGTACCTCCACGCGTAACGCCCGTCAGTATTTCTTCCGGGTTCCTTTAGCGGATGTAAAAGCGGGTAACCCTGTGAAATTCGTTCAGACTAAAGTTGCGCGCTACGTGGATTTCAACGGGCGAGTGACCACCAACTCGGATTTCTACACCATCTGCATCCCGACAAAAGACAGTAACGGTGCTTACACCCAAATCGGTCATCTGTTTAGCCCGGCGCTCACCACGACCTGGGGGGCATACCGTCGCTTCCAGATTATGACAGCGCAAGATCTGGATAACCCTACGCGCTGGATTGGAAAGTTCGTCGCATTTATTTACGGGATTTACGGTACAACCTCCTCGGCTGCGTGGACGCTGGAAGCGACGTACTCCATTGACCCGGATACGTTGACGTTTGAAAAGACCCCACAACAAATGCCGGTGCTGACCATCGACCCTCGTCGTTTCCAGGAAAGCGCTTACATGCAACCGTTCGAAGTTGAACACTGGCGGATCGGAAAGTATTTAACAGCGTCATTCGACCGATCCAGCGCCGCTTTGTTCTCCAATGGTGTAATGTGTATCAGTCAGACGTCAGGGGAAAACCGGTTCCCGCCGCAGCTCCCAATGGCGTTTATGAAACACGACGTAGCACCCCACGAGATTTTATCAGTACCCTTCTCTAACTCCAATTTCCCGAACCTGTGGGACCATTTCAGCGGTCGCCCGGAAACGATCGCGAAATACAACTCCCCTACGCTTCACGGCGTAAACTTAATGGGTGTGGGTTTTCATCCAGGTGGTGAATTCATTACGGAGAAAGAGGCGACGAAATACGGGATCTATTATCGAGAGGTCACGGGGGAATTTCAAACGCGGGAAGGGGTGAACATCATCGGGTTCGATTCCGTTAAGTGTCGTCCGTTAACCCAGAAAATACGCAAGACATCACTGGCGATGTGGCAGTCAATGGTGACATTCTCAGGCGGTGCTTCCACGCTTAACAGCCTGGGTCTTGAGATGGGGTACAGCGCTTTCCCAATGGGATGGCGTAAATCGTTAGCCCCCCGTACGTCTAACCGAGGATGGGAAGATCCAATAGACGATGGTGTGATGCTGACCACGGCTACAAAACGCAGTATCAACCTCGACGACGGACTCTACGATTACACCCCTACTGAGGTGGTTTACTACCCAGAGGAGTTGATCAAGACCATGGTTGTGGCGATGTCTAATGTGGCAACCTACAATTCCAACGACTGGGAAATCACCATCACGGATTTGGCGAGCGGGGAGTTGTTTACCAAATTCGGCATTAACGCCGCGTTTGCTCATCTCTCATATCGTCCTGTGGGAACCACCACCCGCGTTAACGTGTTTCGGCCGTTTAAACCCACTTACGGCGCCATGACCGGGATCGTGAAACCCGTAACGGGGATTACCTGGAACGGCACCGCTTCGAGCAGAACACTCACCACCACGGAAAACTCCCAGACACCTTGGTTGCGTTCCGGTCCTATCACCACGATCCGTAACGGTCAGTTCCAGGCTTACCTGGTGGATGGTAGCACGGATGTCCAGGTATCGTGGTATATTGGACAGCTTTCTCACGTCGCCACGGGTCGTACAGGGAATGAAGTGAATTTCACCTTTAACCGAAACACCGGCGTGGTGGATACGACCAAGACGGTAATGGGTGCGGGCTCCTGGGCGTATGTGGATAACGATTTGGTTCTGGTGCCGAAAGTTGGATTGTGCACCAGCGTGAACTCCCAGTCACTCGCCAGCGGTACAGCGGCGTTGCTCGCCTATGAACCCGGTAGCACCACTAAGGCGATCATGCTAGCGTCGGTTTATCCTGATTCCGCCTGGTCGATTTACTTCATCTATGAAGAGAACGTGACTTTCAACGGAAAAGATTATCGCGTGCCTAACGGGAGCATTAACCTGTTCGACATCGACCCAGCTCCACAAAACAAAACCTTCTATCTCTATGTGGGGTTATTGGACACGGGTGCTGAGTACGTGATAACACCGGTGAAATACAACCAAAGCGGATCTATGCTGTACCTGGGAGCAATCACCACCGGACTTAAGCAGATCACTAAAATCGAAGTTACCCAGCCTTTTACCGTTGCAGGGAAAACGTTGTCTATTGGTCGACGTGGTCAAGCTATCCCGGTATCAACGGGACAGCTCACCGGCACGGGTGAATTGGATTGGGGGTGAGTACTAACAAACCAATCAGGGGAGGGTTTCCTCCCCATGAGGATTTTTGATGAACATTGTAGATGACTTACCCGTCCCCAATGGGAAAGAGAATGAGCGTCTTGGTACCCTGCTAAAAGAACTTACACTCATTCCGGTAAAAAAGGAGATGCAGCACGCGGTCTCTGTGGGTTTGATGCAGGAGGCAGAAACCGCGGTTCGTGACATCATGCGGGAAAATACCGCCGATGTACTGGCTCAGCTGGAAGAGCACAAAAATACTAAAGGTGCCGTGCACGGAGAAACCGCCGGATCTATTGGGCTGGGTAATCTCAAAAACTGGCGTTCCTCCACCGATACGGATATGCGCGGGGATTCGCCGGCGGATGATGTTTATTTAACGTCTGATGTTGCGCGCAAAGCCGCGGATGAGTTGATTACGACCGACTTCGGCGGCTACATGGCGCAGGGGATTATCCCGTTAAGTCATTGCGATGAGTCACCACTGTATTCACTTTTCAACGGTTTCTCAACGGTCGCCTATCCCATGAAGCCGCTGCGTAAACTCACGATTTTTGGTGAGAGCTCAAGCTTTGTATTCGCTGCGCCGTCTGACCGAGACGGGATCGAAGGGCCGGATATTGACAAGTTCTTTACCGCCTCCGCC
>JACCDR011558448.1_pt1 | contig 12082 bp, 18 predicted proteins | sample 7446431 | NCBI WGS metagenome assembly JACCDR01 (sample SAMN15323443, study PRJNA562643) | freshwater metagenome | isolation source: river surface water | place: USA:Blue River Watershed | collected 2017-08-17
CACCGCAGGAGGAGTTAGCGCACTGATCACGGATCAAAAGACTGATAAGAACAAATGCACGTTCTCATTCTACAATTTCGACGACAAGATTGAGAAGACTCTAGATTTTGCAGATATTCAGACTGTTACAGAGAAGTTTGAAGACTTCGGAATTGCCCCTCGCGGTTGGACGGCACTTTACGACGCCATTGGTAGAGCTATTGCTGAAACAGGTGATGCACTGGCAAAGCTTCCAGAGAATGAGCGTCCCGGTCGTGTGATGTTCGTAGTTCAAACGGATGGATTGGAAAACTCTTCGAGAGAGTTCAGTTCTTCTCAAATTGCTGAGTTGATCAAGAAACAGACCGAAGTTTATTCTTGGCAGTTCCAATTCATCGGAGCAGATCAAGCCGCAGTGTTGGAAGCGACAAAGACTCTAGGATTTTCTGCTTCTACTTCAGTCTTCTACGATAAGAGTAATTCTGCTGCGACGTTTAATTTGGCAAGTTCTAAAATGAAGTCTGCTCGTTCTCTATCGTATGAGGCATATTCCAATAACGACGTTTTGGCATATACTGCACAAGAAAAGTCGGTTCTTGCAGAAAAAGTCTAAAAGACTTGAAAAGTTTCATTGTATACACTAAATAGTTTTGCAAGTAATGAACTCATTAAGACCGAATACAGGAGACCACCAAGCACGCTTTTATAGTGTGTGACGGGTTAATCGTATTCATTAAAAACTAGAATATGATGAAGCCCCGCCTAAAAAACGGGGCTTGACTTTTCTAAGGGGTCGAGTAAGTTTACTAAAACAAATCGAGCGGGTTCTTGAGCTTCCCGGAAATAAGCAAACAGTCGCGGTAGCCGAGTTCCTCAAGGGGAAGAGATAAAATATAATACATCCACTATCGTTGTGGGAAACAGAGCGGTCTCCAAAACCGCTGCGAAAGCTAAGGGGTTCAATTCCTCATGGATGTGCCAAATTGGGCCGTAGTATAGGTTGACGCAAACATGATCACGAAATAGATCATAGCTCGTTGATGACATCACTCATCAACTAATCAATATAAGAGTGACTTGCGGGGGTTCGAGTCCCCATCGGTCCACCAAGTCACCCAAATCTTGCAAGTTTGATTAGCCTCTGTGCATCTAATACATGACACGCTAATGTGTTGGTGACAAGATTTCAGTAATTAAAAACTAGCCCACAATCGGGCTACAACGACGCTCCGGTCGTCTAACGGTTTAGGACAGTAGATTTTCGATCTACATATACGGGTTCGACTCCCGTTCGGAGTTCCAATATGAAACATGATCCCATTTTTGATAAAATGATCGAGTGTGGCATCATGACCCTCGATGATGCCAATCCATCAGTTGAGTTGATTGAACACTTGAATACGATTTCGATTTCTCAATCGAATACTGCTTGGAAAACAGGAATCCTTAAATTAGGAAAATGAACAGTTAAAAACTAGGCTACGATAGCCTGACAATGATCCAGTAGAGTAAATGGAATAACTCACCACCCTTTCAAGGTGTAGATTGCGGGTTCGAGTCCCGTCTGGATTACCAATTTTCAATAGTTAATATCGGAGTGTAGGCCCGTAATGGTAGCGGTCCTAGTTTGGAGCTAGGAGGTTTAAATACACTTGCAGGTTCGAGTCCTGTCGCTCCGACCAATTTCATCTGTTACATGCCGATCGGTTAGGCACTTGCTTTGGGAGCAAGACGAGTAGGGTTCGATTCCCTAGTAGCAGACCATTAGTTTAAATCGCGGAAAAGTGGTCTGGTTGACCATCCTAGTCTCATAAGCTAGGGAGGCGTGGTTCGATTCCCCTTCTGCCACCAAAATGTCGTTAATATAGCGGAGATAGAATTTCCGTCCCTCCCAGAAATGGAGGTTCCCGATAGGGAGAGTGGTATAATTCCACATTGACACACCAATCTAATTGCGGGGTAGTCCAGCCCGGTTACGACGCCAGTCTCATAAGCTGGAGATCGATGGTTCAAATCCATCCCCCGCAACCAAACGTATCTTCGCGCCTCTCTAATTTGTAGATATTACACAATAAGTGATCATAAAAGTGATATTGTATTATGATGCGTAATTCGAAGATAGTTCTTTTCATGGGTAGGTAAAGCAGATGGCTTCTGCATGGGCTCTGTAAAAGCCCTCCTTAAATGGGAGTGGATCGAAACCACACCTGCCCACCAAATTAAATAGAAAGATGAGATCATTTTCAGATTATTGGGACATAGTATATGAACAAAAGCTAATAGAAGAAAACGATGCGAGTAGATCCTATGCATGTCTAATGCTAGATTGCTCCGACTTTAAGCCCGAATTGCAGAAGATTCAATCTCAAATCAGAGAAGAAGACATTTACACACAAGAAGAAGGACATGGGTTGGAAACAGATCCACACATTACAGTTTTGTATGGAATACATGATCAAGATGTAAACTCTGTAAAAGAACAATTGGGAGATCTTTCTCCATGTGACTATCAGTTATCTGGTCTTTCGCTTTTCGAAAATACAAAGTTTGATGTATTGAAATGTTCTGTTAAGTCAGTAGATTTGCGGGCCATGAATAAAAGATGCACAGACAATCTAGAATACACAAACGATTATCCTAGCTACATTCCACACTTGACTGTTGCATATCTTCTTCCCGGAACTGGTAAAAGATACCTGTCAATTAAGTCAGACAAGTTTAAGACAGATCTATCATCGAACACATACATCTTCTCTACGAAAGATTCAAAGAAAACTAAATGGTCAGTGACAAATGGAGGATAGTGAATCAGTATTCATAGATGATATGGTGATACATATCAGCGCATACAATTACTATAAGTCAATTTATAGACTGCATGGTTATACAAAATTGAGAAAGATTCTCAAGAAACGATGGTATTCAAAGTCAGACCAAAACAAAGTAATTTCAAAAATCCATCAAGATGGAAAACATTCTCATGAAAACAGAAGCATAGGTAGCTGATCCTTTATCAGCAAAAGATGGAGCATTCCTCAGTGGATTGCGAGTTAGAGTCAAAGAACTTGCTAAAGAAGCAACGTTCATTAGACACGAAGAAAATAAGATAAAATCGAAAGGTCCAATCGATCTGAACCCAAGGGAAGCAGAATTTTGGAAACTTCGAAATCATAGAACGAATGAGGTTAGAAATGCAGCGAGAGCCGCACAACTAGCCTACGCTTTCTTGAGGGATGTCCCTTATAGAAAGGTCGAAGCTAAAAATCTTACACCAGATTATCTGATGTTTAGGATCAAAGATGAAGTAAAACGACTGGTAGCTAAGTTCGGAAGTCCCGAACTCAAGAACGAGGTTGACAAGTGGTTCGCCTCTGATACGGTATGAACAGTAATCGACGGAGCGCACTACCCGTCAAACCGACCTAGGTTGGTAGAGAGTTGACTCATTAACAAGCCCAAAAGGTTCAACAGTGTGCAGATTTTTGAAGATATGGTGTGAAACATGAAACACACCAAATAAACATGTGGTAGTTTTAGAAGGAGGGTTTCTACCATAAATATAACTTCCTTTATGTTCGGGTAGCTCAATGGTAGAGCGGCAGTCTCTAAAACTGCATGTTGTGGGTTCGAATCCCATCCCTTACACCGCTGGATAGTTTAATAATCGTAAAATACCTGTCCCATATAATGGCAGGAGATTAGTGGTATGAAATCCACTTTTAGCAACCACCCGAGATAGTAATAAGTAAAACGTGCGGCATGTTACCGCAAGCTATTGGTTCAAGTCCAATTCTCGGGACCAAAATTATTTCAACTGGCGGGAATGCACACGGTTGAGCAGGGGGTCTGTTACACCCTTGAAGTAGGTTCGATCCCTACCCCGTCAGCCAAAACAATACCCAAGCTGTGGGGTAGAATTGCTGTGAGAATATGGCTAGTTGTGAGCAATACTGTTGATGATTTGATCGATCATGATTCAACAAGGAAACCATATCAAGAAGTTCGCGACTTCAATTGTTTTAATTCCAGAATAATTCAATGGTAGAATGCGTCCCTGTTAAGGACGAGGCCCTCATAAGGTATATCTAGGTTCGAGTCCTAGTTCTGGAGCCAATTAATATATGGGTGTGTAGCTCAATGGTAGAGCAAATGATTCTTAATCATAAGGCTGCGGGTTCGAGTCCCGCCGCACCCACCAATTCGGGAGATCGTCTAATAGAGATTCAGGACGCAGTCCATTTGGGGCTGAAATAGAGGTTCAAGTCCTTTTCTCCCGGCCAACGCAGAGGTATGCTAATAGATCAAAGCAGCAGTCAATTTAGGGCTGTGTATGGTGGTTCAAGTCCATCTCTCTGCACCAAATAACATCACCAATGAGACGAGCTAGCACCGTCTTCGTTTAGGTAAAGTCAGTGAACGGTGCCCATGATGGTAGGTATGACCGCAGAATATACGAAAGACTTAGATGTTAGATTTAAAACGGGATGTCGGCATAAAGTAATGCTACCGCACGAACAGCGGGGGATGGTGATTGACGAACATTCGTCCCGGCCATTTAAAAAGATTAAAGTTGAAGTGTCATTTTAATCCACTAAATACATAGATGAAGATATGTTCATCTTGTAAGCAATGTAAAGACACTTCAGAATTCCACAAAAATTCTACGAAGAAAGATGGTCTAAATAATAATTGCAAAGTTTGTGCAATAGAAAAATCTAAAATTTCTTACGCAAAATCATCTGACAGGATCATAAAAAGATCAAATGAGGATAGATCATCCTTAGCACAAATAATAAACAACATTAAAGCAAAATATAAATGTCAATTTTGTTCAGAAGATGATCCTGTATGTTTGGATTTCCATCACGTTGAGTCAGAAGAAAAAGAATCAGGAATTTCTCAATTGGTTTACAGGAAAAAACGAAAATTAGTTTTCGATGAAATGCGAAAATGTATAATTGTCTGTTCTAATTGTCATAGAAAAATACATGCAAATAAATTACTCATAACAAAATCAATATTTTGTGACGAAAACCTAGAAGATTACTTCTTAGTCAAAGACGGAAGATGTTATACAAAGGGGAGTATCGCTTAGTGGCCGATAGCAACTGGCTTTTAACCAGAATGGGGCAACCCACACGCAGGTTCAAATCCTGCTGCTCCTACCAATATGAGTAAGAAACGAAAAGATAGTAATTACGTTCAGTGTTCTTTGAAGAAACAGAATACTCATCACATGGCATGGATTCCAGAACAGTTTGCAAATATCGGAAAGTTTATTAAGATTAAACGAGATGATGACACTTGGGAAGATGGATGGGAAGTCAAAGGCAAAAGCGATGGAGTGAAATCCTCCAGCGATGCTAATGATCTTTCTCAACTTTACAAGAAGACAAGAAAAGCATCTGATATTTGATGTTATGGGTCTATAGTTTAATGGACAGAACAAGGCGCTTCTAACGCCAGAGTAGGGGTTCGATTCCTCTTAGACCCACCAATGAAAGCAATATATACAAGTAGATCATATAAAGAATCCGAATATATCGGTGCTTATCCTGTAGGAGACGCCAAAGATTTAATTACTTTTCAAGCAATCGATAATAAAAATAATAGATTTGATATCATTTATTCAGGTAGACAGAAACTTCCTTCAGATCTTGAGAAGTATGACATTGATATTGAAGTTAAATTCACATTGACGCCCAAGAAAGCCGATAGTATAGTAACAGAATTCAAATGAAGTATTCAAGAATGGTGTGGTTTTGGGTTACTGACTTCGGTTGGCCTGATGTTTCTTTTGGAATCCATATTTGCCTGCATGGCAGAGTTGACATTCACTTTCTAAAATGGATGTTCAGCTTTGGAGAAGTTCCAATATACAAAGACAGTTTGGGTGTAGAAATTGCAGTAGCTAACTCTTACCATTTCACACAAAAGGGAAGATTGAGAGCAGGAGTCCCATGACTAACACATTTACAATCATTAAATATAAAAGCTATGAAAACATTACTCGCACTATTCTCACTAATGGTTCTTTCCTCTTGCGGTCTTCAACCTGATCCAAGTTGGGCACCATCGCCAAAACCTAGTGTAGAACAGAGAGACATAAAGGATGTAATTCATCCAAATAATGATAGACCATGATAAGATTTATTAAAAACCTTTTAGGTAAAAATACACCAACATCATATCCCACAAGCTCTGTGGTTTGGGGTGGAGGAAATCCATTTAAAGGAGTTGTTATACCTTCTCCCAATAATGATGTCTTTATTACTACAAGACATTATCAGATTAAGCCTGATGCGAATGTTCATCTAATTTTAGATGATGGGACCAGATTTACAACAAAGGTTATAGAAGTTATATCTCCTGACATTCAGGTGAATAAGACATTACCTTTAGCGGACAGAGACAAAGATGACCGATACTGGAAAGGTGATATTTCAATTTGTAAAGTTGAAACCAGATTTCCAATAGAACCTTTAAAAATTGAACCGATTGCCACTGGTAAAATATATGTTCAACATAAAGATATGAAATGGTCCCAGCATTCAGTTGGATATCAAAAAAATTGGGGCCAATTGTTCGATCTTCCCAATTGGATTAGAACAGTTTGGGGAAAGACTAATTTCACACAAGGAGATTCAGGTTTACCTTGGTTTAAATTTGACCCAAAAACTAAAACATGGTCAATTGTTGGAATAACTTCTAGAACTTCTATAAGTCCAACAGAAACGCCATGGTCAGGAGAATCACCAAAGCTAGGATCTCCTCTCATACTTTCTACGATAGAACGAACAATTAAAAACTAGAATAGAATAAGAGCATACTAAACAACTTCGTGTCCCTCTTTAGTTGGTGGAGGGTGGCGGGCGAAAGCCATGAGTCCCATGACAGCATCGCAGTGTGAAGGCAATCAACCCACTCCCGGTTCGGGAGGATTCGAAAGCTACGAATCAAAGAACTAAAATCTTTACTATGCGATTTGACCAATTAGTAAAGAATAATGCGGGCGTCGCATAGTGGCCTATTGCACTTGTTTTCCAAACAAGCATCCCGTGGGTTCGAATCCCACCGCCCGTATCAAACGCGAGTATAGTATAATGGTTATTATGGAACATTGCCAATGTTCAGATGTCGGTTCGATTCCGACTATTCGCACCAACATGAATAACCCTGATCCAAGAGAACAGTATAGAGGAATCACATATGAGGCAACTCATCCAGAGTCTATTAGAAGGCTTGCACAAATCGATGCAGTTGGAAGTAGAGAAAGACTTGCTCCTCAATACATCGAGGAAAGGTCAGCAATTTTGACTCACTTGAACGATCAAGGTGTGATCAGTTTGAAAGAGAATGGCGGATTTGAGTTCGTAGGAACCTTCGCAGGAAAGAACACCATTCTTTATAAAGATGTAAGAGACGAATTTTGATAGTTAAAGCTTGTATGGCTCAGTGGCGACAGCACTGGTTTTGTAATCCAGCAGGGAAACCTCACCGCGAGTTCGAGTCTCGCTGCAAGCTCCAATGAAAGTAAGTTGGGAAATAGTTGAAGATCAAGATATATCAAAAATGTTAGGCGACTTGCAGAAGTTAGAAGGTTTTGATGAATGGTGTCAACAAATTGCACAAGAAGCAATCATATTTCAATTAAAATTGATGGGATATATAGATTAATTGTGGTGTAGCTCAATGGTAGAGCAATCGGTTGATAACTGATAGGCTAAGGGTTCGAGTCCCTTCATCACAACCAATTACCAATCGTTACATGCAGCTTGTTGGGGACTTCCCTCTTTGGCATTGTCGCAATTATGTCTTGCTCGGAAAGACTTCTTGCGTTTGGTGTCACCACTATCGCCTGTAACTTTCACACCTTCTTGACCCCAGTGAATTCTTTTTACGCTGCCGTCAGATTGTGTGGCACATTTAGTCCACTTTTTACCTTTACGATCTGAAGAAGTTTTCTTAGTAGGTTTGGTGCATTCTTCCGCATCTTCTTCTAGTTCTTCCTCTTCAACGCAATTATTGACAGTCTTTCCATCTTTGGTTTTGGTTCCGCGTTTAACGTATCCATCCCAGCACATTTGTTCATATATCAATGAAAGACTGTTTCTATCTTTTGTGGTCATGTAAGTATTTATTAAAAACTAGGTTAGAATAACAGCATCGGGAGATTAGTATAATGGACAGAACATTGCGCTACGGACGCAAAGACGGCGGGTTCGATTCCCCCATTTCCCACCAACATGAAAGTAAAACTAGAAGAAAGCTTTGATGGAGCCTTCGGGATTCCATATGATGAATCATTCACAGTTGATGATGTCATAGCGGCACTTCTAACTATACCCGACAAACTAAAAGATGAATAATACTTCACATATAATTGATGATGGATTTCTAGACAAGCTAGACATAAAAGTATCACGAAATAACAAAGTAAAAACGAATAAAGGTTTAATGGCTATGGAACTACCAAGTTCAGTTGATTCTGACTTCACGGTGGAAGATGTCGTGGAAGGTTTGAGAGAGTTTGCGAAAGTTTCAAGAAAACAATACGAAGAATATTGCATAAGACACGGAATAGAACCTAACACTCATATGACGCAAGATATATCAAGATTGTAGAACTTGTGGACAAGATTTAGGAGACGTTCCGAAATAAGATGGTGGATGTGGTGGAAAGGTAAACACCGGGGATTGTGATTCCCCCGCCGAAAGGCTTGCGAGTTCGAATCTCGTCATTCACCCCAATTTATGAAATGGTATTGTATAAGGTGCGAACAAGATGTTGATTACGAAGCGTTTCGTTGTGGATGCACAGAGAGTCCTTCTCCATGGATACCAAAAGTTGAAATATCGTTCGAAAAAGTCGAGGTTAAAGCTTCTTCTAGAAAGTTAGAAGGATGGACAGTAGAATATGATGAACCCATTTGGGATTGTTCGGACGAGTTCAGAGAAGCAATGGAAACGGAAATAGATCCAAACATTAAAAACTAGAATAAAATCAACTCGTCGTGGAGACGTTAAGCTGGGGACGGCAGATTGAATGTATAAGTCCTGAAAACGCTTAACGTGAGTGGATATGTGATGTCAATCTCGCATATTCGATCCACTTATGGGGGTATAGCATAATTGGTAATGCGCCTGCTTTGCAAGCAGATGACTGAGGGTTCGAGTCCCTCTACCTCCACCAGCACTTCGTTTCGCAAACGAATAGTAGGAGATAGTAAAACCTATGACGGATGTTGCTCATCCGTAAAAACAACTGGTAATAACCCGCGATAGCAGTAGCGTTAATCGTGTTGTAAGGGAGGAATTGCTAAGTCGGTTCCGTTGATACTTGCAACAACCCTTCGGGGTAGCGATCTGTCTTATGGAACATTAGTGTAGTGGTTAGCACAGGAGATTGTCGATCTCTTATCACGGGTTCGAATCCCGTATGTTCCGCCTGTAGATTAGTTTGGAAGTTGGCTTAAGAGTAGCCATCTTTTAAAGAGTGACGAATACGCAACAAGAAAGTAGATCCGCATAGACGAAATCGGTAGAGCGTTTAGGGGAAACCGGCCAGAGTTTAATATGTTTGATCCCCTTAGCCAAAGGGATTTAACGGTAAGAATAGATATGCGAAAAACTTACCCAATGCATATTAAGACCCTCAGAGTCTTTGGTGTAACAACACACAATCTAATCAACTATTGGGGCTATAGACGAATTGGTAGAGTCGCTTCCCTGTCAAGGAAGAGTTATTGCGGGTTCAAGTCCCGTTAGTCCCGCCAAATGAATGAAGAATTGATACATATCGCGTTCGATGAATTTATTAAAAATAATACATATTATAAAGAAAGTCTGGACGTTGAATTAGAAAATTATTACGCATTGTTCAAAGCTGGTTATGACCAAGGATATGACGAAGGATTCGACGCTGGATTGTATAATTCAAATGATATGTTAGTTTATTAAATGGGTGTGTCCTAGTAGGTGAATCATGCGTTACGTAGCAAGTGATTTGTCGGTAGTGGTCATTAGGATAAAAAATAAGAAAGTTGTGTGGAGGTTACGTAGCTAAAACATGGACGCTTATTCGTGGGTTCGATTCCGCACCACACTCCCCAAAAATATAAATCACATGTCGGTGTGGTGGAATGGTATACACAACGGTTTTAAAAACCGTCGCCTTCGGGCTTAAGGGTTCGAGTCCCTTCATCGATACTAGTTTTTCGTCTTCTCCATGTTGGAGTTAGTGCATGACAATTACAACACAACAATTTCAAATTTAATAATTCGTTGTTTGTTCTATTTCCGTCTATGTGTTCGACTTCTAAAGGTATTGGAGAACCATTCCAAATAGAAAGCTCACAAGTTTCACATTTATGCCCTCTCAATTTTATTAAGTGCGGTTTCAGTGTAACCGCTCTAGAATACTTAGACCAATCTTTTAATTGTTCGCCTTTATTCCATGCTCCATTTTGGTTCCAATGTGAAGTATCAACGTTCAATAATTGAAGCTTTCTTTTCATGTTTGCAAAATTTCCGCCAGCTTTCTTTAGATTTAAAGATTCTAACAAGGCCGATAAGCTTGTGACATTCTTAACATTATTGATTATATCTTCATTTGTGTAATTTCTATATTTCTTCACAAAATTTATTTAGCACAAGCACTAACATTTGCAATAGCGACTACCAATGACATTATACGCGATTCAGAATAAAGATTCCAAATATCTCCTAGAATTTTCGACAGAAGGTTTGATCTTCACTCCGAAGATTCCATTCAGACAATTGATCGATACACATAAGCAAGCGAATCAGGTTGCCGTGAAGTGGTCACGACGCAAGCCTGAACTGAAGGACCAGTTGACAATCGTTCCGGTGGTGTTAAGCTTCGGGGAAGCGATTGAGGTTGAGTATCCTCCTAAGAAAGATGAAGAATGAATGGCGAAGTGGTGGAACGGTAGACACGGCTGATTCAAAATCAGTTGCCGAAAGGCGTGAGGGTTCGAGTCCCTCCTTCGCTACCAGTATGAAAGCGAAAAACGTGTGGCAGCAGGCAATCGATAAAATTAATGAGATAAAAAGTCTAGTTGAAGGGGATTCAGATGAGACTGAGACGGTAGAATACTACAATCTCTTGGAAGAACTCAATGGTTATCGTCATCATATGAGTGATGACTTTCAAGAAGTGTTTGATAATGAATTGTGTGACATTATAGCATTTGAAAAAGAATGGCGAGCGTCTTTTGAATCTGAAACGAAAGAATAAGTGATGGGCGAGTGGTGGAATGGTAGACACGCGGGTCTTAGAAACCCGTCCCGAAAGGGGTGAGAGTTCGAGTCTCTCCTCGCCTACCGATGAATCACGATAATATAATATATCCTACGAGAATTTCTACTGAAATGGTTGAACTTGCCATGCAGGCATCCCAACCGTGGCATATAGCCGCAAATCTAAATGCTATGCTACAGTTCGGCTATTGTAGAATTTGTGGAATGTGTCCCGATGGTTGTGATAGAGAAGGTTGTAATGTCCGAGTGGAGGAATTGGTAGTCTCGCAAGATTAAGGATCTTGTGCGAAGTAATAGTAGCGTGAGGGTTCGAGTCCCTCCTCGGATACCAAATGTTTAATAAAGTATACAATGATTATTCAGATGATTCTGTTAAAATCTCGATAAAGACAAAAGAAGTCTCTGCGCAAGAGGCAGCAGATTTCTACAAAAAACATTTAGATGAATTCAAATCCAAGATTATATATTCTGGAGAACTAACCGTTTTAGATGTAAAGAGTAAATGGTTCGTGTATCCTGATTGGCACACAGACAATTATAAATTGTATATAAAGTTTAACGTAAACTCTAAAGAAATAACGGTTGATACAGAATTGTGTATGTCAGTGATGAGATGTTATGATATGGCAACTATCAAAAAACACTTGGTAGAGAAAATAACGGATAAGTTGGAGAACATAATAAAGAATGAAATTCTAAAAGAAGGAACAGATCTGATATTTGATCTTGTTCAAGACTGTAAAAGAAAACCCTACTAAGCTAATCTGGTGAAAGCATCGGCCTGAAAAGTCGAATAGGTTGGATCGAAACCAACAGTAGG
>JACCDR012053634.1_pt1 | contig 12079 bp, 16 predicted proteins | sample 7446431 | NCBI WGS metagenome assembly JACCDR01 (sample SAMN15323443, study PRJNA562643) | freshwater metagenome | isolation source: river surface water | place: USA:Blue River Watershed | collected 2017-08-17
CGGGCCGTCTGTCCCCTGCCGACGGGCAATGCGATACCACCCGCTGACAGGATAGGTGCCTTCGGTATCGACGCGGATATCTTCGTCCTCGATACGCCCCGAAGCGATGAGGGGCTGCAACGAGGAATCGTTTGTACCGTTGTTCAGCGTATATCCGCTGATCCCAAAGCCACTCGTAATCTTGGTCCCCTCGGCACTGTGCTGATTGCGGTGCCAGTACAGGTCGCGCCCGGCGTGGTGGCGCTCTTCGAAACAGATGCCGCGGCTGTTGGAAGGGTCGTACAGTACGTAGGCGATGGGCGCGTGCTTGAGCAGGTTCCACGGGGTCGTGGACACTGTAGGTATGCCGTTCTCGTCGACATAGACAAAGTGACCGCCCGCCGTCGCAGCGTGCTGGATATTGATGTCTGCGTTGAACACACGCTCGACGCCGCCGACAAAGATAGAAAAGGGCTGCGCCGAATCCTGCGCTACGCGCACAGTTCGCGTCGCTTTATCGTACAGCAGTGCCGTGAGGTAGTTGCCATTCGTGTCGACCGGGAAACCAGTCATGTCGGTTTTGCCGACGATGAGTTGGGGGACGTCCCCGAGAAGTGCGTACTGCGTGTGCGGGTCTATTTCCAACTTGTGAGCGTCAATGGTGGCTGTTACTTCTGCAGCTGTGGTGTATTGCGGATGCGGATCGCCTGCCGAAGTATGCGTGCTGATCGCTGTCGAGACTTCCGCCGCCGTGGTGTACTGCGGGTGCGGATCGCCCGCAGCAGCGTGAGTACTGACAGCGCCGTCGGCGTAAGCCTTGCTGGCTACCTGCGTATCGAGGTTACGAAGAGGGATCTTGGTAGCAGGCATGGATTACCCCACAGCTTCAGGCGTGACAAGAGCAGCGATACGATATCCGCCGTCAGGAGCAAGAGCAAGAACGGACTTCGTCCCCGGCGTCCAACAACGGAAGTAATACGAGCCACCAACCGAGCGAGTGCGCCCACAGATTCGGCGCGATGTGTTGTCGAGCAAGATCACGTCAGTCTCGTAGGGACTACCGCCGTTTGTGATCGTGCCGTCGACCTTGTACGCTTGCGCCTCGGTGAAAGCAAAGTCGCGCACATCGAACGCAGCTTTCGGCGAGTCGATGTAGTCCGTGTGGTTCAACTGCAGCTCGTATCCGACGCCACGAACGTAGTCGATCATCACGCCGTTCTGAAGGCCATGCCGAACGAGCTGATCGTCGGTGTAGTAATCAAAGGACTGGATAAGCCCGCGCCCGTTTACCTCGGAAGAGTTGGTCGCCCGCGAGACAGTGCTGCCCACCGGTAGCGCTGCCAGCCCGGTGAACGCGGGGAGGACGACTTCCGTGCGGGTCATGGCGCGGTCGTAGCGCACGAACGTCCAGCCGCCATCACGCAACAGGTTGTACGCGTCGTTACCGAACGTGGCGTCGCGGCTCACATCCCTTACCCACATGTCACGCTGATGTAGAGTGCTCTTGGCTTCGTGTACTTCCCCTTGAGCCAGTGCAGTGTCCGCGAGCGTCATGGCGTCAAAGTTGAAGTCGACAACCGCCTCTGCGGGGTCAGTCGTCCAGACCATAACGTGCCGATCCGTAGCAGCAAAAGTGTACGGAGAGGTTTCAAAAGTTACACGCGGGGCCGTGCCGATGCGCGTTGTCGCTGCGACAGTAAGGGTGTCGACCGTGCCAGCAAACTCAATCAGATAAAGGTGAGTGACCGTGTTTCCGACGTCGGGAACCATACCAATGGTCCAGAGCTTGCCGTCCATCCCGAAGAAACCGAAGGGGTTCCCGTCGTAAGTTGTGCCACACCCCTGCACAGTCATGTTCTGATCCGGCGCCATTCCCGGCGGGCTAACCTGAACAGTGCCCCCCGCAAAGAAAGTCATGGCGCCGCCGCCCGCCGCCGTAAAAAACACGACGTCGTTCTGATCCTTGAAAGCGAACCCTTCGATGTCCCCATACTGCGAGGCCGCTGTGATTTCCTGCGTTACGCCGTCGCCGACCCAGTATGGTTTTCCGACGTAGGGGGAGGAAGAAGGAACGCGCGGGGCGCTGTTACCAAACTCTGCCGGCCCGAAATCGTTGCCGACGTTTCCGTCAAACAGGAACTCGGCTGAACGCCCGCCGTTGTTGTCGAACTCGACGTAGACCTTGTCGTTGAAGTAGTAAACATCGTCGACCGCTTCAACGTGCGGAATCTCGCAGTACGAGAACTCGCCGGTCAGGCCGTCGAGGGTTCCGACCATGTTGGAGTCGCTGAAAATGAGAACTGCGCAGGGGCGAGTAGCCATGGTCTTTCCTTTACATCGAGAAGTCGGCGATACTGCCGGTTACGGTTGCTTCGACGGAAGAACTACCAGCACCGCCCATGTCGAAGTCTGCCACACTTCCAACGACCGTAGCTTGCGGACTGGACGGTCCGCCTTCATCCGGCGGCGGCGGAGGTTCGACATCGCCAGTGCCGTCGACATAGGTCACGCACAAGAACTCTGCCGCCGTCGGCGCATAGTTCATGGTGATGGTGTCGTCGGCGATGGTGTAGTCATACGAGCCGCCGGCGCGGAGTAGCACACCATTGAGGAACACTTGCTCTGCGCCAGCGAGCGGGACGCTGGGAAGTACGAAAGTCATGTTGACGCCATCGAGGGCACCAACCGGAACGACGCGGGCGTAGTACCCCGTGATGCCTCCGCCTCCGCCGCCAGCTTCAAGCGCGTCGAGACGACCATTGATGGTGTCCAGCTCTTGCTGGTCAATGGCGCCCGGTTCGCCTTGCGGACCCGCTGGGCCAGTAGGGCCTTGCGGGCCAGTAGGGCCTTGCGGGCCAGTCGGCCCGGTAAAGTCGACGATGACTTCCTGCTGACTGACGATGTCGACAATCACTTCGGTAGTCATGGCGTGTCCCTTGTTACTTCTGGCCAGAAGGTAATTGTACCGCCGACGAGATTTTTCTTGAAACCCGTAGCCGGCTGAAAAAGCTCTACGTCAAAAACAGCTTTTTTATAGTCACCGAATAGCAGCGTGTCCGCCTCAGAAAACATGAGCGTGACGTCTCCAGTGGCAGTCAGTTCTATTCGGCCGTTCTCAGTCGAGAGCTCCAGCAAGTACTCCTCATCTTTGAGTTTGGCGCGGATATGACTCTTAGCCGTCCAGTCCGAGAGATCGTAGCCGACGACCGGCGTACCAGTACCCCACTTGTACGTTTTGTTGAACGTAGAGCCGACACGGATATCCAGATTACTCTGGTACTGACCGTCTGGAGCAAATTTGGATGGCATGATGGCTCCTTACTTGAGCGAGAAGTGCTCGCGCGCCCACATGAAGGCAGTGCCTATCGCGCCGGCAGCAGCTACGAGGATTGGGATCAGAAGGCGCGAGCCTTTCCATAAGGTGATGAGCTGATCTAATGCCGGCTTGATCTGGTTCTCTTCGGTGATGTGGGTGTCGAGAGTCGACTTTGTGGCACCGAGAACTTCCCCCTGCGCCTTCAGCATTTCCCCTTGCATACGAAGGATCTCGCCGTGCTTGATCAGGGTGTCACGGATGTCGGTGAGCATCTCGCCGTTCTTAGCGATATGGTCATCCTGCCTGTTCAAACGGTCGCGGAATTCGCCCATGATCTGATCATCAATGCGTCGGAGAATGTCCTGCTTCATCTCTTCAGTCATGTTTCTTCTCCAACGCCTCGTAGAAGTCGGCTATCGCGTCAATCCGCCCTCTGCAGACGTCGTACTGCTGCTTGGCGTGCGAAGCCCATTCCCCGACATCGGTATCGGTGGCAAAGGATCCATCCTTTGATACAGGGTAGGGCTCGGCTTGACCGTCGGGAGGTCCGGGCACGTCGTTGAGCACCCGGACAACAGCAGCGTCAAGACACTTACGGCCACTAGTGAGTTTGCGTACGGCATCGGATCTCTCCTTCTCTTTGGTCCCGAGCTGCTTCTCATACTCGGAGAGCTGCGCCACAAGAACGTCGTTGAAGTTGATAGCTTCTTGGATGTACGCGAGCTGTTCCTCACGCGCTTTAACAATCTGCTCGGCATGTACGAGCTTGGTGTGGCGATGGGCGGCGACTTCGCCGCGCCACATGACGACGGCGATGATGTTTGTGACTAGGAGGAAAGCTGCGGCATACAGCGCGAGTGGGCTCAGGACAGGCACAGTTCCTTCTCCTTCGCTCGACGTTTTGTTAGACCCGGTAATTCTACCAGAACACCGGCTACACGCGCCTTGTTCCAGCGCGGGAGCTCGTTACACGCTGCTTCGTACCGCTTCTCGGCCAGAAACCTCGCTGCCGTCGAACCGGGGCCGCAGGCTATCTTCGGCCCGAGGTTGAACGCAGCGTCTGCAAATGCTGCATGAACGTTTTCCGGAAGACCCGGTTGGCAGCGATCAACATACTCGACGGCTTCAAGCATATCATCCGTGAGTAGCGCCTTGCATTCATGGAGGTCATACTTCTTCCCCTTCACCACATCCGGCCCTGTGTGGCCGTAGCAGACGGTCAGGATCCCGGGTGGGTCGTAGTAAGCGAACTGGCGCAAGCCCTCCGCCGGCACCGCAATTGCGGTGGCCAGCGCAGCGACTGCGGCGTATCGTTTACCCTTGTCGTTCATTCCGCCGCCTCGTAAGTAGCTTCAAAGATATCGGGCTTGCATGGATAGAGTTCGCCCTTCACGCCGCGGATGATAAAGTCGCCCTCACGGGCCAGCATCACTCCCTCTAGCGTTGGGATCAACAAGCCGAGCTCCTCGGTGACTGCGTCAGTAGCTTTTCCGTTTGCGTCGACGTATGTCCCTTCGGGAGAGCCATCGGTCAGCTTACCGACCTTGGCAAACTCGCACATCTCGTTCCAAGTGCTCCACTTTAGGGGCATTGCATCGATCACGACAGGCTTCTTGCGAAATTTCATTTCGTTACCGCCTTCTGCGTGACATTACCGGCGATGTATGCACCGACCGTCGCCACGACGACCGTGGCATAGACGCCGTCGGCAATACAGCCACTTGCCACCAGTGCCGTAGCACTGACCAGCGAACATATTGCGAGAATGAACTTGCGGGACAGAAAGCGTTCATTCATCGTGCAGCTCCTGCTGGACGATGAAGCGCGCGGCGAACGCGCCGACGATGACGAGGAAGGTCACCACCGCAAAAGTGCCGCGTGCGATGCTGTCTGAGAAAAACGGAAGGACCGCCTCGGCACCGGTAAGTACTGCGGCGACGATCATCAGCCGCACGCTCCACGCCTTGCGCAGAGTCTTCTTCGCGTTCGGGATGAGTCTAGGCCGCATCACACCACCTCCAGCGTCACTTCGCCATCTTCAAGGTGTCGCTCAACGCTGTGCGTCAGTCTGAGCGCCATGCCCGGATCGGCCAGCAGGCGGTTCTTGCTGCGCACGCCGCTGATGAACACGTCGTGCTGGTTCGACCCACCGATGTACCCCATCCCCTCAGCGTACACGGTTCGCACGCCTTTGTGCTTGCGCACAAGGACGTGGTACGTGCCGGGAGTCAATCGGCTCTTACCATTACCAGCTGCTGCGCGAGAGAAGTACATATTGTTGAGCCACATCTGGCCATCTTCGATCGTGATTTTCATAGCCCACCGTACGACACGACACGAACGCGGTGCTTGTACCGCTCCTTCTCCTTCTTAACCTGCTCTGAGTAGGCACGGAACAGGCTGAAGTCCGACTCCTGCTTCTGCGCATTGAACGCATCGGCATCCTGCTTGCCGTAAGCCAAAGCGCGCATCCACGAGAGGAGATGGAGGTGGTGGTACTCGTCGATGTCGCTGATATCTTCGTCGGCACCGGTAAGGGGCTCCAGCGGGAGGCGGTCGATGACGAGGGACATTTCGTAGTCCGCGTCGGGGACAACCGCTGTGCGTCCCTTGTGTTTTTCCATACCGACGATCAGGTGACGTGGTCGCCCGAAGGTCGTCGGAAGCTTGGACTTGCGAACCAGCCCGTAGTCCTCATCAGAGAACTGCGCCATGTTCTGCACGTTCAGAATATCGACCGGTCGGTTGTCTGGGAGAAGAAAGGCTTCGCGAATCGTCAGTATCGACGGGTGAAGGTCGACAACTGGGTCGCCGCGAGAGACCGACACCGTACAGGCGTCGGACGTGAAATCGGGAATACCACCGGTTAGCCGCGCGAACATGAAGTAGGCGTCGTTCATGTACCGGTAGATCTCGGCGTCGGTCCAGAAATACGGTTCAACTGCGTCCTGAACGTCGTCCCTGAAAACCTGCAACAGCTCGGTGGTATTCATTGTTACTCGCCCTTAGCGTTGTACTTCTGCCAAGCAGTGTCGCGCTCGGTGATAGAAACTTCAAACCCGACGAGGCGCTCAAGACGCTTGCAGTGCGGGAGCCCAGCGGCAGTGTAGTCGTCGCGGTCGTTGCGCGCAACCATGGCGTCGAACGCTTCCAGAAGCTTCTTCTCGCGCTCCATCGGATCAAAATACACGGCGGGTTTTTCGTCCTTTTCGATCACGTCGACGTGTTCGTCGGAGACCGCACCGATAGCGACGGCGTCAGGCACACAGGTAGGCGGGACCCAAGTCGGTTCGCCCTTGATGAACGAAATCGAGTGGCCTTTGGTAGTGCGGAGAGTGTAGCTGCGGTGCAGAGTGAAATACGGCATGAGATTCCTCCAGTAGATACGAAAAAGGGGCCCCGGAGGGCCCCTTCATTATAGACCGCTTTAGGCGATCTGAACTTCGTTCATCCGGTCAGCGACGACGTACTCGACGCGCACAGTCATCTTGCCGGTGGTACACACGTCAGCCGCCGTGAAGACGAGACGAATGTTCTTACCGGTGCCGCGATGGCCGGTCGGAACGAGGGCACTGCGGCCGACGCCTTTGCGGTCAACGGAAGCCAGATAACGGTCGGCCGAATCAGCATCACCGACGGTGACGTTGAAGGTGGCCGCGTCGAAGGCGGTCAGGGTATCGACCGAGCCACCAGTGACGACGGCACCCGGGGGGAGCGGGATGACTTCGACAGTGGTAGCGGCCGTGTTGGTTTTGCCAAAGTCGACGGTGGCACCGGAGGTATTCACCATGGTGTCGTCGAAATTGAACGTGAACTCAGCAACCAGCGGGTACTGAGCGGTGCGGGAGGCGATAAGCTTAGCCATGTTGTTTCTCCTGAAAGGATCAGTGGGAGCCGGTTACCCGGCCCCCGAGCCCATTACTGAGCGACGTAGACGGAGATGATACCGTGATCTTCCACCGTACCGCCCGAATACTGGGTGTAGAACTGCGGCTTCAGGAAGCCAACCATCTTCTGGACAGAGATGCCCTGTTGGTTGTCGTAGTCGAAGCCCTTTTCCACCCATTCCGGCGAACCGATGTCAGCCATGCCCAGCGCTTGCGCGCCGCAGAACAGGATCTGACAACCGTCGACGGTACCGACAGCGCCGTACTTGGCACCGGACGGGGCCAGACGGGTGTTCGGAACGTGACGGAATTCGTGGAAGTACAGGCCGTCGATCTTGATCGAGGTACCGGTGAAGAGGTTGTTGCCATCACCACGCGGCTGCGCATGACGCAGGTTCTGCATGTAGGTGGCGTCCAGCTTCAGACGGGCCATGGCCTGCGGAGACAGGAAGACGTGGTAGGTTTCCTCGCCGCCCTTTTCCTTGACGCCACGGATGTAGTTGTCCTTGGCGTAGGCCTTGAGCTGAACGAACAGTTCCCACATCGGCAGGTCAGCCGCAGCGACAGTGTTGGAGCCGCCACCGAAGATGAGCGCCTTGTTGGTACCGTCCCAACGAGCGACGCGCTTGGCCGACGGGGCCTTGACGTCAGCCGCGAACTCCAGATACGAGAGTTCCGGAGCAGCACGGGTGCCGCCGGAGTTCTTGTTGCTGTAGTCGAGACCAGCGAGGGTCAGGAAAGCGAGTTGGTCGATGCGGTCAGCCAGCCAGTAGGCCAGAACATCGCGAGAGTTGTTGCGGAACTCGACGATGGACTTCTGATCGGCCATGCGGCCTTCGTGACGGTTGGCGTGACGCAGTTGGTCGATCCGGATAACCTGATCGAACGACTTCATCGCCTCTTCGTTGCCTTCCAGCGTGCGGTCACCAGCGATACCGTCGCCTTCGAGATCGGTCAGCAGGGTGATAACGGCGCGGGCGCCTTTTTCAGACTGCTTCAGCTCGGTTATGTGCTGGATGATCGAATTCGCACCCTTGCCGAGGAATTGGTTGACGAAGGAGTAATTGCGGGCCTGCTTCCACAGATCCATACTCCAAATGGTTTTTTGCTCTTGCGTGAGCAAACCGAAATTGGTCAGTGCCATGATGGCTTTCTCCTGAGAAAACGAAAAAGAAAATGTTTACCTTCTCGTAGCCTTATCGCCGCCACCGCGCAGTTTTCATTCTTCCGAGAATGAGCCGGATAACGCTTCGCCGTTATCAGTGCGTATTGGAGCGATTCTAAGGCTAATGAAAAAAGAGTCAAGTGATTACTTGACTCTTTTTGGATTAACACTTGGGTTTCTTGCCTTTACCCATGATTATCTCCTCGGTTATGACACAAAATCTCCACGCATCTCTGCGAGCTTCGATTCCGGCAGCTTGACGAACTCGTCGTAGTTCATCTTCATCACGGCGGCGGCGTCGAGCGGACCCCCCTGCTTGTCGTGATCCTTACCGACACTCTTGGTGCTCGGCGGCTGCTTTTCCTTCGTCTCCAGCGCCTTGCGGACAGCGTCTTCCTTGCGGCGCATGCCCAGATCTTCCTTGGACGCTGCCTGCTTCTCAACCTTGCGCGCACCGAGGATAGTCTCGACAGCGTCGCGCAGCGCCTGCGACGGCGACATGCGCTCAGTCTGCATCAGACCGGTCATGTACGCCTGTACCTTTTTCACAGAGGCGCGGTCAAACTCATCGGCTTCCGGGTTAATCTCCGGGTAGTCGGTTTCGAGCTTGGCCACCAGCGCGTCGTACCGCATCTCCTCCTTGGCCTGTTCCTTGGCAGTCACTGCCTTGGCTTCAGCCTTGTGGTCCGAGATGGCTTCCTTGAGCTCAAGGATCTGTTCCATCAGCGCAGCAGCCTTCTCGGCCTCACCGTCGAGCAACAGGTCAGTGTGCTGCTTGACCAGCGCTTTCACCTGCTTCTGCGCCTCGACCAGATCCGCACTGACAGCGCGCTGCTGCTCGCGCTCTTCGAACTCCTTTACGCGGCGCTGGTACTCTTCCTTCTCGGCGCGTTCTTTCCGGACGGCTTCATCGAAGCGCTCTTTCGGAATGAACTTGCCCTTGGAATCTCGTGCGCGATCTGTATCGTCTTCGGCGTCCGCACTCGCGGCTTTGTTTTCAGGATCAGCATTACCTTCTCCTTCGCCTTCACCGGCTGCTTTGACCTCACCTTCGCCCGTTGCCACTTCACCTTCGCCCGCGTCGGGTCCGGTAGGGGCAAAATCGTCCCCTCGGTCGACGGTACCGCCTCCGGAACCGCCGCCTTCACCAGCGTCAGCTTCGTTCATGTATCCAGCGTGGGTCAAAAGTTGCATGAGTCGATGGTTCATCACTTCTCCTTGGTAGGTTTGGCTTTCGCCGTGGGTTTAGCCTGCATCTGTTGCTTCTTGAAGGCAGCTTGCTCCTTCTGGGTCTGCATTGTCAACTCGTGATTCTGAGCTGCCTGCTCCATACCCATGGCGTGCTGCATCTCGGACTGCTCCGCTTGCATCGCAGCCTGCATATTGGTCTGCTCGATCTTGGCGCTGGCCTGAGCCTGAGACGCCTCAAGCTTCATGGCGTTCTCCTGACGCTTGAGCTCCAGCTCCTCACGCTTGAACTCAAGCTCCATCTCCATCTCCTGACGCTTGAGCTCCATCTCCTCGCGCATCTTCTGGAGCTCAAGCTCCATCTTCTGCAGTTCGGCCGGATCACCCTGCGCTTCCTTCTGCGCCTTCATGATCTCGGTCTCGGACTTGGCCTGCTTGAGACCAGCGTCAGCCTCGACACGCGCGGCTTCCGCCTTGAGGTTGGCAAGCTCAAGCTCGGCCTGCATCTTCTGCAGCTGCGCCTGATACTGCGCCTCCGGAGACTGCTGCGCGTCCTGCATCTTCTTGATGATCTCGCCGCGCTTGTTGAGGCGGGAGTTCTCGATGAGGACGTCGTCAGGGATCTGGATACCCAGCTCGCGCAGGCTGATGGCCTGTTCGAACTGGGAATCCTCCAACGTCTCCCTGTGGGGAGTGCTGGAAACGATCACATCATACTCACCCAAGGTGAGGTCGTTCGTAATCGACCCGGTCATCGGATCGAACTGGTTGATACCCAGCTGTTCACTCTCACCAGTCAGCCGGTTGCTGACAATGTTCATCACGCGCGGTTCGGTGTAGTACTCCTGCACGAGCGCGAGCACGCTGCGAGCGAGCAGGAAGTCCGTACGAGCAATACTGTCCATTGGCTTGGACAGGTTCAGCGAGCCGCGACTCTGGTTCATGGCCACAGCCTTGGCGGACACATCCTCGCGAGCGTTACCCGACATGTAGTCGTTCACGCCTGAGATCGTCTTGATGTGCTCCTCGGCCTTGTAGCTAAACCGATCAAGCCCGGACGGAGTCTGGTTCGGGTTGATCTTGCCGATCACCTCACCCGGAGGTCCTTCGACCTCAAGCACCAGCCCGGTCTCTGCACCGCGCTGCTCCAGCTCCTCGATGCTCATGTTGCGCAGCTTACCCGTCTGCACGATCCACCCGGAGTTCGCCGTGGTGTTGATCACGTGCAGCTCCTGACTGGTCGTCTTGTTCAGGTACTCCTGCGGGTCGATAAGGTTCTCGACGAGTCCGACGGTCCTGCCACGGCGGAAGTACGGGAAGTACGGGATCACCGTGAAGTGACGATACGGGCTCCAGTCGTCGTGCAGTACGACATCGTCGGCCGTGATCGTCCAGCGGATGCGCTTGACCAGCTTTGTGGTGATGCCCAGCCCAAACTGGTCCTTCACCATGGCGACCTTGTTCCGGTCCCACGTGTCGGGAATCGGGCGCATATCGCCCGTGCTCAGGTCGATGAAGTGCTCCTGCCGGTCGAGCTTGCGCCACTGCCGCTCGATGACACGAATGTTCCGCACGACATCCATCTGGTCCGTGCCGCCGTTATAGAACCCGTTGTTATAATAAAACCCGAAGCGGTCACGATCACGTTCTATAGAATCGTACCCATACGTGAACACTGACCCGGACGTATTCTTCAGGTGCTCGGCGTCAGCCTTACTGTACAGGATCTCGATGTCCTGCCACGTCAGCCACTTCGTCACGAACACGTCGTTCCACGTCTCGGGGTCGTAATCCTCGGCGTCGGGGTCAATCAGCACGTTCTTCGGGTTCAGCGTCTCAATCTTCACCTCGCCCTGCATCGAGTCAGTGAAGTCCAGCCGCACATCAAGGAACCCACGGCTCGTGATGATGCCATCACAGAACATGTCGCTGCGCTTCCAGTCCAGCTGGTTGTTGTCAGCGATCTGCCGGAACAGCTTGGTCAGCGCCTCGGCTGTCTCAACCGGTGCGCCGCTGCGCGGCTGGAACCCAATATCCGTTCTGTTGTGAATCTGCTCACCCAGCACGTTCGATACGGTCGACAAGATCTTGTTGATCGTAAGGGCCGGTCGTTTCTGCGCCCGAAGCAGGGCCATGTCGTTGGCGTCCCACTGCTGCCCTATGAAGAAGTTGTTGCACTTGTCAGCTTTCCTGACATAGTCAGCATGGCCGTTGTCTCTCACCCATTGATACCGCGACCATTGAAGTAGTGCTTTTTGGCTGTCAACTGGCATAGCTGCTGTCCTTTAGGAGTTGGGCGATTATATGTTTTTTACGCAGACATGTGCGAGCTGCCGTGCTCAAGCGCCACGTAATTCTTCAACTTCTCGCGCCAGCTCTTCGGCTGTTTCGGCGTGGGCATCTTCTTCGGGCTCTTACCAATACACAAATTCACCGTCCACGACAGGGCATCTACGATGTCGTCGTGCGCCCCGGCGGGGAAGCGTAGGAGCTCCGTGTGCATGTCATTCAACCACGTGGCGTTCGTCGGGAAGTACACCCGGC
>JACCDR012121878.1_pt1 | contig 12077 bp, 15 predicted proteins | sample 7446431 | NCBI WGS metagenome assembly JACCDR01 (sample SAMN15323443, study PRJNA562643) | freshwater metagenome | isolation source: river surface water | place: USA:Blue River Watershed | collected 2017-08-17
TATAGTTGACTCCTCTGAATTGGTCAAAGTTTCTAACAAAAACACGTTTTGACATAACCTAAAAATATTCAAATCTATTGAGCTGTGGAATATGCTCCACTTCAGACGTTTGAGTAGCAAAAGCTAAAACTATATCCTTTTCCATGTCTTTTAAAATTAAATTCTGATTTTCAAAGTCTGCTGAGGAGTCTAAATGGAAAAGACTTAGTACCGCATAGTGTATAAGATATCTTTCGCAAGAATCCGGTAATTGAGAATGAGTAGTTTTATATTTACCAAACAAACAATAATCTCCAGCAACAATAGTTTCGCTTACGTCAGTGCTAAAGGTAAATGTCCCAGGTGTCAAAGTATTACTACCAGTATTGTATGAGCTTACAGGGATGTTAAATGCTTTTCTTTTGCCATCGCCATCTACTACACAAACATAGTCTATATTACTCCAGTTTATCGGAAGGGTAGTGTCTTCATACGCATCAGCGGAAGAATCTAAGACAAGGCTAGTAAAGCCTGTAGAGGTAAGCCCGTTTACTGTAGAGACTTTTCCCCTACGAACATCTAAATCATCAACTTCTCTTTCGTATTGTACTCTTAAAGAACCAGAGCCTACAGAAGGAGTAGGTTGAACTAAAATCTGATTTCCTCTTTTAGAATAACCAATTAAATAGTTACTCGTATTAGTATCTCGATTTATAACGTTAAGCTTATCTAGCTTTACGTAATCAGACAAAAGGCCAGAAGCAGAAAACTCAACTGAATCAAGTTGCTTATTTAATAGAACTCTATCTGTAACAGAGTAACTCTCCTGATTCGCTACTAGAGGAATTATTCTTTGAGTAGAAAATATTTTAGCAGAGTTTTTATTTGCACAAAGCAGATTTTGCATCCTATCTTGTGCATCGTTAAGCGCTTGCAATATTTCTTCATCAGATATGGCAACATCGCCCCCAGGATTTTTTTTATTCCTAGACAAACCTCTTATCGTCGATATTAAATAATCTGTTCTTCTCATTTACCAAGTTTTGCTTTTAAAGCTGCTGCTGCCAATTTAACTTTATGGTCTTTTGTAAACTTACTATCAGAAGGCTGAAAATCTATATTAGAAGAGTCGCATCCTTCATCGCAATCTTCCATCTCTTTCTCAGGACTTTGTTTTCTTCCCTCTTGAGCATCGGAAATATCTTGAGAGCCCCCAATCTTTTGAATAATCTGCATCAACATTTCTTTTATATCTGACATTGAGGTTTCCATATTTCTCCTATGCGTAGGGGTTAGCTATTTTCGGCCCATAATTAGGCGCTTTTGTAAAATTTGGTTTTATCATTTCCAAAGCCACTTGTTTCTTTTTTTCCTTCTCGTAGTCGTAATCACTACCAGAGCTTTGATTATTTTGGCCAGTGCCTAGGACTTGTTCTGCTAATTGCACAAGGCTCCCATCTGCTTTTAAATCCACAGTGCCATGATGTTCATCAATAAGCCGTCGTTTAAGAGCTTCGTCTGCAATCTGAGTTCTCTGTGCGTCAGTTGCCTTAGTCCAAGCATCGCCAAAGGTCTGATAAAAAGTAGCAGTGTCAGAGATGTCAGCACCTCTATATTTACTTTCATCACCACGAGCCCCTGCATAGCGATTATTTACGTACTCGCCTTTTTCGTTATAGCCTGCAAAGTCGGCAGGCTTTGAAGCGTCAAACTTAGCAGAAGGAACACTAGCGTTTCCGTATCTTGGTAAAACACCTTGCTTCTTTAACTGTTCCCATTTTTCAGCCTCAACCTTTGTTCTAGATTTGCCACCAAACAGGTTTCTTACAAGACCTATACCACCACCTATGGCTCCACCGATAATAGCCCCAGGAGGCCCTGCAAAAGAGCCTACAGCGGCCCCTGAAGCTGCTCCTTTAAGGGTACCCTTTAGGTACCCTTTGCCTGTCCCTGTTTCTTTGCTATTACCCATGTCTTTGAGCGTTTTAAGGCCATACAAGGCACCCGCTACTGGAAGAATCGCATTTCCTGCTGAACCTATGCTCCCTAAGCTAAACATAGAAGGACTTGCGCCCGCCACGCTCTGAGGGGACTGAGACAACAAAGATTCGGTAGATCCGCTAGAAAGCCCCATTTGCTGAAGGTCACCTAGTCCAAAGTTAGCAGCATTCTGGGAAAGCTGAGCACCTTCGGTCAAAGGTCCATATTGAGGCAGGCTAGCAGAGCTGCCAGTAAACATACCTGAGTTACTAGCTATATCGTAAAGGTTATTCGCCTTCTGATACTGATTGTATAGCTGCTGTGGGTCATACCCGCTTAAAGTCTCCTGGTCATACACAGCCTCTTGTCCGTTGTTAAACAGAACATGCCTTTTTCCGCTGGAATCGGTATATTGACCTACAATATCAGACATTAGGACCTTCTCCCTATAGCGTTTCCTATACCAGCCGAGACGCGAGATAATGCGCCACTATTAGTGGCCCCTCCCGCTTGTATAGACTGTATATAATCCTCGTAGGCTCTCTGCATAAGAGCTTGCTTTTGCATAGAGCTATCTCCGCCTTGTCTCATCGCTATCAAAGCTTTTTGTTGCTCAAAGGCTCTTTGTTCATCTTCTAATTGCTGCCTTCTTTGTTTATCCTCAGATTGCTTATTAAAGAAAATACCAGCTAAACTAGTACCAGCATTAATTAGAGAGGAGGCAAAATTAGTATCAAAGCTAAACTTACCGTTTCCTAGTTGTGTAGAATTAGAACTAGGAACAGTGTTAGAGCCTCCCCCAAACACGCCCATAATTGAAGATATGAAATCAGTTCCTCCGGCCATTATTGTAATACCTCGATATAGGTTAGCCCACCGCTTACTTGTACTGCGCCGCCAAGTTCCATATTTAACAAAGCGCCAGATTCAGTCTTAAAATATCCTACAGGGTTATAGCCTAAAACTAAACCACCATTGGCAGCTATGCTCATTACACCAGAGAGGGCAGTCCCTCCTGCTCCAGATTCAAAGCGAACGGCTACAGCACCTGCTGCTATCAGGTAAAGAGAAAGTACTAATATTTTTTTACCTGTAACAGCCGCCACAAGAGTATTGTCTCCGCTTGAAGCTCCAGAGATTGCCGCAAATTTTGGCACTACCTGCCTACCATGGTCAAAAGCTGCTGAACCGTTTAGTGCTACTATCATGAGTTTCTCCTAGTGCGTATAAATATATGCGCTTTTGTAAAAATTGGGAAAGAGATTAGCCCGCCCCAACTGTAGTTAAATTTAAATAAGAAGAAGCCGCATTTGGTCCCAATGGCCAAGTATTTCCCGTAGTGTCTATAGTAAGCCCGTAGTAGTAACTAAACACTGCCGGAAAAGCTACGTGAGCATCACACCTTCCACATTGGACTAATGTCGCATTCAAAGAGTCTCTTTGTGGATGCGTAGACTCACCTACTAGTGTCCAGGTACTAGTTTCATAAACTCTAATCGTGCCAAGCAAATTTGCTTGGTCAAACTTCATAGTAATCCAATAAAGAGTATTTGGTACAATTGTTACTAAACTTCCAGAGCTAGCTACCTGAGTATGAGCTTGTATTCCTACAGTTCCGTTTGCTCTTTGGGAACAAGCTAGAAAATCTCCGCCGCTACCGTAAATTATTGCATGGTCAAAGTTAGCAAAAGCCGTCGCTGTCGGCCCCATGTTACAAAAGAATCCTATAGTAACTTTTGGGCTACTTGATGGCAGAGCCCATTGTATATAATCTGAGTTTACCGCAAAGTCAGAGCGAAAGCCCTTAGTATTGGAATATTCGACACCGCTAATAGATATAGGTACATTAAAATTTTGCGTAGCAGTATCTACTATTAAACTCGTTCCAGCTTTAGGCACTGTCCAAGTCCCGCCGCTACCTCTTTGTGAAGCTGTGAGCATAGCAGCACTTACGGCGCTAGGATTTGAGCCCGTATTTAAATCTTGTAGTATGCTAGCAATTATTGGCATTTTAACTCATGTAAATTACAGTACCACCACCACTACTAGCTTCTTGTCTTTGAACAGCACCAATATCCGTGTAAGCTGTAGTATTTGCCCCCGTAAAGGAGCCAGGAAAACCAAGAGCTTTTAAATTAGTACCGATTGCAAAATTATGCCCTATAGTAATTTGGTAGGCTTTGTCCGCTGTGGTGTCGGTTCCAGGTGAAGCTGGTATTGTAATATTTAAAGTGTCGTTCGTGTTAGTCGTAGTAGATATGGAATCAATTAAATATGGATAGGACGGGCTTGGTCCACCTGTTCCACCAGTAATCAAAACTGCGTCCCCTGCTACTACGCCTAATGCGGTAAAATTTTTCGTTGTGTCAATTAATTTATTACCGCCTACGGCAAACGCGCCTGTCGTTCCCGTGATTTGTGATACGTTTGTAAAAGTAGGATCCAAAGCTCTATCGTTTGGTCCTTTGTACCAGTTGGTTACGTCCGTATCATTGTTGTAATAATTATTATAATTGTCGTACGCTTCTAATTCAGAAGTGGCGCTCACGCCAGTTGCAAAACCCGTTATAATGTTATTTTCTATTGTCGCTGCTCCGGCTGTTCCTAATGATATTCCTACCCCAGATGTATTATTATACCCGTAAATGGTATTTTTTATAACGTAAATCATACCCGAAGGCGTTCCGGTAAAAACAAGCGCCGCTGTGGTAAAACCCTCAAATATACATTCATGAACTTGCGCCATGCCGGTATCACTGTTCGTTTTTCTAAATCCGGCGTCTGAATCGTGAAAATAACAATTCTTGAAAAGCATTACACCGCCAGAAGTAGACGTGCCGTACCCCCTATATGCCACAAGTTCACAGTCAACTGCATAGCCAGTTGAGCACGAAAAAGCTATTCTACCAGCTGAGGAACTGCGATTATAAAAATCGCAATTTACTGAAAAACCACCGGCTCCATTGGTAAATAGAGTAGATCCCGTACCAAGAAACTTAATATTATAAAAATTAAATCTAGTATTAGCGGTAAAAGCACCACTACTAATATTAAAGGTCGGACGACTGCTCCCGCTTGGCGTATCTCCTCGAACGGAATTATACCCTATGACATTTATGTTTGCGGCTGCTGTCCCTGCTGCTGTACCAATAGAAATAGTTTCCCCTGCGGTAAAGGTCCCCAATTTCATGTAAACAAAATTACCAGCAATGAGAAGTTCAAAAAAATCATCGTCTAACGTCGAATTCATCGACATCGCGCCGCCCACGTAAAAAGTACCGGCTGTTATATTATTAACGCCGTTTGTCATCGTGCGATCTAATACAACATTAGAGGTATCGGTGTAGTTGACAATCTCGTACCAGCCTACGATAGCGCCTGTTCCAGTAAGCGCCGTAGCGTGTAAAATGTTGCCTGTCATTATGCGTCTGAATGGCGCGCTTGCTGAGGTTGCTGTGGTAGATGCTGCTGTTTGGGTAAGGTCGGTCAAACCGTTAATTTCCGCTGTAGTCTGGATCGAAAAGTCGAAACCAATAGTTCCGCCAGTTGGGGTTCCTACAGTAGAAACTCCGGCTACTGTGTTAGGTTTATACTGGGCTGTTACAGTATCAAAAGTAAAACCAGCGCCCACGCTTGCATCTAAGGTTGCTTTGCTCGAAGCAACCGAAACTATAGGAAACGCGCTTATGCTGTTCCAGTTTGTACCCGATATAATCCAAGCATACGCCCCCACATCACCAGCAACAAAATTATAGGATGCACTAGATATTACAGGGCTTGATGTATTTCCGGTATTTGTATCTGTGGTAAAATCAGTCAGAAAATTAGCATTGGAGCGATTAAATCCGCCGCCATTAACATTGCTCGCGGTAGACGATGCGTTACACTCCCACAATGTGTTAGCCCCAAGTGCCATTATTCAGATCCTCTTCTTTTTCGTTCTTCTTTTATTCTGTCTATTTTTTCTTTTACTTTTTGTTTTGGTATATCTTTCGGATCCGGCTCTGCTAATCCAAACTTTTGATATAGCTTGTGATCGCGTATGCGCTTAGGCTTTCCACGATTATCCAATATCCAGTCGTTGCCGTCATTCTGCTCTTTAAATCTAATATTTGAGCACCCCTTTAACGTTACTGTCATAATAGCTCCACATTATCGAGGTTACATTTAACAAAAGTAGTATTTATTAAGGCTCTACCAAATATGTTACGCGGCTCTACATCATTCTCTGCCAACTCTTGATAAAATTGCGAAGCATAAATTACCTTGTTGTCAAAATCATCCGCTCGATGGCTCAAGTCCTGATTAGTAAAGTTTTTAAACGATAATTCATCGTCAAAAGTTATCAGCTCAAGTCCAGAACCATCCTCGTTTGCAAAATATACCTGGCCCATTATGCCCCCAGTGTTTCTATTGTAAGAGTTGCTTTTGTTAGAGTAGAAGCTGAGTCTACGTTTACCGCGAAGCAATCGCCCGCACTAAAGCTAACAGTCCACCCTGTTAAGCTTGAATCTTCGCTTTTAATAGCGCTACTTAAGGTCGGCTTTGCGCTAGCTGTAATAGTATCTGCTATTGTAGGTGGATAGTTTGCGTAGGTATCTTTCCAAACGTCTAAAACAATAGAGCCCGAAACGTCGGCTAGCAAACTTACTTTAGTAATAGTACCAGCATAACCAAATCTAAAATAAAGTTTACTGTTAGCTACGGGAGCGCTTCCTTGGCCATCTATCACTATAGTATGCTGTCTATACCTAGCCGCCGCTGCAAGGCTTATAGTAGGGCTACCAAGAACACCGCTTCCGTTTGTAACCGTAACCTGATCCGAGGTTCCAGTGATAGTTCTTGCAACTGAGGTATTAAGCGCAGTTCTGACCATGACGCCATTAGCGCCTGGATCTGCCATGCCACCACCGCCACCGCCTCCGCTTGCAGGAGTCGTTATTAATGAACTCATAAGACCCTCACAACAGCAGCGGAAATAGCCCCAGAGCTTGCCGCTGCTCCGTTATCTTTAACAGAAACAGTACCAGCAAATTCTGCCCCAGAAGCTCCTAAATCTATGGAAATGTTAGTCCTAGCCGGAATGGTAAGCCAGTCAGTAGTGCCCCCGTTTAACGAGACAACAACCTCAGTATCGAGGCTAGAAGCTATAAATAAAACAACACCACGGCCTTGAATAGAGGATAGCAAATTGACATAGGTAGACGAGACGCTACCAAAAGCAAGATATCCCCCTGGAACCGATACGTCTATACGGCGATATGGTGCAGCCATTATTAGTACTCCGTTGCATCATCAAAACCAATAACTAAAACATTGAGAGAGTCGGCATCTGTTAGAGTTCCACCAGCACTAAAGTTTTGAATACGAACGCTAGTACTTGATGCGCTATGCACGTGTCCCCTTCTAGATCCGCCAGCGGTCGACATGCCAGTAACCAAAACTATAGGCTGTCTTTTAAAAGGCTCGTTAAAGGTAATAGTCCAATCACCTGTCCCAGCACCGGAATCCGCTACTGTGCCATCTTCCGAGCCAATACTTAAACTTGGAGTTCCCGCTGCATCAACGCATCTGAAAGCTAAGAGTCTAGGCTTTCTTTGTCCTACCAAAACTCTACCGTTACGGTCTCCCTCTGCTCCGCCTTCGGAGTCGGTACCTAAAGCAATAAAGTTGAAAGCAACATCAGCCGCCGAGCCGCCCGTGTTTCTTGTTGCGATACTTGCCGCCGCTGAAGTAACAGAGCTAATTGCTGCCGAAAATGGAGCTGAAGTACTAACCGAAGTCGCTACCACTACAGGAGCATATCGGAAGCCGCCTTTAAAGGTGATAGAATAAACACCAGTCGACGTTTTAGACGAAGTAAAGCTACTGCCACCAATAGCCTTGGTTCCGTCGCTGTTTACCTGACCAACAATTAATCTAGTTTGAAATCTTGAACAATTTACTTCTTGAAGCATAGACCTAGAGCTAGATCTATTTTTCCAGCCAAGAAGAATAGCATAACAGGAAGCATCTTCCGCTGAGCCTGAAGCATTGAGAGGATTTAGTTCATTGTAAATAGTTGTAGCATTGCTTCCGTTTAGGCAAACATAGCCGCCAGCAGTTCCATCCGTATCTGGACTTGCTACAACAACAGGGGACCTACTCCAGCCGTCTTTAATATTTAAACCGTATAAGCCTGTACCAGCGTCGGTTATAGTTGCATCATTTTTCCCCGTAGAGAGAGAGGGGACTCCCGCTGTATTTGTAACTTTGAAAGCTAAAAGAAAAGGAGCTAATTTATTTGACTTTAATTCGCGTAACACAATTACACCTCCAATAGTAGGGTTATATTAAAGTGCTGTGTAAAAGCACTAAGGGAGCTAAGCTAAAGCCTAGCTCCCCAATAAAACTAACCGATATCGTACCAGCGAGACTGACTAGCAGACCACACTAGCAACAAAGCTGCGCTAGCAGGAACAATAGCAGCAGTTCCGCCTGCTACGTTTGAAGTTCCAGCCGCCGCCATGGTGATAGTATTAGCGCTCGTATTAACGATAGCTAAATGCTGACCATCCTTGGAGCCGACTTGAACAATCGCACCAGTTACCGCACCGCCAGTAGTAACGATAGCAACACCACAACCGTTATGCGTAACAGTTCCAGAGCTTGCTAAAGTTGGAATAGTTCCGCTTCTAGGAGTTGGGGTCTGTATCAAAGCACCACCAGTCTGAGCAGCCGCACCCTCAACAAAGCCAGCTTCTCCACCGATGCTAAGAGCACCAGGGAAACCGCCAGACGTTGCTTCAGGGGTTAATTGAAAATTACCAGGTTTTGAAGAAATTCTATCTAAACTCATATGTCCTCTCTATAAAAATTTAAAAGCGGGAGAGTTTCCCCTCCCGCTAGCTTAATTAGGTAGTAGTCAAGCCAGTCATGATACCGTGAGCAGTTGGCATAATACCAAACTCACCGTAAACATTGTAACGAGCCTGCCAAGTATCGTTAGTAGGAGACACCCTAAAAATACCACCACCAGCATCAGGGGACTCTAACCATCCACCGTTTGGTCGCGCATGAAACTCAATAAAGTCCGAATTTAGACTGTAGAAAGTATCATCTTCAACAAAACGCTCTGCAATAGTTGGGATAGGACCACTATCAGCCATAAACTCTAGTGCTTGAAAGCTAAATCTTCCTTTAGGTCCAGAGTTTCTAGACTCTACCACCATGTAGCGTTTCTGATCCTCAAGCTGGTTCAATAGCTTACGATATTGAACAAATGAGGTTACGCCCATGTCATGGTTTTCACCAAACGCATACTTAATATCAAGCGCTTGCTGATTCATGTGATCCACAGTTAAGCCTTGGCTTAAGCTTGTCAACTGACTAGAAGCCTGCCATCGGTACCCAACAGAGATATTGTACAACGTGCCAGAGGTCGCCAAAAGCGCACCACGAAGCCCAGTACAATCGTTGTTACGGCTGTTCTGCATAAAAATATTATGCGTACCAGCGCCGATAGCACTAAGATCCAAAGTAGGCCCGCCGACTTGAGCAAGTCGAACTGTTCGGCTTGAAGGGGTTACGGCAGTAATTTCAAACTCAGCAGTTGAGGTATTTACGTTTACATAATCCTTAACTTCAAAGTTAGCTTGTTTCCAAGTACCAGTAGTAATCACAACATCATAAACGTCGGTGCTTACTAAAGTCTGGCTACCAGAAAAGGATCCGAGGCGTCCGTTACCATTAGAAGTTACGCTATCATTAAATAGCATACGGCTAAGGTTACCTTGGAAGGCTTGGATACCGCGTTTTACTGGCTCTTTTGACAAGCGAACGAATGCGCCTTCATCAGTCTGAGAAGCTTCAATTGACTCATTATCTATTTCGATAACAACATAAAGCTTCTTAGCTGTGATAAGCATTTTCTGATAGCTTGCTGCATTTGCGCGAGGCAATGCACCAGAACCCCTACCACCACCAAAAGATGTTGGTACAGATATAAGTGCTTGGTCGCCGACGAAAACATCATTACGTTTGATTTTTGCCAAAACAACGTTTTGGCTGTTGAACATGTCACGGGACATGCGAACGTATTTAGTTTTAAATACTCCCGCAGCCGTTGTAAAATTATAATTGGCCATACTCTATTTATCTCCAAAAAAATTATTACCGAACTAGTGTTCGATATTGTCTTGGAGCCATACGATAAAGAAACTCTTCGTCTTCCTCGTCTAGCTCCGGCTTCTTTTGGATCGAGCTGCCTTTATTTTCGCTGGGAGCAATACCGCTTTTTTGTGCTCTTCGATTTAAGTTCTCAATCGCTGCTGGTCTAGCATTTACTGCCAAGCCAGATTCTTCTATTACTCTTTTTATTTGTTCAGCGCTAAAACCCTTATCTTTCGTGACTTCTATAATTTCATCAATTATAGCTGTATCATTTATCCCCGCTTCCGAGGCTAAGGACTCTACCTGCTGAACATGTTTAGTCAGAGCTGAATAATAGATGACTTGCTCTGGACTAATTTCATTTTTCGTTCTCCATCGTTTTCCCTCACCTACCTCATTTTCCGCAAGAGCTTCGTAGGTTTTCCAAAAATCATCTACGCCAACATTAGCTTGCTGACATAGAGCATTAATTTGTTGCTGGAGCTGCTGAGCTTGTGAAACTTCTTGGCTTTGTCCTTTTAGTCTTTGATTTTCTTCTGCTAAAAGCTCTGCCTTCTTTTGAGCTTTGAATATTTCCCTTTGCTCCGGCGTCATATTGGACCAAAGCTTTTGCTGGTTTTCTAGTTGGTCTAAATATTGCTTTTCGAAAGTTTCGATATCTAACCCTGATTGGCCTGCTGCCATTTGCGCTAAAGCTCTTACGGTAGAGTAAAAATCACCGGATACTGCCATATCTACTACTTGCTTAGCTTTGGCGTTTAAACCTTGATACTGAGCTTGTAGAGCTTTTTCTTTTTGAGAGAGAGAGGTAGATCTCCTATCCATATTACGGTTAAAATCTTCTTGGCCCTTCCAAGCTTTAATGGCGTCTTTAACTGTAAAAGTTACTTCTTTGTCTCCTATTTTCTCCGAGAGAACGGCCTCCTCAGGTAGATCTACTTCTTTATCCCCTAACTTGGCCTTTAAAGATTTAAGCGTTACTTCTTTGGCGCTTTCTTCTTTGCTTTTTTCACCGCTTTCTTGACCATTAGGATCACCTCCCTCTTTAGTTGGTTCATTAACAGATTGTTCTGTTGGTAAAAGTTTTGTTTCTGTACTTTGTTTTGCTTGAGCCGTCTCCTCTTCCGCATAATCGTTCAATAGGTCATCGGCTGTAGTATTCCTGTGTATTGGAGTGACCTTGCCGCTACCGCTTGGAATAGAAACGGTCCCTACCTCAATATCCGAACTTGAAGTTTCTACTGATGCGCTTTCGCCCGCCATATGATTATTGTCCTAAAGGTATTTGGTTATTTTCAAAAGGAGTAGTAGTTTCTACTCCGGTATCTATTGGTGCCCCCGTATCGACTGGAGATGGCTCTAATACTGGACTTCCTTCAACTGGAGACATTCCCATGGGAGGCATCATAGGAGCTGCCATGCCTGGTACTGGGGCTTTTAATAGAACAGGAAAATCTGTACATTCTGCTGTAAGCTTTGCTGCAAAAGCAGGGTTTCCTGCTCTTAGAGGCATTCCCATAGAATTTAGAATACCGAAGGCTTTCTCGTGCATTAAGGCTTCAGTGATAAATAAATGCTTCTCAAAAGCAGCCTTTAACTCTGGAGATAACAACTCTTTATACTCTCTACTTTGAGTGAACTGATAATGTATCTGCCAGTGCACTATGAGGTTTTCTGTCATGGCAGGAGGAGCTACAGGTTTACCTGACCAAAAGTCATCATTTTCACTTTGGGCGCATTTAGCTGCTCTAGACACAATATCTTTAAATTGGTCGGATGCAGTTAAATCTAAAAGATTAATAAATTGCTCTTTCGATACTGGGCTAGCAGGGTCAAACCTTACTTGAGAAAGCTCAATTAACTCGTCAATTCTTGCCGCTGGGCTTTGAGAAAGTGCCGTAGTGTTTGCTATGCGAATCTCATAGGCTTTCGATAAATTGGCTGTTTTAAACTGGGTAAGCTTGTAA
>JACCDR011713839.1_pt1 | contig 12076 bp, 9 predicted proteins | sample 7446431 | NCBI WGS metagenome assembly JACCDR01 (sample SAMN15323443, study PRJNA562643) | freshwater metagenome | isolation source: river surface water | place: USA:Blue River Watershed | collected 2017-08-17
GCATTCTTGCGCTCGACTCCGGGCGGGCGGTGCGCAGTTTCCCGCGCATGGCCAAGTCCGATGAATCCGCCCCCAAGATCATCTTCTCGATGCTCGGCGTCTCGAAGAAGATCGAGCGCAAGGAAATCCTCCGCGACATCTCCCTGTCGTTCTACTACGGCGCGAAGATCGGCGTGCTCGGCCTCAACGGCTCCGGCAAATCCTCGCTCATGCGCATCCTCGCGGGCATCGACACCGAGATCGACGGCCGCGTGCACTTCGAGCCGGGCTATCCCGTCGGCTTCCTGCCCCAGGAGCCGCAGCTCACCCCCGGCGCGACGGTGCGCGCCTGCGTCGAGGAGGGCGTGAAGCACCTCACCGAGCTCACCGCCGCCTACGACGCGAGCTGGGACGAGCTCTCCGAGGCCGCCGACGATGCCGCGCGTGACGCGATCTCGGAGAAGCAGGCCAAGCTGCAGGAGAAGATCGAACACCTCGGCGCCTGGGACGTGGCCCCGATGGTGGAGCAGGCGATGGACGCGCTGCGGTGTCCGCCGGGCGAGGCCATCGTGGACAACCTGTCCGGCGGCGAGCGCCGCCGCGTCGCGCTGGCGCGGCTGCTGTTGCAGAAGCCGTCGATCCTGCTGCTCGACGAGCCGACCAACCATCTCGACGCCGACTCGGTCAACTGGCTGGAGCAGCACCTGTCGCGTTACGAGGGCACGGTCATCGCCGTGACCCACGACCGCTACTTCCTCGACAACGTCGCCGGCTGGATTCTCGAGCTGGACCACGGGCACGGCCTGCCGTTCAAGGGCAACTACTCCTCGTGGCTGGAGCAGAAGCAGGCGATGGCCAGCGTGGCCGAGCGCACCGAGAACAAGCGGCAAAAGGCGATGGCGCGCGAGCTGGAGTGGATCCGTTCCTCGGCGAAGGCCCGGCAGTCGAAGGGCCAGGCGCGTATCAACGCCTACGAGGCCATGCTCAAGCAGGACGTCGCCGAGCAGGAGAAGAAATTCGAGATAATCATCCCGCCTGGCCCGCGCCTCGGCAACCTGGTCGTGCAGGCGCAGGGTGTGGCCAAGGCCTACGGCGACAAGCTGCTCTACGACAACCTGGAGTTCTCGCTGCCGCCCGGCGGCATCGTCGGCATCATCGGCCCGAACGGCGCGGGCAAGACCACGCTCTTCAAGCTTATCACCAACCTGGAAAAGCCCGACGCCGGCAGCTTCAGGATCGGTGACACGGTGAAGACCGCCTACGTCGAGCAGTCGCGCGACTCGCTCGAGGGCGACAAGACGATCTGGGAGGTCATCAGCGGCGGGCAGGAGATCATGCAGCTCGGCAAGCGCTCGGTGAACAGCCGCGCCTACTGCGCGCAGTTCGGCTTCACCGGGGCGGACCAGTCGAAAAAGGTCGGCATCCTCTCCGGCGGCGAGCGCAACCGCGTGCTGCTGGCGCGCGTGCTCAAGAGCGAGGCCAACCTGCTGCTGCTCGACGAGCCGACCAACGACCTCGACGTGAACTCCATCCGCGCGCTGGAGGAGGCGCTGGAAACCTTCGCCGGCTGCGCGGTGATCATCTCGCACGACCGCTGGTTCCTCGACCGCACCGCGACGCACATCATGGCCTTCGCGGGCGACAGCTACGTGCACTGGTTCGCCGGCAACTACTCGGCCTACCTCGAGGATTACAAGAAGCGGAAGGGCAAGGACGCCGACCAGCCGCACCGCATCAAGTATCGCAAGCTGACGCGGTAGCACGGGCTCAGGCCGTGCGCGGCAGCGGACGGGCGGGGGCCGGCTGCAGCAGGCGTTGCGCGGAAGTGCGCAGGAGGTTCAGCAGCGCCTCATGGCCCGGCGTGAGCTCGATGCGATGGGCCTGCGTCCAGCCGATCAGCACGAGACCGCCGATCTGGTCACCGGCCGGCAGGGGCACGAGCACGAAGGCCCCGGGCGTGTGGGTGTCGCCCTGGAACCAGGCGGGCAGGTAGGGCCCGAGCGTCGGCGTGCGCGAGTCGTGGATGACGACCGCCTCGCGCCGGGCGAGCGCGATGCTGAAGACGGTCTTCTCCGCAGGGTGCACCGACGCAATGTCGAGGAGGTGCGTGGCAAAGGCGCCGAGACCCTCGGACAAGAGGAACGGTCCGTCCTTGGCGGCGCGGAGAAAAACCGCGCAGTCCTCGGCGGCAAAGCCGTCGCGCACCGGTCGCAGCACTTCCAGCCAGGGTTCGTCCGGCGTAATGGTGCGCACGGGTTCCGGCACCAGCGTGATGGACTCGGGCAGGACCTCGCGGGGCGGCACCGTGTCTTCGGCGGAGGGGGGCGGCGCAGACGCGCGTGCGGCCACCGCGGCCGGGAATGGCGTGGTGCTCGCGGGCCCGGGCTGAATCGGGGCGGCGGCGACGGCCGGGGCCGCCGGGGGCAGGCCGGCGGTTTCCAACGGGGCCGGCGCAGGGGCCGCAGCCTCGGGCTTGGGCAGCCGGGAGCGGATGCGGCGGAGCATCACTTCCGGGGCGGAAGAAACTCCCGGCACCTGCATGAACTGGGCGAGCCGCTCGCCGGCGAAATCGAGCGTCTGGACCAGCAGTTCCCCGACGTTGGGCAGGATGGCGCCGAAGGTCTTGGCGAGCTGCGCGGTTTCGGCGGCATAGGCGGACTCGTCGAGGGATACATCCAGCACGATGCGGGTGAGCCGGGTGCCGTATTCGGCCAGCCCCGTGAGGCGTTCCGCGTGTGACGTGGGCGCGGCTTCGTCGGAGCCGCCGGGATGAAACTCGACCAGCGCGTGGCGGATCTCGGCGGGCAGGGCGTAAGCCTTGAGCAGTTCGCGGCTGAGCTCCAGCGGTGCCAGTCCGAAGAACTGGCGGAACGCGTGGTCCTCGGGTTTGTTCCCGGCGGCGACGAGGGCCGCCTTGTAATGTTCCAGCGACACGACGGGCAGCACGATGCGACCGATCTGGCGGAGCGTGGCGCACGCAAAAACCATGTCGGGATCCACGGCGGAAATCTGCCGTGCGCAGGCCTGGGCGATGAGGCCGGCGCAGAGCGCACGCGAGGCGGCCTGCCGCTGCTCGGGCGGGTTCTGGCGCTCGCCGGAGGATTTCAGGAGCAGCAGCGACATCGCGAGCCCGCGCACGCGCTGGAAGCCGATCTGGTGGATGGCGTGCGGGACGCCGGTGAGCTGTTTCATGCCCGGATTGAGGGCGATGAGGTTGGCCATGCTCACCAGGCGGGTGGCCACGACCGGATCCTGTTCAATCAGCTCGGCCAGTTCCGCGATGGAGATCCGCTCCATCCGGCTGGCCAGGGTCTGCACCAGCTCCAGCAACTCCGGCAGGCCGGCGCCACGCCCGGAGGAGAGGGCGGCTGCAGCCATGTCGGTGGTCTGCCGTGGAGTCAGAGGGACCAGCATCCGTTGATTATCGGCAGAAAGCGGCGCCGGTTGAGTTTTCTCACCGGCAAAAAGCGAGGTGCCGGCTCCCGGAAGCCCCGGCGAATCAATCGAATCCGAACAAGCGCCCCATGTCGCGCCGGTCCTTCTTGGTGGGCCGGCCGCGGCCGCGCTCGCGGGCGAGCAGGTGCTCCAGCGAGGCCTGTTTGGCGCGCTCGTATTCGGCCGGCGGCGTGAGGTCCGCCGCGAACTCCGGCACCTGCTTTGCGGCGACGCGCGAACGCGGGTGGGCCAGGACCTTGAGCGTGCGGGTGACCATGCCGATGTGCGCGATCACGGTCTCGCCGGCGTGGAGGTCGCGCCCGGGCTTGGCGTCGATGCCGTTGACCTGCACGCGGCCGTTGCGGCAGAGCGCGGTGGCTTCGGCGCGGGTCTTGCACACGCGCACGCACCAGAGCCATTTGTCGAGCCGGGGGTCGGACATGCCGGAGGAGTAAGTCCCAAACGCCAAAGGTCCAAACTCCAAAAACAGGTAAATCCCAGCTTCGCAGTTTCCTCCTTGGATTCATTTGGCGTCTGGACCTTTGGACGTTTGGGATTTCCCGCGGCTATTCCGCGGGTGGGGTTGCGCGGGAATAAATCCGGGCTAGGGTGCTCCCACGAGTCCGTCCATGCGACCCCTCATCACCATCCTCTTCCTCGCCCTGACCATGTCTGCCCAAGCCGAGTCCCCTGCTGCGTCGAAAACCCGGTTCGCCACCTTCGGGGGCGGCTGTTTCTGGTGCACGGAGGCGGTGTTTGAGCTGCTGCCCGGCGTGAAGGCCGTCGTGAGCGGCTATGCCGGCGGCCATGTGCCCAACCCGACCTACCAGCAGATCTGCACCGGCGAGACCGGTCACGCGGAGGTCATCCGCATCGAGTTCGATCCCGCGGTCGTGAGCTACGAGCGCCTCGTCGAGGTGTTTTTCGAGGCACACGACCCGACGACGCTCAACCGGCAGGGCGCCGACGAGGGCACGCAATACCGCTCGGTCATTTTCTACGAGGACGACACGCAGAAGGCCGCCGCCGAGAAGGGCAAGGCCGCCGCCCAGGCCGGTTTCGACGACCCGATCGTCACCGAGATCGGCCCGCTGCCGAAGTTCTACCCGGCGGAAAAATACCATCAGGACTATTTCCGCAACAACCCGAACCAGGGCTATTGCACCTTCGTGATCCGGCCCAAGGTGAACAAGCTGCAGAAGAAGGGCGTGCTCAAGAAAGACTGAGCGGAGCGGGGGAGCTCACGGGCGGGCGCCGGTCCCGAGGGGCCGGGCCCGGCTGAAACCGGGCCTCACCAAAGAAACCGGCGGGGCTTTCACCCCGCCGGTGAAGTTGAACTGAAACCGGGCTCAGGCGTGCGGCAGCACGAAGAGCAGCACGGCGAGCAGGTGGCAGACGCTGCCGGCCTGGAAGAGCAGCTGGCGCGGCACGATCTCGAAGCGCGGCAGGCGCCAGAAGGTGAAGGCCAGGCCGGCGGTGTAGCAGGCGACCCCGGCCAGCACCAACCCGAGTTCCCCGGCGCCGAGGGTGGCGACGACCGGCTTGACGGCGACCACCGCGAGCAGGCCGATCAGGATGTAGGCCACGGCGGTGGCGACACGGTAGCGGCCGCTGAAGAGGAACTGCAGGGCGACGCCGGCGGTGCAGAGGCCCCAGATGACGCCGAAGAGCGACCAGCCCCACGGGCCCCGCATGGAAACCAGCAGGAAAGGCGTCGCCGTGCCGGCGATCACGAGGAAGATCGCGGCGTGGGCGTATTTGCGCAGGGTGAGCTTCCACTCGGTCTCTTCCCGACGGTGGTAGAGCGCGACAGCCACGTAGAGCAGCACGAGGGACACGCCGAAGACGGTGAAGCTGGCAAGGTGCCAGGCGTTGCCCTTCGTGGCGGCGAAGGCCACGAGCAGGATCAGGCTGGCCGTGCTGACCGCGAGGCCGATGCCGTGGGTGAGCGCATGGATGGTGCGCTCCAAGCGGGTGCGTTGCGGACCGGGGGCGGGGGCGAGCAGGGGCTTGACCGGCGCACCCTGGGCGGCGAGGCGGCGGTTGCGCACGATTTCGTCGCTGGCCTGGTCACACCACTGGATGAAGCGGCAGGGCTTGGGGCTGGTGAACTCGGAGGCCTCCCACTCGCCGCCGTCGGTGTAGAGCGACTTCGGGAAAATCCAGGTGCTGAAGACAAAGTCGGCGATCGGCAGCGTGAAGAAGCCCGAGATGGCCTCGTTGCAGTCGATGACGGCATGGTGGCGGAGGTGGAAGCTGTAAACCTTGCGCCAGAACCAGCCGGTGCGGGGCTTTTCGATCAGCACGGCCCATTTCTCAAACGGCCAGTGCTCGATGGCGTGGAAGATTTCGTAGAGCGCCATCGAGAAGGCCATCGCGCTGTAGCCGGCGAAGAACCACGGGAAGGACGGGGCCACCCACTGGAGCAGCGCCAGCAGGGGCGTCGTCAGCAGGCCGAAGACGGCCAGGGTATACCACGGGAAGAACGAGGCCTCCTTCTGCTCCTCCTCGATGATCGGATAGATGTTCTCGACGAAGGGGATCTCGCGACCGCCCGGGGTGCGCTTGCGGCCGATGCGGGTGAGGTTGTGGTGCAGCGTGTGCTGGCGGTAGAAACGGCTGAGGAAGGGGATGACCGGCTTGTGCAGCACGTAGCGGTGGAAGAAAAACTCCACGAAGCAGGCAAACAGGTGGACCACCAGGAAGGCGGCGAGGAACTTGCCGGCGGTGGCGCCCACCTGGACCAGCCAGACCTGCTGCGGCGCAGCGAGCCAGAAAAGACCGATGAGAGCGGCAAACGACAACACGACGGTGACGATGAAGAGAGGAAGCGAGAACTCCTCCTCGACATGGTGGGAATGAGCAGGGTGCGACATAACGTCTCCGAGTGTCCCCGTCGGCGTGCGGTTGGCAAATGCCGATTCGAGAAAATTTCAGGCCCAAATTGAACGAAACCACGGCCGGGCTGGACGCGGGAAGCCCGGCCCGGTGAGATTGCCGGCGTGCCCGCCGCCCCCTCGGTTTCCGTGCTCCTGCCCGTGCGCAACGGGATGCCCGCGCTCGCCCGCGCCGTGGCCAGCGTCCGCCTGCAGACCTGGTCCGACTGGGAACTGATCGCGGTGGACGACGGTTCGACCGACGGATCGCGCGAGTGGCTGCGCGCGGCGGCCCAAGCCGACCCGCGGATCCGGCCGCTGGAGCAGCCCGCCCGCGGGCTGGTGGCGGCGCTCCACGCGGGCTGCAAGGTCGCGCGCGGGCGGTTCATCGCCCGGATGGATGCCGACGATGAGTGTCATCCGGAGCGCCTGGCCGCGCAGGCGGAGCTGCTCGAGCAGAGCCCGCAGACCGGGTTGGCATCGTGCCTCGTCGGCTTCGGCGGCGACCGGGAGGCGAACGCCGGTTACGCGCTGCATGTGGACTGGCTGAATTCGCTGGTGACGGCGGAGCAGATCGCGCTGAACCGGTTCGTTGAGTCGCCGCTGGCGCACCCGAGCGTGATGTTCCGGCGCGAGCTCCTGGAACGGCATGGCGGCTACCGCGACGGGGATTTCCCCGAGGATTACGAGTTGTGGCTGCGGTGGCTGGACGCCGGCGTGCGGATGGCCAAGGTGCCGCGCGAACTGCTCGTGTGGCACGACGCCCCGGGACGGTTGTCGCGGACCGATCCACGCTATGCGCCGGAGGCGTTCTACCGGATGAAGGCGGCCTATGTGGCGCAAGAGGTGGGGCGGATACGGGAAGGCAGGGTTCCTTGGGGCAGCGAGCTTGCTCGCGACATGGCGCATCATGCGTCGCGAGCAAGCTCGCTCCCACCTAAAGTGCCGGAGGTTTGGGTCTGGGGCGCCGGCCGGCCGACGCGCAAGCGGGCGGCGCATCTGGAGGCGCACGGCCTGAAGATCACGGGCTACGTCGACGTGGATGCCAAGAAGACCGGCCGGCGGGTGGGCGGTGTGCCGGTGGCCGGCCCGGAGCAGCTGCCGGAGCCGGGCGCGGTGTGGGTGCTGGGATATGTATCCAAGCGCGGGGCGCGGGACTACATCCGGGGCGTGCTGTCGGGGCGCGGCTGGCGCGAGGGCCGGGACTTCCTGATGTGCGCTTAGGCGCGCTGGACATTGGCCGGACATCGTTACATTGCGGGGGGCATGTCCGAAGCGCAGAATCAGGAACCCAACGGGACCGAAGTGACGGTGGATTTCATCCGCCACCGCAATGTCCTGCTCGTGCAGGCCGATCTCGGGCCGCTGCTGGTGGACTACTACCTGCACCTGGCCGATCACAAGCTGCGGCACGCGCCGGAACACGACGCGCTGCTCAAGCAGGCGCTCGTGGCCTTCACGCTTCACGGCGCCTCGCGGCCGCGCAACGAGCATTTCGCGTGGACCATCGGCCTGCAGGAACCGCGGCTGAACCTGTTCCTCGCCGGCGACAACGAGGACTGCATCGTGGCGGGCCGGCTTTTCACGGAGAACGTGCGCGAGGCGCCACACAACGTCTTCTACGGCGAAATGATGCCGTCGCGCAGCGCGGAGAAACGGCGCAGCGTGGTGAGCTTCGAGGAGGCCGATCTCTTCCGCGCCGCCGAGGCCTTTTATGCCGGCAGCGAGCAGCGGCTGGCCCGGTTCTTTGACCTGGGGGACGACCGTTACGCATTTCTGGTGTCCCACCCTGATTGCGACGAAGCCTGGCTGCGCAGCGTGGGGCTCGAGGAGGTGAAGACCCTGGCCCGGACACAGACGCTCGCGCGCATCGAGCGCCGCTTCTATCACTGGCAATGCGGCTGCAAGCAGAGCCGCATCCTCAACGCGCTCGCGCCGGCGGCGCGCGCGGACATGGCCGGCCTGTTTGGCGACAGCGAACTGATCCATGTGCAGTGTCCGCGCTGCGCCGCATCGCACACCATCACGCGCGAGGCGATGGAGGCGTGGCTCGACGGCTCCACCCGGGCGTCATGAGCGGCGTCCTGCAGAACATACGTGACGGTTTTCTCGCGGCATCCGGGCTCGACCTGCTCAACCTGACGCTGGGCTTGACCGGCGTGGCGCTGATGATCCGCCGGAGTTTGTGGGCGTTTCCGGTGGGGCTCGCGGCCGTGAGCGTGCAGGGCGTGCTGTTCTGGCGCAGCCAGTTTCCGGCCGACGCGCTGCTGCAGGCCTTCTACTTCGGCACCCTGGCGTGGGGCTGGTGGCACTGGGTGAAGCACAAGGGCGCCGCGACCGAGCTCCCGATCACCCGGCTGCCGGTCAAGGGGCTTGCGCTAACGATCCTGGCGGCCGGCGTGGCGACGGCCGCGTGGGCCTTGACCGTCGGACCGTGGATGCAGGCCGTGATGCCGTGGCGCGATGCGTTCATCGCGGCCTTCAGCGTGGCGGCGCAGATCCTGCAGGTGCGGAAGAACCTCGAGAATTGGGCGCTTTGGGCGGTCGTCAACGTCGTGGCGGTCGCCTCGTATTGGAGCGCGGAGCTGGCGTTCACCGCGTTTCTTTATGCGGTTTATCTTGGGCTCGGGCTGATCGGCTGGTGGCAGTGGGCGGCGGCCCGGCGGAGGCAGGCATGAGCGGCGCGCTGCGCATCGCCGTTTACGGCCCCGAATCCACGGGCAAGACCGAGCTGGCCGGCAAACTGGCCGCGCATTTCCGCGCCCCGCTCGTGCCCGAATACGCGCGCGAACGCTGGGACGCCCAGGGCGTGCTGACGCTCGAGGACATGCTGCCCGTGGCCAAGGAACAGTGGCGGCGCGAGGACGCGGCCGCGGCCGCCGCCGACCGGCTGATCATCTGCGACACCGACGCGCTGACCACGATGCTCTGGAGCGACCTGCTCTACGGCGCCACGCCCGATGAACTCCGTCGCGGGGCGGAAAAGCGCTGCAAAAACTACGCGCTGCACCTGCTGCTCGACATCGACGTGCCGTTCGCGCCCGATCCGCAACGGTGTTTTCCCGATCCGGCCGACCGCGAGAAGGCGATGCGCATCTGGCGTGGCGCGCTGGAGCGACGCGGGCTGCCCCACGTGCTGATCAGCGGCGATTGGGCGGCGCGCGAGCGCGCCGCCATCGCCGCGGTGGAAGCAATCCTCTTGGGCGCTCACACGGCGCCGCTACCCTAGGAACAACGCCTCACACGTATTCCTCGTAATCGGGCTGATACATGTTTTCCCGGATAAGTGCCCCGAGGTCTTCGGGGCGGATCTGGCGGGTGAGTCCGCGATCGAAGGCGTAGCCGGCCACCGCGGTGGCGATGGCGGCGGAGACTTCGCGGATTCGTCCCAGCTCGGGATAAACGCGACCCACGGCCAGGTCCTCCGCCGTGACGAGCCCGGCCAGGGTTTGTGCCGCGATCAGGAACATCCCGTTGGTCACGCGGGTGGACTGGCTGGCGAGGATGCCGAGGCCCACGCCGGGGAAAATGTAGGCGTTGTTGCCCTGTCCAGGGACGTGCACGCGGCCGTCGAGACTCACCGGGGCGAAGGGGCTGCCGCTCGCGAAGATGGCGCGGCCGTCGGTCCAGGTGTAGGCCTGCTCGGCGGTGCACTCGGCCTTGGAGGTCGGATTGGAGAGCGCGAAGATCACCGGGCGTGGGTTGAGCCGGCCCATGGCGCGCACGGCGCCCTCGGTGAAGGCCGCGGCCATGCCCGAGACGCCGATCAGGGCGTGTGGCTTGAGCGCCTCGATGGCGGCCGTTAGATCCTGGACGGGGGCGTGCTCGTGGGCGAACCGCACCTTGTGCGCAACCAGGTCGTTGCGGGATTGCACGACGAGCCCCTTGGAGTCCACGAACCAGCACTGGCGGCGGGCGGCGGGTTCGCCGATGCCTTCGGCCATGAGGGCGTCCACGATCAGGTCGCCGATGCCGATACCGGCCTCGCCGGCGCCGTAGAACAGGATGCGCATGTCCCGCAGCTTCACCCCGGAAAGGCGGGCCGCGGAGTAGAGGCCCGCCAGGGTCACGCTCGCCGTGCCCTGGATGTCGTCGTTGAAGCAGCAGACGCGGTCCTCGTAGCGGTGCAGGAGCGCGAAGGCGTTGGCGTTGCCGAAATCCTCGAACTGCAGGCAGGCCTGCGGAAACATCTGGTGCACGGCCTGCACGAATTCCTCGAGCAGCTCGTCGTATTTCGGTCCGCGGAGACGAGGCTCAGGGGTGCCGAGGTAGAGCGGGTCGGTCCGCAGCGGCTCGTTGTTGGTGCCTACGTCCAGCATGACGGGCAGGCATTGGGCCGGGTGGACACCGGCGCAGGCGGTGTAGAGCGAGAGCTTGCCAACGGGGATGCCCATGCCGTTGGCGCCGAGGTCGCCGAGGCCGAGGATGCGCTCGCCGTCGGTGACGACGATCATGCGCACATCCGGGTAGGGCCAGTTGCGCAGCAGCTGCACGATCCGGCCGCGGTCGGCGGCGGTGATGTAGAGCCCGCGCGAACGGCGGAAGATGTAGCCCCAGCGCTGGCAGGCCAGACCCACGGTCGGCGTGTAGATGATGGGCATCATCTCGTCGAGGTGGTCCATCACCACGCGGTAGAACAGGGTCTCGTTGCGTTCCTGCAGGGAGATGAGGTAGATGTATTTTTCGAGGTCGGTGGGCTTGCGGCGGAAGCTTTCGAGGACGCGGGTGACCTGCTCGCCCTGCGTGTGAATGCGCGGCGGCAGCAGGCCGCGCAGGCCGAGGACGCTGCGCTCGGTGTCGGTGAAGGCGGTGCCCTTGTTGAGGAGCGGATCGTGGAGCAGATCCGCGCCGCGTTTGCCATGACGGTAGTTTTTCATCGGGGCGATGGGGTGGGGCGCGAGTAGGTTTGGGACTGGGCGAAAATCTACCATCTGGCCGGGCCAAGCCAACGCGGATGAGGTTCTCGGACAAGATACGCGCAGCAATGCACGCGTAATGCACGGGTGCCCTGTCTCCCGTCAGCCGTGGGCGGTCACTCGGCGGGATTGACGGGCGGGGGTAACGGCGGTCATAGACCGCCGCTGCAGAAATGGATTTACCTGAGGACTACCTCCAGCGCTTTGGCGGACTGGGCCGGCTCTATGGCACGGCGGCGTTGCCGCGCCTGCACGCGGCGCATGTCGCCGTGATCGGCGTGGGCGGCGTCGGCTCCTGGACCGTGGAAGGGCTGGCGCGCTCCGGCATCGGTGCGCTCACGCTGATCGACCTCGACGACGTGTGCGTGACCAACGTCAACCGCCAGCTACCCGCGCTCGATGGCAATATCGGACGGCCGAAGGTCGTGGCGCTGGCCGAGCGCGTGCGGCTCATCAACCCGGCATGCCGGGTGACGACGGTTGCGGAGTTTTTCACGGCGGAATCGGCGGCGCGGCTCCTCACCACGCGCTTCGACTGGGTGGTGGACTGCATCGACAAGGTGGCCAACAAGGCGCTCGTGCTCGCCGAGTGCGTGCGCCGCGGGCAGCCGGTCGTCACGGTCGGTGGTGCCGGCGGCAAGCGCGATGCCACGCGCCTCCGCACGGGCGACCTGGGCGGCGCACACGGTGATGATCTGCTGAAACTGGTGCGCCGGAAACTGCGGCGCGACCACGGCTTCGCTAAGGGCGAAGGCAACGACTACGGCATTCCCTGCGTGTCCTCGCAGGAGAAACCGGTTTACCCGTGGGCCAACGGCACCTGCGCGACCGAGCCGGAGCCCGGCTCGAACCTGCAGCTCGACTGCGCGA
>JACCDR010873769.1_pt1 | contig 12075 bp, 23 predicted proteins | sample 7446431 | NCBI WGS metagenome assembly JACCDR01 (sample SAMN15323443, study PRJNA562643) | freshwater metagenome | isolation source: river surface water | place: USA:Blue River Watershed | collected 2017-08-17
AAGCCCTCGCCCAGGCCGATGATCGAGCAGATGGTCTCCACGATGTCCTCCGGGTTGGGCAGCTTGATGAAGCTCTGCCCGAGAAGCTTCGCCAAGTAGTCCTCGACGTGCGCATCGCCCCAATGGTTCGTGCCGCCCGGCATCAGCCAGAAGACCTCGTACTTCTCCCGCAGCTCGGCGAGGATGGCTTCCACAGGGATGTCCTCGCCAATGTCCGCACCGATGAAGCGCTTGACCTCGCTGCGCTTCACCTTGGGGTAAGGCCGCTCGTCGCCGGTCAGGAAGAGGTAGCCCTTTTGGCCACGCTTGGTGAAGCAGTGGATGTCCGTATGCCGGGCCATGAAGTACATGGCCAGCTCGTAGCTCTCGGTGTTCTGCCCGCCGCCGCCGCCCTCAAGGACGATGTTGGTCAACGCCTCGTCCATCTCATTGCCGCCTTCGAACTGGCCCACCTGCAACGGAACCTTGTCGCATGTCGCATCGCCAATCGCGCCGAAGAGCACGTGCGGGTGCGCCAGGAGCCCCTTCTTGACGAGGCTGGCCATGAGCTTGTCGAGCTTTGAAATGAGAAGACGCGGCACCGTGTGCATGGAGCCCGTGACATCGAAAAGGACGGCCACGGCGCGGCTGTCCGGATGGATGTCGCTGTCGAAGGATTCACGGATGATCTTGCCGACCGCATTCTTACGCGCCGGATCAAGCTTCTCGTGCACCTTCATGTCCGCTTTGCCCGTGCGGATGTCTGCATCGTGCGCGAAAAGGTCTACGCCCTTGGCCTTGGCTGTCGTCACGCGGGCCGAATAAACGTGATCACTGTAGGATGAACCACCCATAGTCTTTGTCTCCTGCTCCGAGGTTTGTGTTTACGGTTTCTACGATCCCTGCAAATCAACGGTGATGCCCTCGCCGCGCACCAGCTCCTCAACCGAGGTGTACCTGCGCCCGGTCGGTAAGCACGTGGGCTCTGGCAGATCGGTAAGCTCCGGCTTCCGCGCTTCCGCATCCATCTGCACCTTCTCCTCCTTGGCAAGAGCGTCTGCGTCGTGCTTACCGTACGCCGGGTGGCCGGAGACGAAAGTCAAATGGTAAACGTTTTCACCAAACAACGGAAAAGCCCCACCCTCTGGCCCACCCAAAACAAACATGCGCTGCTGATTGTCCATCCTCAGCTTGGCCTCGGCTAGCGTGGCCTCCAGGGCTCCAGGCGGGATCATGCTGCGCCGGACGATGCACGCGGCAAAGGGCACTTCGTTGACGTGGAAGACCAGCATCTCAAAGTCACGGTTGCGGCGCGTAGACGGCCGGAAATAGCGCCACTCGATCATCGTGAAGAACAGGCTGACGCCTGGACGAAGCATCATGCCGATCAGGCAGATGAGGTCCGGGTTGTCGTTCAACGTCCGTTGCACTTTGGTTAGGTCAGCTTTCATGGAACACTTTCAGAAGCTCACGCGCTTCCACTTTGGCTTTGGCGATCTCTTTCTTCGTCCACCGTGAGCGTGAGAACCGGAATGTCCCGCCCTTCAAAAGCCAGCAGTAAGCGCCCTCGCACAAGCAGGCGCGCTCACGTTCCGGCAAGCTCTTGATCTGGACTGAGGCTTCATACTGCTTATCGCCGGATTGTAAACGGCACCAAAAATAGCGCCGCCCAACGCGGGTGACGTAACCTTTGGCAATCGGTTTCAAATTGTAAACAACCGAAACGTCGGCTTCCCGTAAACCGCTTTGACGACGGTGTCGAAATCGTCGTACAGCTCCTGCACGTCCTGCAACCGATGGCGTAGTCCCAGCTGGCAGGCCCGCACGATTCCCAGAATCTGCCTGGGCATGTTGACCTGTCCGCCGACGAGGTTCTCGAAGCACTTGGAAGCCATGAACAGGTCTGTGCCAAATGTAGACGGAGCCTTGTTCTGAACATCCTCCGGATAGTAGATGGTGTAGCCCGGCACCATGGCTTTGACGGGCTGGCCTTTACGCACGACGTAGTTGAAGTCGGTCAGAACCCCATTGTGCGCGCCGGGCTCCGTCTTATCCATGAGGCCGACCTGCACGTGTGGCGGCAGCACCGCTCCGTGGACAAAGCCCGCCCGGTGAACGGCGATCAAGGCCCCCATCATTCGCCGAAACATCCAGACCGCGTCCTGCACCGGAATCCCGGCCGGGTACTCGTCCATGATCTCAGCGAGGCTGTGGTAGCCCTTCTTGAGCGCCGTAAACACGTTGACCCTCTGCTTGGCTTTGTCCTGCGTCACGTCAAAGGCGTCCACCAGCGCAGGGAGGTGATTCGTGACGAGAGCCGTGGTCCGGTAATCGCCTGCCGACTTCTCGATCTCCCTGAGCGCGTCACGCTCGGCATCCGCAAGGTCATTGTCCCCTGGATGCCGGGTGACCTTGAAGAGCAGTTTCGCGTCCGACCCGACCTTCACACCTGTGTAAACATTCGCCAGATCGGTGGGCGTCAGCTTGCGCTGAATGTGGTACTCCGCCGTCTTCGTCGTGATCCGCACGTCCATGACGTTGCGGTCGCCAAAGGTCCCAGCCTTCAGCTTATCCTGAGCGCGCTCGTGCAGCTCATTGAGCAGCTTGAAAGCGGCCGTTGCGGCAGCGATGTCCGCCTTGTCCCGGTATAGGTCCGCGTGCGTGACCTTGGCCAGCTCACGGAAGCGCCTTTTGATGTCCTCGGCCGGGTCGCCGTTGACGGTGAAAATGTCTTCAGGATCAACGGCCGAGGCCAACAGTTGGTGCGCTTCGCTCAGGGTCATCGGGAGAATTCGACGGGCGGCATCGGAATGACGTTGTTCGTCGAGAAGGGTTCAGGTTCAGGAGGCGGGGTGACAGGCGGTGGTGGCGTGGTCCGGCACGCCGTAAACAAAACACTGAGGATGAGAACGCGGAAGAGTTTCATAGGCGGAAGAGAGTGCACGACTCAACCTCCTTCTGAGTCAAGAGCACTCTCGCTCCTGTCTGAGGTTCGATGGCACCCAGAAGAACGGGTCCTCCCTGAACGTTCCGAAAGAAGAAGGCGTTGATAGCGTGCGGACCCTGCGGGGACGCGTACCAGAACTCGCCGAAGGCCAACGCCGCCAAGGGCATTGACGGGTTGCCCGATGCCCGGCTCGTTTTGATGGTCCGGTTGTTGAGCAGCTGCGCATACCCGGCGCACATCCTGGCATAGTCGTCGCAGTCGTTGATGTCTGATTCGTAAACAGCAATACCCAGGACCCGCTTGGTCTCTTCCCACGCCTGGGAAAACGTGCTGAACACCCAGTCGTCGGAGGGCAGGAGATAGCTGTCATCCGCGAAGAGCAGGGCGTTGGGGCTGATCCCTCGGGTGACCGCTGCCTGCACGATCTCGGAAGCGGTCAGATGTGCGAAATAGCTCATGGTTGTGTCGATTTGGAGATTTTGGATTTCGGTACTGATCGAGAACCGGGTCGATCCACGTCCACCCTACCAGGGACAGGCCAAACGGAAACCGTGTAGTAGGCGTCCTCGGGGATGCGCATGGCCTGCCGCACCTCCGCGTCTACACCGAGCGGGTCTGCCAGATAGCGCGCCAGGAGCTTGGCGTCTTCGATGAGCTTCATCCGAACATGTCGCGCAAAGGGTGACCCGCACGCCGCCGCTCCCAGTGCTTCAACACAACCGCCTGCACGCGCTCAAACTCCTCCTGGCTGGCTCCCATCGCCTTGGCTTCCTCGCAGGCGCGCATCGTCGCCAGGAACATGGAGTCCGGGCTCAACATCTCCGACATCATGCCGGTGCAGATAGCGAGCAAGCAGACCAGGGTCTCTTCGGAGCATTTCGGCGCGCACGGGGTTGAGGGAAGCGCAGCACCCGGCTCCGAAGGCGGGAGCAACCCACCACTCACCTTCGGGGCGGGCGACGATCTCGTCGTACTTGGCACAGAGGTTTTCATCGGTCAGGTAGGCACATTGTTTACGTTTTTCATCCCATGTGCCATACGGACACGGACCGCGTCGGCAGCACCATCCAGAACGGATGCACGGGCTCGCACCCGGATAGAGAGGCAGCGCCATCAGGTGGGAAGATTCCGGCGTTCGTGCGTGGCATGCTTCCCGCACTGCGAGCAGAGGTCGCCCATGCCTGCGTTGAACGCCTTGTTGCAGGGCGCGCAGATGTACCTGAAGGTGGGTGCTGGCCAGCCCAGGCCCAGCCACGGACTGGTCGGCTTGGCGTCCTCTTCGCAAAAAGAGGGTGGCTCGAAATCGCTGAAGCTGCCGCCCTGCATCTTGTGCCGTCGCAGAGCATGCGCCATGTCGATCCCTTGCGGCGTCAGCTTGGCGATTGGGTGCAAGCCAGTGCCGTCGAGCGTGAGCAGGCCCATCCTTTGCAAGTCGTCCACACAGTCCCAGTCATCGTGACCGGTCCACTGCCCTTCCTTCACGCGGGTGCTCCAGCCGTCCATCCACTCGAATCCGTTCAGATTGAGACCGGGATGGCGGTTCGAGTTGCAGCGCATCTGCCTCGGATCAAGCACGCCCTTGTGGTCCACCGCACGCGTCTCGACGTACGCCAGGACGTTCCAGTGATCCCGGCCGAAGGATTGCATTGAGACGGCGTGCGTTGGGGCGTCCACGCGGCAAACTGTAGACAAAACTCCACAGCACGTCAAAGCTATTTAGTCCATGGGTCTCTTTGCCGTTCCTGCCGTCCTCTACATCACTGCCGACAGCGCCGGGCAGGCCGATTACGTCGCCGCCCAGGTGCAGGCGTCTGTCCGAGAGCAGTACGACATCTACGGCGGGAAGCACAACGTGCAGATGTTCCTCGACGAGGAGCTGCCGACCACGGAAGTCCAACAGGGCGATGGCGAAGACTTGCCGGGCAGCATCATGCAGACGCACGTCGGCGACGTGACCAACCGCGTCAGTGACCAGCTGGGTAAGACCTACAGGGACGTGGAGGGCGACCTGCCTGAATCCATCGTGGACCGCGTCATTGGTAGCGCTGACCGATGACGTAGAGCTTCCCGTCGGGACGCCGCCTGATCTTCACCGGCCGCACCCGGCCTTCTTTGCACTCCTCCAGAGCTGCCTCAATATCGACTGCCTTCAGGCTGAAGATGAGAGCGGGCGTGTCGGTGGGCGTAAACGCTGCCGCTTGAGTCGGTGTCAGCAGGTCCGTGTCAGGAGTGTAAGCCATGGCTCAACAACGAATCAGTCCGTTTTTCTGGATGTGCTCCACGAGCGCCCAGAACCCGAACAGCACGATCCGGTCAGGGTCGTTGGGCACATCAGGAGGGTAACGACCGATCACGATAGCCGGACGCCCACCTTTATAGAACCGCTTGATCATCGTGGCGTGGTCCTCCTGCCATAGAGGTGGAGCAAACGTGTGCCCTTCCAGTTTGCACAACGCCTTGATGGCGCTCACCTCGTCCTCGCCGATGTTGCGTGGGCAGAAAACGTTTACGATCATGTAGCTCCGTACGACTGAGGTTATCCGATACTCCGCCTCTTCAGGCGTGCGCGGCTCGAACACCGCCCGGCACTCCAGGCACTGCCAGTAATTGCGCAGGCCACGATGCGTCTGATCCACAAACGTGACCCCCGCTTTGCGCAAGCCACGGCTCTCCCTGTCCTCCAGAGTGGCCCCCGTTCCGCACGAGCACACAGGCGGCTCGAACGGATGTGGCGGCATGATGTGGCTCAGCAAAGGTTGGGCAGGGTGGGACTCGAACCCACACGCTTGGAAGCACACTACGTTTACACGGCCAGCTAGCTTACACCACAGGACGCCGGGTCTTCTGTCCTTCTCCCGTCGTCGGTATCACCGGTACTCCGGTCGCCGCCGCTACCTGTCAATTCAGGGCTTGCTCCACTATAGGACAGTTCATGCTCGGTTAGCGATCTCTCCGAGTTTAGCTCCCTCAGCTTTCGTTTTCGGGATGCGTTTTTCCATTCCGCCACCTGCCCGTAAATCCATGTAAACAATCTCAGCGGACGGACCTGTCATCGGCTGCACCGAGACGAGTTCAGTCAGCACGTCCGTGGACGGCATGTTCCGAATGATCGGAAACACCCACTTGTCAAAGCTCCCTACCTGGGCCAGAGGCACTGGCGGAGGAGGTGGAGGCAGCTTGGGCAGCGCCTTCGGCAGCCGCCATACCAGAGGCAGCGAAAGCACCGTCGCCAGACCGCGAAAGAATCCACGTCGATTCATCAGTTCTTCTCCGGCCGTCGAGCCACGTACGCTTTTGGGATGTCCACGTCTTCCACTGAAGTGCCTTCGTCTCCAGCTACCCCGCCGTAACCAATCTCACGCTGCTGCAATAGACCGCACTTCAAGCAGCGCCGTCGCTGGTAGACAGTGTATGCGTGCGTGTGCGACAAGCGCCACTTGGTCCACTTATGCCACAGGACCCAACAACTCATCCGCTTTCCTTGCCCATGCTTCGTCCGTCGGAGCGTCGATTACACCCATCCGGAAGAAAATCGTCAACTGATGATCCCTGGCACCCCGGCAGAGGTGCGTCTCCCGCTGCCCGTGCAGGCGTGGGTGGTGGCAGATTTGAGACGCCTGGGTGAGGGTACGCTCCTCCACCTTGGTGCGAATGGCCGGATCGCCGCCCTTGTTGAACGGACACGTGGGGCAGCACTTCGCCATCACCGGCATATTGCGCACGCTGGTCATTTGCGCAGAGGCTCGAACTTCACCGCGTCCATCTGCGCACTCGCTTCAAGGTGCGATGCACTGGGAAAGAGCTTACCCCAGACGCGCATGACGCTCTCCCCATCCATGTCGCCCGTCTCCGCAAATCGTTCCAGAACGTCTACAGCGACGCCCGTGTCCCGTGCGAGCGCTGCGACAGATTTGGGTCCTACATTCTGGATGAAACGACGCGTCAGATCGTAGTACGCGGTGGCAACGGCGAGCACGCAACCGGTTGTATACGGTCTTGCGCGAAGATCAAATCAATTTCGAAGCCCGTGCGTCGGATTCGGATTTGGGCTGAACACGTTGATCGGAAGCGTCGCATCCCCCAGAGCCGTGTAGACCATGCTCCACGTGCTGTACCGACCAATCGACGCCTGGATGGCGTCCCCCACCGAGCGCGCCCCCGGTGGGATGTACCAGGGCGAGCAGCCCCAGGTCGTCACCAGACACTTCTGCAACCAGCGCCGCATGGGAGCCCCGGCGTCGTACTGCTCCATGGCAAAGCTCCTGTAAACATTCACCCAAACAGCATCCACGTAATTGCAGAGGTCGTCGTAGTACCAGGGCTGCTCATCCCGGCCGTAGCAGCTCCAAAGCAGATAGGTGCGCCGTCCGGCCACAGGCGTCGCGTCGGCATGGACCTTGTACTCCAGCCACTGGAACTGCGACATGGTCGTTTTGATCGCGGTGCGCACACCGCACAGGTCATAGAGCGTCCCGTGAATGATCGCCGTCCGATTGTAACGCGGTGGCCCACGGCGAAAGGCCAGATTCCGCTGGAAGTACGAGCGCAGCTCGGCCTGCTCATCCAGGGCCGGACACAGTGGCTGACCAATCTTGCAGCCTTTGTTCACCTTCAACGGCACGTACGGCACCTCGGAGAAGTCGATGCGCGCCACCGGACGACGGAACTGCGTCACGTTGTTCGCGTCCCATCGCCCATCCCCTGCCATGTTGTTCCACCCTGGCATGCTGGAATGGGTGCCGTAGTTCACCGTGTCCGTGAAGGCAACCGAACGGTCGCACATGTACGCCGCGTCCGTGTAAACGCAGCGCGCCTCATGGCCGTCCGCTGCCTGCCAGCCTGAAATGCCGATGGGCACGCAGCCGATGATCTGAACCAGGGAGGGCTGAGCTGCGTGAATCAAGGCCCGGTTGGCTTCAAGCAAGGCCACCCGGTTGGTGTTGTTGCGGCCCGCACGCGGCACGGAGCGCATGTCCACCAGATAGCGGCCCTCATTGTGGACCTGGGCTCTCCATTCCGTGAGGAGCGGCAACAGGTTGGTGTAGGTGTAGGAGTCAACCAAGACCAAGGCGCTCAGTGCGGACTTGGCGGTGAAGGATGCGAACAGTAGCAGAAGAAAAGGCAGTGACTTCAAAACGCCCTAACTAGCCCTTGCTCGTCAGCTTCACAATGCGGTCGTGCACGTAGCGGTAGCGCTTAGCCTCGTTCATGCGCCTTTTGTGAACTGTGCAGTGTTCTGGAACTTCCGCCGCCGCGCTCAGCATATCGCGCTCTGCCTGCTTCAGCGCTTTGAGAAGCGTGCCTCGATGGCGCAGCGTGTGCCACCCCAGGGTCGCTGCTTCAGCCTCCAGCATGTTTACGTTATTCAGCCACAGCCGTCTGCTCCAGCAGGCGCTCGAAGGCGTCAGGCTTGAAGGCGAAATGAATCGCAGCGTTTGTCATCTTTCGCTCAAGAGGCTCCAGTGGGCAGCCCACCAGCTCCTCCAGGCGCTCCTTCATCTTGGCGCAGAATTTCGCGTAGTCACTGCGTCGCTTGATGGGGCGATGGGATGAAAAGCTCGCATGCACGCAGCGCTCGTCACCGTCACGGTCTATCGACACGATCATGCGCATGCCATCCTTGAAATCGAAGACGTGCTTGCGCAGCTGACCCGGTCGTTTGACCAAGCCCGCCAGCACTGCGCCCACCTCCACGTCCGGGCGCAGCGCATCCGCAAAGCGTTCCTTGATCTCCTTCAGCGTCTCCGGTTCAAAAGGCAATCGGTCGCTCATATCAGCTCTCCATAGCCAGCACCAAGTCGTCTACATTTTCCATCACAAATTTGAGCAGCGCTTCATCGTTGCGCCGGTCATCCTTCACTGCTTTGACCACTTCCGCCAGGATAGGAGCCAGGGCTCGGGCACGCAGGATCGTGTCCACTGCCGCCATGACGTTCGGGAAATGCTCCGCCATGATTGGCCGCACGGCATTGGCGACGGCCCGATGCTCCTTCTGCGCATGCGTGTCCTCTCGCACCATGAGGTAGTGCACCCAGGACCGCACGCTGCCCTTCATGTAAAGCGTCGTCTGGGTCGAGAGGGGCAGCACAAAGCGCGCCGTCTCCTTGGAGGCACCTTGCTGGACCAGCTCTTCGTAGAGGGTGAACGAGTGCTCGATGTGCGACATGACCCTCTCGTCCAGGCGACGGTTGTTCAGCGGCTCCTCGCTCGACTGCCGATTCGTCTGGCCCGGCTTGCGCAGCTCGATGGGCTCCGAGCTGTTTGCCAGGGCGTAGCGTTGGCTGAACTCCTGAAAGCGGAAGGAGTGATGGCGCAGAATCTGTGCCGCGATAGCCCGACTGGTCTTGATCTCCACGCACAGGTCCGCCATGTCGAAGACCGACCAGTGCCGTCTGCGTATACAAAATGCCAATAACTTGGGCGCGGTGGCGATGTTCAGCTGATTGCTCGGGTTGCTGACCCTGGCTTGGTAAACGATCAGGTCTTCAGCGGTCAGCTGCCGACCTTCCTCGTCGCGCTTGTTGGTGCTGGTGACGGAAACGAATTCTACGTGCATGGGGTCGGAGGGTTGAGGGCCTTGGAGATGAAATCCGCGACAGAGATGTCCCCGTCATCGAACTGCATCAGTGCGTCAGGAGGTGCCCACTCCAGAAGAGCCTGAAGTGCCTGACGCTGACGTTCTGCTTCCGCACGCAGGGCCATTATTTCGCGCTTGGCTGACTGGGCGTACCCGGCACCGTCGAGCAGTTCCTCCGTCTTGTGATCCAACCACTGCTCAATGGTGAGGTCCGTGCGGTCCAGGCTGACCCCGTACTTCATCAGCCCGACAGCGTCCCGCGTCAACAATCGCTCGATGAGTCCCTGCGTGATCTCGGACGGCATGCCTCCTAGAACTGCATCTCCGCATCTGGGTCCACGCGGTCGAACCAAAGCGAGAGCAGGTAGGCGACCGCCGCGATCTTGTGCTTGTACCCGGAATGGAACGAGCCGAGCACGGCTCGCAGATGGCGCATGGCGCGCCGAAGCTCAATGCCAGACTTGGCCTCGAAGACGGTGGCCTGCGGCAGCCCCTCGTAAAACCAACGCTGCGCAATGCGCACCCACTGGTTGCTGTCGTCGAAGAACTCCCTGGGAATCTCCTCCTCGCTCGGCAACAGGTTATGGATCGTGGCGGGGAAGGCCATGTCCAGATCGGTCACGTCTCTTGGTTCAATCACCGTAGACATTTTCTGATCCCTTCCACGGACTGGTCTGCGCACGGCCGGACACAGATATGGTCCGACGGCAGCCACGCCCTGAACGGTTGTTTGGTTTCGTTCATCTTGCCCGAGTTGGGCCAACAACAGCAGACGACTTCACCATCCGGCAACAGCACGTCGTACCACTGCTTGTCGTAGTCACCGTCCCACGGCTTGAATTTTTCCGGCTCAGTTGCCATCAAGTAAGGTCATTCCTTCGCCATCCGGAGCAGTCGGCAATTCCATATTCGGCTCCACGCTTGGCGCTGCCTTCACCGCCTCGCAAATTGCCTCCACCGTGCGCGTCCAGTGATCCAGCTGGCGCTTGTCGTGCATGAACGACAAATCGTCCTGATCGCCCATCAATACCAAGGTGAACCCGTTGATCGTAATGGCTACAGGAATGTCCGTCATGTGCCCACAACAGCCATTTGGAGTGCACGGTCGGCCGCATTCGTACTCGTAATAGGTAATGTGCGCTTCCACGGCAAAAGTGTTTACATTATTCGAAGGAAGAACAGATAGTCCTCACCTCACCCAGGTGGCCACCGGCCGTTAAGTTGGCCTTCTGAATCAAGCGAAGGATCACAGCGCGCTCCGACTTCTTGAGGTGCCAGAGCAAGGTGCGGTAACGCTCCGGGGTGCAGGTATCGAGGTTGGCCACGTGGATGCGGACCGCGCCACGCTTCTGCAACGTGAGCCAGAAATGAGGCAGCGTGCACGCGGCTACGACAGGCTGATCTCTACCTGCTGCCGCAGCCCGTTTTCGGACCAGATGCCCTGGTACGTCGTGACGGTCCCGTTTTGCGTCACCCTGACGCTCTCGATGCTTCCCTTTTCCTCGTTCAGCGTCCATGAGCCCTGCTGGGTTGCTGGTATGAGGCTGATGCGATAGCGATTGGGCTGGCGCGTGCGCTCATCCCTGCCGCGCACAAACGTCAGGTTCAAGCCGCTCGGTTTGCTCTCGATGGTTTCCAGGGGGAACTGCTCCGGCGAGAAGCGGGAATTGAACTCCGTCAGTTTGATGGTTCCTTGCATGACTCGTAAAAACTCCGTCGTTGGTTTCGTCGTAAACATCGAAGCTGTCGAGAGTGATCCCCTCGCACAGCTCTTGCAGGTCCGTCAGCACGTCCGCTACCTTGAAATACTGGCGCGTGCCCATGGCCAAGGACACACCGTTCGATTCAAACCGGAAGCCGTAGGAGCCCGGCACGAATTCAAAGAGGATCAGCTTCAACATAGCCACTGGGGTAGAACGTCACGCCACAACCAAAGTCCACTTCGCATCGTTCGGCACAGCCGGGTCCGGCGTGCGCGCTTTCAAAGCGTTCAGAAAATCCTGGGTGACAGGCCAATCCACGCGCTTGCCTCCCTTGCCGTCGTGCCGGAACACCAAGCGGAGCGACGAGTGTCCGTCCTGCACCAGCGTTCTGAACTGGAACAGGCGATCCGGAAACCCGTTGCGCTTGACGAGGACGTGGTCCCCTTGCAGCCGGGTGATGGTTTCGCGTTTGGACAGGTCGAGGTCGTTGCGCATGAGGTGCAGAACAGGATTGACGGTAAGCGGCAAAATGTCTACAGTTTGATGCACGGGTACAAGTTCAAACTGAGGGCACCATGAGCACATTGAAAACGGAGCAGAGCAACGGAACCCTGGAACGCGACAAGGACGGTCGCTGGTACGTCCGCACCGACTATTGCGGCACTCGCCCGCTCCACGGCGACATCAACCACAAACCTGATGCCAGCGCTCACGGTGCCAGGGTTTCGGCCACGCTCCTCGGCATGCCCAGCGTGCCCAGCAGCTTCATCGTGACCGACTATCACTTCATCTGATGCGCAATCCACGGAAGAATCCCAAAGCTGGCGACATCATCAGCAAGGGCACCGCCACCCGTGTCATCACCCGCA
>JACCDR011085084.1_pt1 | contig 12075 bp, 19 predicted proteins | sample 7446431 | NCBI WGS metagenome assembly JACCDR01 (sample SAMN15323443, study PRJNA562643) | freshwater metagenome | isolation source: river surface water | place: USA:Blue River Watershed | collected 2017-08-17
GGATGCCCTTTTGACATAGTAGCTGGCAAGGGTGGTGCCGACCGTCGAGAACACCCTGTCAGGGTGGAACGCCATCATGTGGTCAGAGAAATTGGCCCTCCGACACTGTTGGGTCCGGTAGCCTTTAGGGTTGCCCAACACGAACAGCCAATCCTTGTCAACATTATTGACCACCCCAACGTGACCGTCCCCGTACGTGACCACATCCCCTATTCCAAGTTGTTCCCCGGTAGGGACGTTGGAGGAAAAGCCCCCCAACGTCCCCTCTCCCCAGTTGAATTCCAGTTCAGCCATTGGACATGTCCAGCATGATATCGTCTAGGCACGTTTGGAGGTGTGTGGGCGATTCGATCGTCCAGGTTTGGTGGCCCCGGACCGCACAACACCAGGTCAACGTCGGCCCTGCCTCATTGTAGAGGACCGCGCCGCCGAAATTACCGACGGCATTTTCGATAAAAATGCACCCTGGGGTCTTTGTTATTTGGCCGTGGTCGACGATCGTGTCCGCCCAGGCGTCCAAAGTGGACTGGACGGATGGGTCGACGGGTCCTGACGGGACTGGTCCTAACCACTGTAGTATTTCATTAACGTTCATCGGTTTCTCCTGGTTGGTTTCGATCGTCCAAAAGGATATCGGTGGCGTGGACGCCTGTTTGTCGAGCTGAAGAGGATGTTTGGGGGGCCTCTTCAATAGTATATATACCTCTGCCCATTTCTGAAAAGAAAGGTACATGGAGCCCCGGCGTCCCCACCAAGGCGGCATCGGTGGGTAGGTTGAAGAGGTCTCTAAGCCTTACACTATCCCCATTAGAGGGCGTTACGGGTTGCCCAGGCGGGTTTGTGGAGTTCTGAAGAAAAGAGGGTATGCTCTCCAGAGCTCCTTGGTAGCTAGCGGCCATGGACCCCAGCATATCATAAGGGATGGTGTATTGAGGTCCCAACGGTTCCAACGTGAAGGAGTTCGGCGTGGGCAGGGCGTCTAGGGTGGTCGCACGGAGGATCGTGTGGATCAAAGACTCGTACATTTCCATCGTCCCTACGCTCCAACGTAGTCTCCCATGCCCTTTAATATAGATCTCATAATGGTTCCGGTCAAACGAAACGGCGATATCCTGGTGTAAATTGGGCATTTTGTACCAAAGAGCCAACTTAAACGCCCCATCTTCGACGACGTCGACCGGGCCTCCGAAGGTCCAATTGGCCCGGTGGCGTTGGAGGTCCCCGAAGGGCCGTTGGAGGGCCGTCAGGATGTTGACGATGGAGTTTTGTAGCGGGATGGCGTTGTGGGCCCAGAAGACCAACAACGCGGACGACCGGGATTTGGTTGCATGGTCGGAGAACCTCTGTAGGTCTTCATAGGTCGCGCGGACGAACGTATCGTCGTCCCCATAGACGCCTTCCTCGTCTTCGAACCCTCGGACGTGCATGCCGGTCGATTTGACGCTAATGTGTCGGACCACCAGGACCCTTCTTTGACGGTCGACGATCATCGACCCTAGGCGGATCGGGCCTTCCGTGATGATGTTGGAAGGGGTTGAGGGGTTTTTGGTGATGGTGTCTAGGTCGAGTTCCATGGTTTTCCTAGGAGTTGTTGGACGTCGGTCGTGCCTTCTAACGTGCGGGCGAGGTCGGCGAGGTCTTGTTCGTTCCACCGTGACAACGTTTGGAGGATGTTCGTCTGTGCGACCCGGGCGATTCCGTCGAGGTCCATGTGGTCATGAGGGGTCGATCGTAGACGGTCGAGCATTTCGACCGTCTTGGGCGGCATCGATTTGACCTTTTGGAGGAAAGGGGTACGGAAATCCGTTTGTTTTTTGGGTTTTTCGGACCCAAATAGGGTTTCGTAATGGCGTCGGACGGCCTTGAGGGCACTTTGGAGGGTGCGGTCGGGCGGGACGAGCGACTTGAACGTTTGTTCGTCGAGAGGTTTTTGGCGGAGCAGGTCGAGCAATTTGAGCCCGTGTTTGATTTCGGCTTCGGTGATGTTGAGCGTTTGGGCGCCCCACCATAGGGTCCAGTTGGACTTAGGGCCTTTGGAGGATTCTTTCTGGGACCCTTTGAACCCACCTTGTTGGAACGGGACGCCTTTTAGGCGATCGAACGCGAGCAATTTGTCGAACCGGGTCAACCGGTGTTCGTTTTGGTCGAAGATGTACTTCGTTTGGCGGTCCGGCGGGACGTTCATCAATACCGTCGGCACTGAGGGGAGTTTTAGTTCTTTGGCGACCATCCACCGGAGGTGGCCGGACAAGATGGTTCCGTCGGCGGTGACGTGGATGGGGTTGATGATGCCATTTTGGGCAACATCGTCACGGAGGGGCATGTAACGTCGATGGGGGAATGTTTTATAAAATAGGGATGTGGTCGGGTGAGGGTAGACGTTGTTGATGTCCCGGAGGACGATCCGGTGGGGTCGGACGGTCATGGTGGCCTTTTCGGGGTTCAAATGGCGTCTTCGCTGTAGTAGGCTTGTAAGATCGACCGGGCCCAGGCGGTTTCGACGAACGTTGAGTTGTCGTCCTGTTGGACCTTGTGGGCGTGGTCGATGACCTGTTGGGCTGTTTTGAACGATTCGATCGTCCTGCGGAGCGTGGGGAATTGCCCTTGGGGGATGTGGCGGACCGCCGCGGCGACGAATTTGTTTTCCATGGTGTAAAGGATAGCGCGGTCGGGCGGTCGTGCAAGGTGAATTTTAGAAGTATTTTATGGCAGACCGTTCGAGCATGCAAGACCTGTATTGGTTGACATTTAGGTCTCTAAATTGATTCCACAATTCCGTTTTAGATATATGAAAATGGGTGACGGTGAAGGTCGAAGGGGCTGACGGCAGTTCAGGAATCCTACGCTTGTAAGACTTTTCGACCTTTAGATGGAAGTCTCCTAGGTCGTACAGGCAGATAAGGTTGTGCTTGTACGCTCCTGCGGTGTCCTTGAGTTTCTGCCAAATTGGTCTAGTGGGCCAGAGGGGTTCTAATTGAACCCAACTTTCTTCAAGGAGCGTTTTTTCTTTGTCGATGACACCATAGTGGACCGCATACTTGTGCCATGCGTTTTTTACTACTTCATTAAGTTCGGCACTACTGAGGACGAAGTCGGCCGTCCCCCATCGGTGGAGGTCATTTAGGTCTGCCGGCATTACTTGTTGGAACGTAAGTTGTTCTGAGTGTCCTAGAAGGGTGAGGTGTTGGGATCTAAAGTTAATCTTCTTCACGACCCCTATTACTTTATCGGGCACCATCACCAGCGACCCTACTCGGATGACCGTGTCGTCGAGGGTCGGTTTGGTTTTCGTTTCAGTTTCGCCCTGCCAGGAGAATTCAAGTTCCATAGAATGCCTGTAAAACTTCTACGCGGCCAAGGATCTTTTTAATCGTTTCGGCGACCTCCAACGTATCTTGGGTGCCCTCAACGCCTTTTTTGAATGCGGCGAGGACTTCTTGCCTACATTGGTCTCGGACGCCTACGACGAATTCTTTAAAGGTATCGGGCAAGCCCGCGAGGCTACGTTGGAGTTCTTCCGACCAAAGGGGTTCGTCCTTTTGGTACCTGTAGATTTCCTTGGTGTAGTAAGGAAATAGGCAATTTCCATCATGGTACCAGAAGACGTGGAGAATGTTGACGTGTTGGTTTTGTTCCATGTGGAGCACCATCCTCGGGATGGCAAAGTTGGTAAACTTCCACACAAGTGAATCGGGGCCGTTAGTGGTTACGTAGGGGATCGGGGTCCCCAACGCTGAGGGCCAGGATCCCTTGTGGACCCCTTCGTTTAACTGGTTCTTAATTTCGATCAGGGTAGGCTTGCAGATCATGGGTTCCTTCTTTCGTAAAGGTGGAAGAGTTGTTCGACGGTGTTGTCGATATCTTTTAGGGTTGCTTCAATTTGGGGTTCTTGTCGTTCCAGTCGAGTATGGTGGCGGAGTCGTTGGAGGAGCGCTTCGGCGTCTTGGATTTTTCGCAGTGTTTCAATTTTCGACTCATTGAAGGCCTTTTTGAAGATTTCCCGAGCTTCTTCGACCGTTTTGTCACCTAGGTCCCACCGACCTACTTCGGTCAGCACGTCTGGGTCGCTGACGTCCATGACCGTCAGGCCTATTTGGTTGATTTTGGCATTGTGGTAGACGGTCATGGTGGCTTCGATGCCCTCCAGCCCTTCTATGTGGAGCTGGCATTTCATTACGTAGCGCCACACGGACCTATTCTTAGTCGTGTTGATCGACGATACGACAAGGTTGACGCGCAGGAGGTCATTAAGTTGCCTTTGGAATTCGTCCAGCACATTTGCGTTGAGGCCTAACAGTTCCGTAAGGAAGAGGGACTTCATAGGGTCTTCAATCGTCCTCTCCATAGGCTATAGTGGTCGTGGAGGTAATTGTACCGTACGAGGTCGTCGGGGTGGATAAAAACCGTTCCGGTCGATTGTTCAAATTGGACCGTCGTAGGGTATTGGTCCGCGACCATGTACGTAAATCGTTCGACGGTCAATCCGATGACCGTCAGGAGGTCTTCGACGGACCTTTCGAACGTCCCACTGGGGGCCATTGGGATTTCGATCCGTGGGATCGTCCGTCTGGCCCTCTTGCCCAACAGGTCTTTTAGGAGGTCTCTCATGATGACCCTTGAAGTTATGGTGGCCATCAGCCCATACCGGCGGTGGATTCCCCTTTCGAGCGTGGCCCTTATCCGTTTCGTCGTCCTCTTATGGGACTTTTTGGTCCACCTAACAAGACTGGCGATCAAGTTAGCCCGGCGGGCCAACGATACCTCATCGGTAAACAACGGGCCCTCTATGGGATCTCGGGCGCCCGTGTTGAACGTCCGACACAGGGTCCCCATGACGGTCCCCCAATGCCAATCGAGGACCGCGTAGGGGTCAATCGATTTCTCACCTACATCGTTTGGGGCCATGGGGGACAATTTACCTTTGTTTTTCAGGAAGTCAATATTTTTCTTTGTTTTTTGACATTAGCCCGTTTTATGGTTTTTGGCAACGCCCTCGGGATGTCATTTAAACCCAACACCTCATTGCGGCGCCGACGTTGGCCGCTGAACGCTCTTACCCGTCCAACGACCCTACCCCGCCCGACCTTCCCGTTCGTCGTTCTGGGGGCACGTTAGAGGGCATTTTATAAAACCCTAATTTTTACGGCACTTGAGAGGGTCGTTGGGGAGGTTAATTGGAGTGTTGGGTCGGGGTTGTAGGCCTTTGTCGGGTAGGGTTCGTTGGACGGGTAAGGGTCTCGTTGATCCTTTTTGGTCCCACGGTCGGACGGTCAAGTGAACTTTCTCTGGAGGTCGGCTTTGGTAGTTTAGACTTTATGTTCAGCAGCGTTAGGAGGTTGGGTCGTCAGGGAGGTTAATTGGAGTGTTGGGTCGGGGTGGCTTTTGTGGATAATCCTATGAGGTCGGCCGTAGAGGCGTGCGTGGGGCTTTATAGGTCGGGTGGGACTTTTCTAATTTTCCTCAAGAGTCCCTAAAACTTGGACTCCCTATCGGTCGGTCAAATCCGACTGGTCGGTCAAATCCGACTGGTCGGTCAAATCCGACTGGTCGGTCAAATCCGACTGGTCGGTCAAAACAAAATAGGCCGGCCGACAGGTCACCTTACCACCGATGGGAGCAGTCGGGGCAAAGCCACGCGGTAACGCGGTCGTGATGGGTCAATGCAATTTCTCGTTTAAACGGGGGTCCACATTGGAGGTCTCGAAGGTCTGTTGCGCAATGGGGGCAGGCCTGTTGGCCCGCCCATAGGTGCCATCGGGCTCCCCAATAATCGATCATCTTAAGAACGTCAGCGGGCCTTTTGGGGTAAAGGGCCGTGAGGGTTGATTCGCTCGGGTATACGGATCGACGGGTCAATTCTTCTACCAATGGCAGTAGGGTTGTGGGCGCGCAAGGGGATGCACGTTCGATTTCGATTTGACCCAAGATCTCTTCGACCGATAAACCTTTCAGCATGACCGTCCATATGGTATGGTGTTTTGGCCGTCCGTCAACCAATAAGATTTTTTAGTAGTGGCGTTGACGAACCCCTCAAGGGTGCTAGTATGACCGTCGGAGGTTGGCGATGAAGTCACAAAGGGCCGCACAAATCAAAATGACCGGTTACGAGAAGCAACTGAAGGTGTTGGACGCAGAAATTGGCGTCCAAATGGGCATCCAACGTGAGCAAGGATGCTCGGAGGAGACTTGGGCGGCCATTGCGACCTTGAGAGTCAAGAAGGCCGCGGTCGTGCAAGAGATGCGGGCCCTTGATGCCAAGTGTCGGGAACAGTTCCGCGTGGGCGTGCGGTCCCCCACGCTGGCCTACTTGGACAGCCCTACGCGGGCCCTTATGGCGGCCAACATCGATTGATTTCGACGTTGCGACCTAACGGGGAAGGCTTGACCCCTTCCCCGTTTCTTTCGTCCCCTGCTCCCTACCGGTCATTCGGTAGGTTACCGATCAGATCTCCCCGAAGCGGCCCTACTCGGTCCAGCGTTAACCCTATCGGGTTCGGCCGTCCCTTCTTGATGTTCAGAGTAGCAGGATTGAGAGGTCCGTCAAGAAATAATGTTTGTTGGGTCGATAGGAAAAAACCTGTTGACGGGTCCCTTTCTGTCATGTACAGTCTAGGTATGTTGGAGGGCCCAACGGACTTTAGGAGGTCGGATGAACATTTTTACGTTTTCGCCTGGATGGGGGACGATGTCTTGTGGGCTCGTCACCGACGATCCTACCAGCACCGAAGGTCGTCCTGTTGAGGTGGAGTCGGCCGAGGAGGCGTTGACGGTTTTGGAGGCGCAGGGCTCCAAAGGAGGCCCTTATAGCATACTGGGCCGTGGCGTTCGTGGGTTTGTGGCGGTGGGGGCGACGAACGTTGACCCTAAGTACCTTAAAACCTTTTGGCTCGTACGGGGCAATGAGAATCCCCGCCACGTCACCAACGTGGTAAGCCAGTGGGACGCGAGGGCGATTGTCGAGCACCTTTATGGTGACGTTGATATGTCGATCACCGAAGACCTTAAAGATGTGGTCGTGCATATCGACTAAACGGTAGGGGCGGGTCTGCTAGATGGGTGTGGGGAGCTTCGAAAGAGGAGAATAAAGATGAAGACGATCAAGAAGTATACCGTGACGGCCTATGAAGCAAGCCATCTGGGGCCTTTTGGTCCTGACGGGCAATTCTCCCATCTTTCTTATCCGCTCGATGGTCGTCACTACGACACGGGACGTGGGAAGGCGTTGTTTGAGGCCATAGGGGCCGACCAGGACGACCCTTCTTACTCGCTTATGAGCGACCCTACGGGTTCTAGGTGGGCGATCATGGGCGAGAACGTGGAAGGGCACCAATACGCGGTCGAAAGCGAGTAAATGAGAAAGGGAGGGGTTGACCGCCCTTCCCTTTCTGCTAATCTGAACATCATAAGGGGCCGGCCGAACCCGATAGGGTTAACGTCGGACCGAGTAGCGCTGCTTCGGGGGGATCCATTTTTGTAGTAGGGAGTGGGGTGGTGGACGTGGTGGTCCCCCTACTGGGAGGTATTGTGGATACCTCCCCTAACCTACTTAGACTCCTTGAGGGAGGAGATAGCCCGTTGGAGGTCGTATTGTTGCATTTCTACAATTTCTTTGATTTGCCCTAGCAGTTGAAGGGCCTTGTTGGGGTTTTGTTCATTTTTAACTTGGTTGGCCAATACGATCCATTCTTGGGTTCGACGGCTCAAAAGGTCATCGATGACCTTTTGAGCGTCCTGGGGCCCTGTTGACAGGAACGTTAGGAGGTCTGCGTTGAGGAAGTCTAGCAGGTAGTGGGGGTCGACGAAAGAGTCATTCCATCCCTCGTGGGAGATTTTAATCGACCCTCGTTTGATAGGTTTCTTGGAATCAACCAAAATGTGGCTAATCTTAACCCCATCGACGTGGACGTCGAAGATTAGGCGGATCGTAAAGGGACTTGGGCGGTCGGCGGACCCACATAGAAACATATACTCGATTTGGTTGTGTTCGGTCATGTACGGTTGACCGTAGTGGACGGTACCGTTGATGGTCGCTCGGAGCAATTCGGCTAACTTTTTGCAACTGACTTTTAGTTGTCGGCTCAATTCGCGTACAGACGTCATCCTTTTAAGGTAGCAAGTTTGGCCGTCGGTTCAAATTTTATTTGACCCTTTAGGATTTGCCGCTTAGGATCTTAGGTCTGTAGGAGTGTGGACGATGAACCTAAAAGGGATGCTTCTCGACCGAGCCCGAAACCCTTATGCGTTTGAGGATTCTTGCCGAGATACTTTGGAGGAGTTTTCTACGGCTCTTAAGGACGTCCTGGTGGGTCCCTATGAGGCTACGTTGGGCGGCGATGCCCTTGAAGTGTTGGGGGAAGATGACCTTTGGACCCCAACGCTAAGGATAACCTTAGAAGGTGGTTACGACGGATATTCTAAAAACGCGTACCACCCCATTTTGACAATCTGGTATCGTAGGTTATCTGACAGGGGTAACTTAGTCAGCACTCTAGAGACTATTCTTATTTATTCGCTTGACCAGCTACGTTCGACGTTGGTCAACGCCATACCTGCTTATATGTTAACGAAAGAGCACAAAAGTCCTAAAAGGAGGGTGGAGTCATGAAAGAACTGGTTGAATTCTTTGCAAAAAACCGTGAACAGTTTAAGTATCAGCGTGCCGGTACGGTCAACATGAGGACGGTTTTGTCGGACATTTCTCCTGAAGTGTTTCCGGTCGACACGACCGTTGAGGTAAAGTTGGGCGCGCACGCGTATGAAGTGGTGCACGTTGTAGGGGTGGAGGGAGATCGTTGGCTTCAATTTACGAAAGTCCAACCGGCTCCCAAGCCTGCACGTAAAAAGGTTCCAGAGGCCAGCGAGGAAGACTTTGACCGGTATGGTCGAATGATCTGGGAGACCGTCCACGACGGGGCCCCGTGGGACGAGGCCCAAAAGACCATTTGGATTAATGCGGCCAAGAAGGTTTTGCTGGATCGTCAACAGACCACCCCATGAGCCCTACCACGTTTAACAAAAAGGCCCCACGAGACCTTAGGGTCCTTAGGGGGTTGGGGGTCGTTTTACTTTCGAAAAAGTCGAAAGTTTTCAACGGGACTTCATTTGTCCGCTACCAGCGTTTGGAGGTAGAGAGTGGGGTTGAGGGTTTTAGTTTAACGGTCCACTATGAAGTCATACGTGCTTTTGGTAAGTACGTTGAGGTTTCGTTGTACGTGGATTCGCTCGGATATGTCCTGTGTGGCGTGTCGGCAAAGGTGGGCGTCCAACATTACCCCCTCTTTCATGAGCGGGTTGATCGGGCGGACTTGGTCGACGTTGTCTCGCTGGAAGGGCGTCTAGGCGCTGCGTTGAACGACCTTGAGGATAAGGTAAAACGGTTGGACCATTCTCTTGACCTGCTAAAGTATCATGAAGAAAAACGTTCTAAGATTTTGGAAAGTATAAAAATTGTTGGGATGACGGGCCGTTAGATTCCGTGCTACAATGACCTTTGGAGGTCAGGATGGCATTAGGGGTTGTGTGTCATTGGGTGGAGGCGGTCAAGGGCGGTTATGTTAATAAGATGAACGAAAGGTCCCTTCAGCTTGGCCGCTTGCGTGGTGGGCATTATGGGGAGCAGCAAATCCGTGACGTTTACGTGCACAACGTTACTCAATTGAGCTTGATGGCCGGGACCATTTCGAGCGTCGTCGGGTCATTTCGCCTATCGAGTTCCTTGTTGCCGTTGGCCGACCAGATTGACCGGTCTTTTTGGGATTGTGAGGAAGTCAGGGGGCCTTTACGGTCGGCCGGGGAGACGTTTAGGCGTGCGGGCACGAGGACCACGATGCACCCGGGTCAATTTTGCGTTTTATCGTCCGACCGTACGGAGGTGGTCGAGAACGCGGTACGGGACCTATCCATTCACGCGTGGATTTTGGATACGATGGGCATGCCCGCCACGCCTTCGTCGGCCATTAACGTCCATGGGGGCAAGCGAGATCGGGCGGACAATCTCATCAGGGCGATCAAGAGCCTTCCTGAGTCGATCCGGTCTAGGTTGACGGTTGAGAACGACGAGAGCGCTTATTCGGTCCAGGATCTTATGCCGGTCAGCGCCGCGACGGGCGTTCCGATTGTTTTTGACGTACACCACCATACATTTCGCCCTGGTGGGATGTCGATCAAAGAGGCCATGGGTGCGTCGATGGGTACGTGGGGGGCCATTAAGCCTTTACAGCACCTTAGCAACACGGAGAAGTCCTTTGAAGGGGGTTCCTTTGCCCAACGGCGTCAACATTCCCAATTCATCCACACGGTCCCGGGGGAGCAAATGGAGTTGATCCGTTCGGGCGCCGTTGATGTGGACGTGGAGGCGAAAGCGAAGAATTTAGCCGTGTTGGACATGGTTGATCGATTTGGTCTTGACCGCAGGGCCCTTTTGGCGTAACTTATAGGCATGGAACACTTCAACGCGGTTGTTTGGTCGAAGACTCCTGGCGTTTACCTTACCACGTCCGGCAGGACGTTCACGACGGGCCAACGGGTAAAGGTCCGGTCGTCCTTCGGAACGACGAAGGAGGTTTTGTTTCTCAGCCCTGCGACCATTAACGGTCAGCCCGAGTGTTTTTTCGCCCACGACCCAAAGGTTGTCCCGAATGGCGATTGGGATGGTTTCCAGAGTGCCCGTCTGGATATGGTCGTAGAGGGTTAAAAAGACTTTTAGGACCGACGATGTAGGTCCTAAAAGAGTCGACGGGATGGAGATTTGGTCGGACCATCTTAAAAGTTGGGTTACCCTGTTGGTCAACAGGCCGCAACGTTAGCTCGTTGCGGTCCCCCGAGTATCTTCGCGCTAACGTTGGTACGTCATAGGGGTGTCAACGGGGAGGGGCTTTTGCGAGCAAGCTCTTACTAAATTCCGGATTATAAGGTACGTGCGCTAACGCGTGCCCCGGTATCGTCGTCAAGTAGGTTTAGATGGCAAGTGGGCCAAATTCCTACGGTCGTGCACCGCTGCAGAGGTCCCGACCGCGATGAGGTTAGTCCAACGTAGATGCAAGACCTTCAAGTCTCTCCTAAGGGGGAGAGGGGAATGGGCCCCTCTCCCCTGCGACCATTTAATCTTCTTCTCAAGATCCAACTTTAGTCCTTATGCTCAATTTCCTTTGCACTTATATGCTCTGGGGGTATAGTGGACATGTGTTGGTGAGGACCCCCTCCCCCGGATGGGTCCGTCGGATCGAGAAAGCTGAGTAAAATCAGTGGGATCGACCGTCCTACCTCGACGGACCTACGAAAACCTTAACCGTTTTTGGTAGATCCGTCGAAATGGACCACATAACTGCCCGTAATCGTTACTGATTAAAATAGGGCAGTGCGGGATCTGAAAGGATCCCGCGGTAGATTGAAAGATCGGCATCTTTGGTTGCCAAAACAAGTACGCGGATCATGTGCGGGATCTGAAAGGATCCCGCGGTAGATTGAAAGGAAAATACGTTTATTTTTGATGTGCGGTCGAACTCATAAAGTGCGGGATCCGAAAGGATCCCGCGGTAGATTGAAAGATTCCGATCGCCACATGCCCTGCGGATATTAGGGATAGGGGTGCGGGATCCGAAAGGATCCCGCGGTAGATTGAAAGCTGGAGGGCCTGGAGGTTCTCCTGGAGGGTCGCTTGTGGTGCGGGATCTGAAAGGATCCCGCGGTAGATTGAAAGAACTATTTGTGCTGCAGCATCGATAGTACGCGTATTTCGGTGCGGGATCTGAAAGGATCCCGCGGTAGATTGAAAGTTGGATGTAGGTTACGTCCTCCTTTGAGAGGAAACGTATCGTGCGGGATCTGAAAGGATCCCGCGGTAGATTGAAAGCGCATCGTCTGCACTAAAGAAAGCGAAGTGAGGGGGCAGTGCGGGATCTGAAAGGATCCCGCGGTAGATTGAAAGGAGGCCCCTTGGCCCGGCGTCGGCACCACCAGAGCTGTACGTGCGGGATCTGAAAGGATCCCGCGGTAGATTGAAAGTATGCGAAAAAGCATGGGGTCACGGCTGCATCGAGTGCGGGATCTGAAAGGATCCCGCGGTAGATTGAAAGA
>JACCDR011080558.1_pt1 | contig 12072 bp, 10 predicted proteins | sample 7446431 | NCBI WGS metagenome assembly JACCDR01 (sample SAMN15323443, study PRJNA562643) | freshwater metagenome | isolation source: river surface water | place: USA:Blue River Watershed | collected 2017-08-17
CTCCTACTTCGGCCAGATCGTCACCATGACCGCCGTGCAGATCGGCAACTACGGCATCAACGCCGAGGCCGAGGAATCCGCCGTGCCGAAGTGCTCCGGCTTCGTCGTGCGCGAGGTTTCCCCCGTCGTCAGCAACTGGCGCAGCACGCTTTCCCTCGACGCCTACCTCAGGCAGAACGGCATCACCGGCATCAGCCAGGTGGACACGCGCGCCCTCACTAAGAAACTTCGCGTTGACGGCGCCATGAAGTGCTGCCTGAGCACGCTGCCGCTTTCCGACGCCGACGCCATCGCCCGCGCCAAGGGCTGGCAGGACATGGCCGGCAGCGACTACGTCAAGGACACCACCTGCAAGGCCCCCTACATCTGGGGTGCGGACGACCCGTCCCGCCACAACGCCCAGTATCTCCCCGTCGGCACCACCGGCGGCGCCACCCGCACCCCGGCGAAAAAGTTCAAGGTCGCCGCCTTCGACTACGGCGCGAAATACACCATTTTCCGCAAACTCGTGCGCCACGGCTTCGAGGTGCACGTCTTCCCCGCCACCGCCACGCACGAGCAGGTGCGCGAGGCCGGGGTGGACTGCCTGTTCCTCTCCAACGGTCCCGGTGATCCGTCCGCGCTGCCCTATATCCACAAGACCGTCACCGCCCTGCTGCCGGACTACCCGACTTTCGGCATCTGCCTCGGCCACCAGATGATCACGCACGCGCTCGGCGGCACGACCTACAAGCTCAAGTTCGGCCACCGCGGCGGCAACCAGCCGGTGAAAAACCTCGAGACCGGCAAGGTTTCGATCACCGCCCAAAACCACGGTTTCGCCACCGACGCGAAGTCCCTTGAGTCACATGGCGCCCTCGTCACCGAGATCAATCTCAACGACAACACCGTCGAAGGCCTGCGCCACAAGGAACTGCCGGTGTTCTCCGTGCAGTATCACCCGGAGGCCGCCCCCGGCCCCAACGACGCCGACCCGCTCTTCGAGGACTTCTACAAGCTGGTCGAGAAGCGCAAGGCCGGGAAGATCTGAGCCTGTGCCGTCAGGTTTGTTTGGCGGCGGGAACAAGCTTTGATCCTATCCTTTGCGCTGGGAGCACTTTACTGATCCGACGCGTCGTCAAATCGACGCGTCATTTCGGTAAATTGGGTTAAGCGATTTGTGAATCGGCCCGATGATAGTAGCCGATGTTCAACAAACTCAAAGGCCTGAGAGCGCGCATGGTGCTGACGATCGGTTCCGTCGTCGTGCTGGGGATCGGGGCCACCATCGGCATTATCACCCACCGGATCACCGAATCGACCAGTCAACAGGGACTGGCGGAGGCGCATGCCCTCGCCCAGAGCGAGGCCAAGAGCGTGCAGGCTTACTTCAGCCGGGCCTTATTTTCGGCCCGGAGCCTGGCCTCGGCCTATATCGGCATCAAGTCCAGCGAGGCCGCAGTTGATCGCGATGCGGCCTCCTACATCCTAAAGGCATCGCTGGACCGGTCGCCGGAATTCTTTGGCGCCTGGAGCTGCTGGGAACCGGAGGCCTTTGATGGACGCGACGAGGACTATGTCGGCAAGATCGGCCATGACCGGACCGGCCGCTTCATTCCCTACTGGTTCCGCAAGGATGGCCAAATCGTGCTGGAGCCGCTCAAGGACTACGAGGAGGGCGCACCCGACAGCGCCTTTTACCAGTTGGCCAAGCAATCAAACCGCGAGGTCATCATGGAACCCTACGTCTATGAGGCCGGCGGGAAGAAAATCCTGATGACGAGCATCGTGGTCCCGATCCTGGTGGATGGAAAGTTTGTGGGCGTGGTCGGCATCGACCTCGATCTCGGCACGGTCGCAACCGACCAGAACCAGCGGAAGATCATGGAGACCGGTTACGCCGCCACCTTCTCCAACCAGGCGCTGTATGTTTCCCATCCCAAGCTCGAACGCCTCGGCGAGCCGGGCACCAAACACGACCCCTGGCTCGAGGCGCACCTCGCAGATCTGGCGGGCGGACGCCACTTCACCACCCGGACCTTTTCGCGCACGCTCAATGACATGGTTTACCGTATCGCCGAACCGATCGAGATCGGCGACACCGGCACGCCCTGGTCCGTGATCGTCTCCATTCAGGAATCCCGCGTCCTGGCCGCCGCCCGGTCGCTGCGCAACGCCGCGCTGCTCATCGGTGGCCTGACCCTGCTGGCGGTGCTGGCCGTGGTCTTCGTGGCCGCGAACCGGATCGCCCGGCCCGTGCGGTCGATCGCCCAGAAGCTGCAGGCCGGAGCCAACCAGGCCTCGGGGTCGTCCGCCGAGATCTCATCCTCCAGCCAGGCGCTCGCCGCCACGTCGAGCGAACAGGCCGCCTCCCTCGAGGAGACGAGCGCCTCCCTCGAGGAGCTGTCGAGCATGACCAAGCGAAACGCCGAAGGGGCCCGCCAGGCCCGCAGCCTGGCGGATTCCACCCGTGCGTCCGCCGAGCTCGGCACGCGCCAGATGAATGACATGGTCGAGGCCATGAACTCGATCAAGAGTTCCAGCGACTGCATCGCCAAGATCATCAAGACGATCGACGAGATCGCCTTCCAGACGAACATCCTGGCCCTCAACGCCGCCGTCGAGGCCGCCCGCGCCGGCGAAGCCGGCGCCGGCTTCGCCGTGGTCGCGGAAGAGGTGCGCGCCCTGGCGCAGCGCTCGGCCACCGCCGCCCGCGAAACCAGCACCCAGATCACCGATGCGCTGCAACGCGCCAACCATGGCTCCGAGATTTGCGGGCAGGTAGCGGGGCGCTTCGACGAGATCCTGGGCAAGGCCCGCGACCTCAATTCCCTTGTGGCCGAGATTGCCACGGCGAGCGAACAGCAGACCACCGGCATCCAGCAAATCAATCAGGCGGTCACCCTGATGGACAAGTCCACCCAGTCGACCGCCGCTCAGTCGGAGGAGACCGCCGCCGCCGCGCAGGAGATGTCGGCCCAGGCCGTCCAACTCCAGGACATCGCCAAGCAGCTGCTTGGCCTCGTGGAAGGGATGAACGACCCGGCACCCGCCGGCGCCCCGCCGTCCCGCCGCCAGTCCGGTCCGCATGCCCGCGAGACCAGTCTGGCGACCGCCGGCGCCGCCTGAGCCCGGCCGGTTCAGTCTCCGAGCAGCGCCTCGAACTTCTTCGCATCCTCCGGCGTGTCCACACCGATGGTCGGGTCCTCGGTGACGTCGATGGCGATCGGGTAACCGTTCTCCAGCACGCGGAGCTGTTCCAGTTTCTCGATTTGCTCCAGTTTGCCGGGCGCCATGCGCACGAATTTCTCCAGAAAGTCAGCCTTGTAGGCGTAGAGCCCGAGGTGCTTGAAGCACGGGTTGGCCTGCACCCAGGCATCGTCGATGGTCAGGCCCAGATCCCGCGAATATGGCATCCTTGAACGCGAGAAATACAGCGCACGCTTGGTCTCGCTCATCACGACCTTGACCTGGTTCGTATTGTAAAAGTCCACGATCCGCTTGAACGGCGTGCACAACGTCGCCATCGGGCAGTCGCCCTGGATGAGTTTCGCCAGCGCCTGCAACTGTGCGCCGGTGACGAGGGGCTCGTCGGCCTGGACATTCAACACGTAGCTGGCACGGACAGTGCGGTTGGCTTCCGCCAGCCGATCGGTGCCACTTTGGTGGCTGGCATCGGTCATAATCGCGCGGAATCCCGCACCTTCGATGCATTCGGCCAGCAACTCATGATCCACCGCAAACCACAGCGGAAAGTCCGGCGCCTGCACGGAAATCCGCTCCGCGACCCACAACACAAGCGGTTTCCCTTTAATCGGATGCAACAGCTTCCGAGGGAAGCGCGTGGACTCCAATCGGCACGGCACGATGATGGCGAAGGCAGGCATGCGGGGGTCTTTAGGGTTGCCAGTCGGGGCCCGACCGGATTTTGCGTTAACCTTTAATCCGACCACTTTACCCTTCCGCAATGGAAAAGAATGCCACACCAGCCGCCACCGCCACGAAGGAACTCCTCGTGCAGAACAAGATGGGCATCCACGCCCGTCCGGCGGCCATGATCGTCCGCGTCACCAACAAATTCAAAGCCGACGTCCATGTGGAAAAGGACGACGAGCAGGTGAACGGGAAAAGCATCATGGGCCTGATGATGCTGGCGGCCGCCAAGGGGTCGAAGGTCAAGTTCGTGGCGACCGGTCCTGACGCCGAGCAAATGCTGACCGAACTCGAGGCTCTTTTCGCCAAGAAGTTCGACGAAGCCTGAGGCAAGTTACCACGAGACACACCAAATACACGAATCCCAAGTAGGGCCGGTCTCTGACCGGCATTCTTCATTTCTGACTTTCGTGTGGTTCGTGTATTTCGTGGTGACCTTCAGATGGCGAAGAACCACTTCGCGTTCGCCGTGGTGACCTCGGCGAAACGCTCCCGGCTCACCCCAAACAGCTCCGCGCAATAGTCCGCCGTATGCCGCAGGTAGGCCGGCTCATTGGGTTTCCCCCGGTGCGGCATGGGCGTCAGGTAGGGCGCGTCGGTCTCGATCATCAGCCGGTCCAGCCCTTGGGCGAGCGCCGCCGCCCGCACCGACTCGGCGGATTTGTAGGTGATGATGCCCGTGAATGAGCCAAAGCCCCCGCGCTTCGCGAGCTCGCCCATCTCGGCCGGTCCTTCCGCAAAGCAGTGAAACACGACCCGCGACCAAGGCAGCCCGCTCGCATCGATCATCTCCACACACTCGCGAAAGGCCCCTCGCGAATGAACCACGAGCGGACACCCGAGCCGTTTCGCCTGCTCCAGCTGCACGGCAAAGGCCGCCTTCTGCCACCCGAGAATTCTGTCCGACACGACCGGATTGTCCTTGGGCAGATGAAAGCGATCCAAGCCCGTTGCGCCCAGCGCCACCGGCTTGACCGCCCCGCCCCAGAACCCCTCCAGCTGCCCCACCCGTTCCGCCCAGTCTTCACCCACGGAGCATGGATGGAGGCCGACTGTGTAACGCACCAGGTTGCCATGCGCCTGCGCCAGATCCCGGTAAAGCGTCCAATCATCCGTGTCGGTGCCGAACGTGACCATCGCCTCCAGCCCGGCCTCGCCCGCGCGATCGAGGATTGCCGGCAGTTCGCCGCGGCGCGCGAAGGAATCAAGGTGGGTGTGCGTGTCGATCAGGCCCATGCGGCGGATTGAACGGCCCGAAAACAGAGAAGCCAGCGCTTTCGCGCCGGCTTTCTGCACACACACACTGACAAATTGTTTTTGGCCTCAGCGGCTGGTCACCCTGATGTCGCCGCCCGAGGAACGCAGTTCCAGCGCGGGGCCGCCACCGTTGACGGCGCCAACCAGCCTGTTTTTGCCGCTGCCGCCCTTTTCGAGGGTGATCGTAAGGCCGTCGGCACGAACGTCGCCACCGGAGGTGCTGGCATCGAGATGGAAACCCGTGCCCTTGGCGACCTCCACCATCACCCGGCCGCCGGAAGTGCGGAGGGTCATATCCTGCTTGATCGGTCCCGTGATAACCGCCTCCACGTTGCCGCCCGAAGTCGAGGCGCTGAGCAGCTCCTCGACCGATTTGAGCGTGATGTCGCCACCCGACGTGGAAACTTCCGTGGGGCCGCCGGCGCGTTCCACCTCGATGTCACCGCCGGAGGTGTGCAGCTTGGCGCGGGCCGTGCCTTCCTTGAGCGTGATGTCGCCGCCCGACGTGCCGGCATCGATGTCGCCGTCGATCCGTGCAAACTCCAGGTCGCCGCCAGAGGTGCGGGCGCGGACATTGCCCTTCAGGCTGTCGACCGAGATGTCACCACCGGAGGTGCCCAGGTTGAGGTTGTAGGAGGTGGGCACGGTGATGACGAAGGACACGCTGACCGGCGGCCAGTTGCCGAACCAGGTGCCGGCGCCGCGCTTTTCATATTTCGACTCGGCCGTCACGTCGTTGCCCGCCTGCTCGAGCGTGAGCGTGAGTTTTTGCAAAATTTCGTCGGCCTCCTGCTCGCTGGTAGCGCGGATGACCTGCTTCACCTGCACCTGGACCTGCGGTGTGTCGGCGGTGCGGATCGTGATGTCGCCTCCCTGGGTGGAGGCCTTGAGGTTCCCGCCCGGCTGGACGGCGAAGGTCTTCTCGACGACCCGGGTGATCTTGGCCTCGGCGAGGTTCGTGCCCAGCAGAAGGGTGCCGATGGCAAACAGCGGGAACAGGATTTTCATGGGGATGTGCCTTTGAAAACCCCACCGCCCGCCCAAAGTTACAGAAAATCAGCCGCCCGCCGGCAGATTCAGGCGCACCCGCATGCGGGCGAGTCTCTCCATCAGCCGCAGGTCGGCCCGGATCGGCCACCAGTCATAGAGATAAATCTCCAAGGGCCGCCACATCGCCACCCACCCCACGATCTGCAATCCCAGCTCCGCGAAGTTGTTCCAGCCGGCCGGCAAAAGGTGTAAGGCCGCCTCGCCCAGTCCAAAACAGGCGCCCAGAAACAGCAGGCCGATCAGCAGGCTCGCCCGACCGCGGCGCAGCAGCTGGCGCAACTCCCGGCGCTTCACCTCCGCCCGGCTGGCAAAATAGTGTCGCACGGCCTCCTCGGTGCCGGCGACTCGATCCGGCTGCGGCGCGGTGGCCAGATGCACGATGAGCTCCAGTTCGCCCTGGTGCGGCAGCTCGCGCGCCCAGCCAACGATGAACTCCTCGGCATCGGCGTCGAGATCGCGGTCAATGAACGGCGACGGATCCATCAGGTTGAACAACTGCGCCAGTTCGCGCAGCCGGACCTCGATGCGATTGTCCGCCCCGCCGTTCACTTGCGGGGCAGGCTGGCTTGCCAGAGCGGCTCCTTGAAGCCGGCCAGCGCCACCTTGGGGCCGATCAGGAAAGGCCGCTTCACGAACATGCCGTTGCTGGCGAGCAGGCTCAGGGCGTCATCGTCCGACATGGCCGGCAGCTTGGCCGCCAGGCCTTGCGCCCGATACTCGATGCCCGAGGTGTTGCTGACCCGGCTCAGCTTGCCGTCCTGCGCCTTGAGCATGGTCCGAAGCTCCGCCACCGACGGCGGCGTGGTGCGGATGTCTTTTTCCACAAAGGGCAGCCCCTGTTTGGTCAGCCACTCCCGGGCGGCCTCGCAGGTGCTGCACTTCGGGTGGGCGTAGAGGGTGAGGCGGATCACTTGGCGTCTCCGAGGACTTCCTTGAAAAACTGCTTCATGTGGCCCCAGGAGCGCTTGTCCGCGGCGGGGTGGTAGGCGATGGGCAGGCTGCGCAGCTTGGCGATTTCATCGGCCTTCGGATTGGTGAAGGCATGCACCGCACCCGCGTAGCTGATGAACTGGTAGTCGAATTTGCCCTCGTTCATCGCCTTCGTGAAGGCCGCCAGTTCCTCGGCCGAGATGAACCCATCCGCCGCGCCGTGGCACACGAGAATCTTGGCCTTGGTCTTCGCCGCCGCCTCGGCGGGCACCGGGATAAGCCCGCCGTGGAAACTCACGACGCCGGCCACCGGCGCGCCGGTGTAGGCGAGCGCCTGCACGGTCGATCCGCCAAAACAGTAGCCGATGGCCGCCACGCGCGCACCATCCACCAACCCCGTCGCGACCAGCTGGTCGAGCCCGGCCCGGGCGCGCTCGGCCATGAGCGGCTTGCCGTAGAACTGACCGGCCAGTTCGCCCGCACGCTTGGGGTCGTCGGTCACGACCCCCGCGCCATACATGTCGGCGGCAAAGGCCACGTAACCCATCTTGGCGAGCTGCTCGGCCCGGCTCTTCGGATACTCCGTCAGGCCCCACCACTCGGGGATCACCAGCACGCCGGCGGCCTTCGCGCCGGGCTTCACCTTCTCGTCGTCGTAGGCGAGCCAGCCTTCGAGCTTGGTGCCCGCGTGCTCGTAGGCGACGGGTTTGGTGACGAGCTTGGCGTTCAGGCCCACGGCCGCACCGAGGGCCAGAACGAGGGAGAGGAGTCGGGGGGAATTCATGCCCGCGAACCTAACGGGCTCCGCGCAAAAACACAACCGGACATCCGCCAGATCAACGCAAGAGCTCGACCACGTCGCCGCTGTTCAGGCGCAGCTTGCGGTCTACCGCCTTCTTGAAGGCGGCCTTGATGACCTTCTGGTCGCGGAAGATCCGTGCCGCCTTGAGCCCGTCGCGCAGGCTTCCTGCTTGCGCGGCCTGATAGAGTTCCAAGCCCTCTTTCCAGGGCAGCTCGGTGATGGCCCCGGAGCTGCCATCCACCAGCACGACCATCCCGGTGCGGGCCAGCCGCGCCGCAGATTCCATCGAGAGCGCCGCCATGTCGCCGGTAGAGGTGATGGCCGCAGCTGTCACCTTGCCGGTCGTGCTCACCGTCGCGGTGGTGACTTTTGCCGTGGTTTTCACGGCCGTCGTTGCGACCGCCGTCGTGCCGGCGACGGTCGCAGTGACCAAAGAACACCCGCTGAAGACCAAAACTGCCAGCAAGAGTATCCCGGCGGCGAACCTCACGTCGTGAGTCCGCCGGAAATGTAAGAGCGGAGCGACTCGGCCTCGGCGCGGTGGTGGTTGGCCATCCAACGCGAGACGTCGCCGATCGAAATCAGGCCGACCAGATCACCCGCGTCCATCACCGGCAGGTGGCGGCAGCGTTTCTCGGCAAAAATTTCCATGACCTGCTGCACCGTTGTCTCGGGCAGCACGGAAAGCACGCCGGTCGTCATGACCTGCGTGACGGGGGTGGTGAGCGGATCGAGACCGGCGGCCACGACACGCGTGAGCACGTCGCGTTCGGTGAAGATGCCGGCCAGTTTGGCGCCGTTCATCACGAGGATGGCGCCGATGCGGTGACGATTCATTTCCTGGACCGCTTGGGTCACAGTGACCGTGCTCGGCACGGTGTGGAGGACACGACCCTTGCCCTCCAGCAGATGGGAGATCGAGGTATCATTCATTGGGGTATGGGGTATGTGCGGAACATACTCCCGCCGGCGGCCCCATCAAAGCCTATTCTCTGCTCATTTTTTGAAAAGCTGGTCGAGGGCCCCGAGACTCTTCAGGGGCGCGGTCTTTCTGGTCACCGCCGGCGCCACGACCACCGAGGTTGCCGCTGGTGCGGGCGCCGCAGGTTTGGCTCCACCCGGTGACAGTTCATCCAAGGCCCGCTTCAAACGCACCGCCGACACCGGTTCGGCCGTGCCCAGCTCCTGCGCAAACAGGCTCACGCGAAACTCCTCCACCAGCCAACGGAAGTCGCTCTCGGTCGCCGCCGGCTTGCGGGCCACGGTCACAAAGGGCGCCAGCTCGGCCGCGCGCTGGGTGTCCTTGGCCGCGTCGCGTTTCCAGCGGTCGGCGCGGGCCTTCATGCCGCGCAGGTAGCGTGGCAGGTGTTTCAACCGGTCGAAAGGCGTGCGCCGCAGAAAATCCGCCGGCAGCAGCGCCGCCAGGTCATCGGCCATCTTCGGATAAGGCTGACCGTGCGTCTGCAGCTCCAGGCGCAACGCCAGGATCTCCTTGAGCCAGTCGGTCAGCCGCGGCACGGAGCCGCGCAGGTCCTGCTTTGCCTGCGCGAGGATCTTGGCAAACACCTCCGCTTTCAGTGGCTGCACTTCGCGCCGGCAAACCCAGCGCCGGATGCACTCGAGGGCATCGTCCTGCAATTGGTCGATCGGCGCCAGCGTCGCGGTCAGCGCACCCAGCATGCGCAGCGCCCGGAGGTCCTTTTCCAACCAGCCGAGGTCGTAGCGCAACTGGGTCTCGAGCAATTGCGCGACACCCGCGCGTGTGGCCACCGCCGCTTCTTCGGGCGTGGCGAACAACCGCACCGCCACCCCGGCGTTCAGCGCCTTGAGTCCCGGGTAGGCCAGCACGGGCACGCCGTGTTTTTCCTCGACGGGCACGGAAGCCGGCAGGTCGCCGAACTTCCACTCGGCCACCGGCTCGCCTTCCCACTTGGCGCGCGCGGCGCGCCAGGCGTCGTTTTCCGCCGTGGCGGCCTTCTGGCTGAATTCGCGGCGACGGTCCTGCAGCAAAGCCTGGATTTCGCCGAGTTCGCGGCTGGCGCACAGCACACGGTCCTGCGCATCCACCACCCCCACCCGCACGCGCAGGTGGTCGGGCAGACCCTTCGCCGACCAGGTCGCCGGATCGATGCGCACGCCAAGCCGCGGCTGCAGCAATTCCGCCAACGCCTCGGCCAGCGTGGGCTGTTTCGGCCGCGATGAAATCAACGCCAGGTCGCGCACGAGCTTCTGCGCCGTTTCCGTCAAAGGAATCAGGCCGCGTCGCTGCTCCTTGGGCAGGGCCTTGAGCATCAATTCCACTTTCTCCGGCAGATGTCCCGGCACGGCCCAGTCGAGCGCGGCAGGCGTCAGCGCCTCCGCCTCGGCGAGCGAGACGCGCACGGTCACGCCGTCGTCGTGCTTGCCGGGCTGGTAGGCGTAGGTCAGCGGCAGCACCTGGTTGCTGATCGGCAGCGCCTCGGGGAAGGCCGCCGCATCGTGCGCGTCGTCCTCCGCCGCGCGCAGGTCGTCTTCGCGCAGGAAAAGGAACTTCGGGCTCGTGGTCTGCTGGTGACGAACGTAGTCAATCAGTTCGGGCACCGAGGAAACCGTCGCCGTGATCTCCCGCGCGTAAAAGCGATACAACGCCTCGTCGATGTTCATGTAACCCGAGCTGCGCAGGCGGGTGAGACGCTCCTCGGCCTGTTCGCGCAGCTTGCGGTTGTGTGCCAGGAAATCGAAAGGCCAGGTCACGGTGTCGCCGACCAGCGCCTCGCGGATGAAGATCTCCGTGGCGTGCGGCGGATTGATCTTCCCATAGCCGACCGAGCGGGTCTCCAGCTCGAGGTTGTAGAGCCGGCGGCGCTCCTTCACCAGCACGCGCCCGGCATCGGTGCTCCAGAACGGCTCGCTGTGCGCCACGCGCAGCAAGTGTGAGCCGAGCGCGATGATCCACTGCGGATCGATGCGTGCGCAGGTGCGGGCATAGAGCCGCGCCGTCTCCATGATCTCCGCCGCCATGAGCCATTTCGCAACCTTGGGCTTTCCGGGCGAAGCCCGGCCTCCCACCGGGCCCTGCTTCGCCTCGCGTTTTTCGAACAGCGTGGAACCCGGAAACACGTTCACCCGCCGGTCGTGCGCGGCGTGGTAATCGCCTTCGTCCGTGCGGGTGGCGACGTCGCCCAGCAGGCCGGCAAGGATGGACCGGTGGATCGCCGCGAATGCCGGCGTGCCCAGATCCAGTTTAAGTTCCTGGCCTTTCTTGAGGCCGTCATAGACCGAGGAGTGCGTGAACCCGTCGCGTTCGCGCAAGGTGTCCTCCAGCTGACCATGCACGTCGCGCCACTCGCGCATGCGCATGAACGACAGAAAGTGCGAGGTGCAGAACTTGCGCAGCTTGCCGAGCGTCATCGCCTCGAACTCGTCGTGGTAGGCCTCCCAGATCGACAGCAGCGTGAGAAAGTCGGAATCCGGCTGTGTGAAGCGCCGGTGCGCGGCGTCGGCTTTTTGCTGAGCGTCCATCGGGCGCTCCCGCGGATCCTGGATGCTGAGCGCGGCGGCGATGATCAGCACTTCGCGCAGCGCTTTCTCCGTGCGCGCCTGCAGGATCATGCGCCCAACCGTCGGGTCCACGGGCAGGTGGGCCAGCTCGCGGCCGAGCTCCGTGAGCACACCGGCCTCATCGATGGCGCCGAGTTCGTGCAAAAGCGCGTAGCCGGCCCGGATGCCCTTGGCCGGTGGGGCGTTCAGGAACGGGAACTCCTCGATGTCGCCGAGCCCGAAGGCCTTCATGCGCAAAATAACGTCGGCCAGGTTGCTGCGCTGGATCTCGGGCTGGGTGAAACGCGGCCGGTCCAGAAAATCCTGCTCGGAGTAGAGGCGGATGCAGGCACCGTCGCTCACGCGACCGCAGCGACCCTTGCGCTGGTCCGCGCTGCTTTGCGAGACCGGCTCGACCGGCAGACGGCGCGTGCGGCTTTGCGGCACGTAGCGGCTGAAGCGCGCGCGCCCGACGTCCACCACGAAGCGGATGCCGGGGATCGTCAGCGAGGTCTCGGCAATGTTGGTCGCGAGCACGATCTTGCGCGCCTGCGTCGGCGTGAACACGCGCTGCTGCTCCGCATTGGTCAGTCGGCCGAAGA
>JACCDR012430465.1_pt1 | contig 12066 bp, 11 predicted proteins | sample 7446431 | NCBI WGS metagenome assembly JACCDR01 (sample SAMN15323443, study PRJNA562643) | freshwater metagenome | isolation source: river surface water | place: USA:Blue River Watershed | collected 2017-08-17
GTCTGTCTGTGTCATGTTGCCAAGGCGAGAACCATCACAAATGACACCGCCGTCCTCCGGCTCACCGGCGATATCGTTGTCATTGTTGTCTCCGGCTGGCGACATCACATCAGTCGCGTCATCTTGTGCAATCGGATCTACATCCATTGCACCGAAGCACCACGCTTTACCGATGTAGAGTGTTTCATCACCAGGAACCGGTCCACCTTGTCCGGTCCAAATGTTTTCATCAGAGTCAGCGAGTGCGAGCGGAAACGCTTCCCCAATTGCAAGTCCTCCAAGTGATCCTTGTGAGATAACTTCTTCATCATCTTCAAGTACGTTATCGCCATCGTCAGCCCACCAAAGGAAGTTGACGGCCTCAGCTAGTTCTCCATCTGCTGCACCGGCAGTAGCATCGACGAGTGCCTCTGGCTCGGTTTGGCCATTCTCGTTATTTGAAGTGAGTGTCACGTCCGCACAGAGATAGGCATCGTTTGTCTCTACATGGAGTGAGATGGTGTCTTCACCATAGTCACCTGGCTTCACGTCATCGAAGTCAAAGAATTTTTCAATGGTAAGATCCTTGGCTTCCCACGAAGTGCCTTTATTAAAGAGACCGTTGTAGTAACTTTCGTTATCTACCTTAAGATCAATAGCACCCGCCGTGAAGACGTTCGCTACTGAGGTCTCGGTATCAGTGAAGAACGCCTTGGTCGCACCGAAGGTAATCGTCCCAATGACAAAAGTGAGTAAAAAGAGACTGCTGAGAATTCGTTTCATACGCTGTAGAATAAAGAAATAAGTAGTGTGTAATTTGCTCGCTGATATTCTGCTTCAGCCCACTAAACCCCAGCTAAGCTGAGGTTTAGAACGGCTAGAGAGAACTAGATGATAGGTGCTGTGACCTGTGGAGGGACGCAGCGGAAATTCTCATTGTTTCGAGCCTGCTCAACACGGAAAGCAATTGATGCTTCCAAAGTGTCTGTCTGTGCAATGTTTCCCATACTTGCACCATCACAAGTGATAGTATTGCCGACAATTGTCTGTGTTCCAGCGCACCAAGCGAGACCAATGTAATTAGTTACATTAGGTGCCATTGGGGTACCACCATTGATGTTCGGTGCTGCCAAGGCATAACTCTTACCACCAAGGACATCACTCGCTGGACCTGACTGATTCGAGAAGAGGAGTGGTTCTGCTGAACTTCCCTGCCAGATGTTGTCACCCTCACCAGCGTCATCGTTCTCTGTGACATCGTCTGAATTCTGCCAACCAACAAAACTACCCTGGTCAAGCCAGGCTGCAAACTTGAGATTTTCAGCCAAGTCACCAGCTGGTGTACCGTCACTGTTGTCACTGTTTGTGCCTGATACAGCATCCTCTGGCTCACTAAAGCCATTATCGTCGTTCTCAGTGATGTTTACATCGATACAAGCCCAAGCTGGGTTGTTGTTAACATGAAGTGAGATAGTGTTCTCACCTTCATCACCTGGCTTCACGTCTGCATAACTAAAGAATGTCTGAGCTCCGAGATTGGTCGCTTCCCAAGTACCTGAACAAGCGAGTCCAACCGGATATTCATTTCCTCCCTGCCATGTGTAGTCAGTTAGATTGTCAGTTGTAGCAAGATTTGGCAAACAAATACTGCCGTTGTAATGCGCCTCACTATCAACAGTAAGGTCGATAGCACCTGCGGTGAAGACGTTACCGTTAGAAGTCTCAACATCACTAAAGAATGCACCGGTGCCGCCAGCGACAATTGCCGCCACAAAGACGATCATGCCGAGGCTGGTAATAATAGTTTTCATACTAATCTAAAATAATTAATTTACGTAAATAACAACCCCACGAGAGAGAAACATAAACCACATAGTTTCATTTCCCCCACGCTATGCCACTAGTGTAGGGTGTACGACAGGCAAGCTACTAATTTATAGAAGACTCGAAATGACCCCTCCAAAGCCACCTCATTCTGTGGATAAAGACAGACCGATTGGCTCTAATTAACACTAAAATTACATCTCACCCTGTTGAGAACCTGTGGGTAAACCGTGTGTATCGAGTGCTTATATCGGGAATAACGTACACAATTTAATTATTGCAAAACAAAAACGCCCACTGTACAGGTGGGCGAATAACGTAGCTCCGCTACAGTCGTCTCCGACTCGTCCTCCGCTACTTTGATTCCTGCCAGAGGGCAGCGAATTGCGTCCGCATGAGAGCGGCAAAGTCAGCGCTATGAACCACGAACGCATACTGTTCGCGGGCAAAACTGATACCACTTACCTAGTCAGACTGACGGTGACAGCGCGTATTTCAGCCGCTTCCTCACTCTTTATAACGACAACGTGGACTGGGCTAGTCGCTGTACTAATACCACCAGAACGACTGATAAGCGTGTTGTTCTTATCTTCATCAAGGATAATACCGAGCTGTGCAAGCGGACCCGCAATGAGAGATCGAATAACCGGGCTTCGTTCTCCGGCCGTCGCGGTAAAGACGAGTGTATCAAGACCGCCAAGAGCAGCGATAGAGGCACCGATAGCCTTCCGTACTCCATAGGTGAATGTATCAATCGCTCGAACTGCTGATGATACCCCCTTGGCTCGTTCTTCAAGTAAGTAACGGAGATCTGACTGACCAGCGATACCGGTAAGTCCACCCTTGCTCTGCAGGTATGTCTGCGCGTCGGCCACCTTAAAGCGACGTTCTTCCATAAGCGCCAAGAGAGCACCAGCATCAACATCACCTGCCCGACTTCCCATGACCAGTCCACTGCCAGGCGCATACCCCATGGTTGTATCTACACTTCGACCATCTAAGACTGCCGTCACACTGACTCCACTGCCGAGATGACAGACGATAACACGACCGGTCGGCACACCTTTGTGTGTTGCCAACTGCCGGAGTGCTCCCGCCACAGAAAGACCGTGGTAACCAAACCGATAAATATCATGTGCCGCAGCGTCCTCAGCTGGAAGACTGTATAATCGAGCCGACTCGGGCATAGTCGTATGAAATGCACTATCGGAAGCAGCAATAAACGTAGCGTGTGGTAGAGCTTGCCGCAAAACTTTGAGTTCGTGCTCTGTGTGTGGGATATGGAGCGGTGCGCGATTGGCGGCTACCGCTAATTCACGCATAAATTTTTCATCTACTATGCGATGCATAGCGAAGGCCGTGCCTGGCGCCACCACACGAACCCCAACCACGGTAATATCAGTGATTGAAGTAATAATCTTCTCACTTAATGCCCGCTCAAGAAAATCGAGCAGACTCGTCTCGTAGGTGTTATTGCCGATCATCTGACATCTATCTTGTGTACCATCAGCCATCGTACACAAGATAGTCCCCTTCTCCGCTCGTTCAATGTGCGCAGCCAAAAGCAACTTCGAACCAGCGTAAAGAGCGTACTTCTTCGAAGAAGAACCTGGGTTGACTATGAACGTGATCGCCATGTCCAGTTAGTAATATCCTTAGGATCATCACCGTTTTCGATAATGTACTCACGATGCTGTGAGAGCAAAGCTTCGTACTTCGTCTTGAGTTCTGCTACTGCTTTGGCAGTTGCGACCCGTGACTTTTCGGCGAGTGTGAACGCTTGCATCGCAAGATGGAAGCGATCGACCTTGTTGCGAATCATCATATCAAAGACAGTTGTCGTCGAACCTGACTCTTCATATCCATGCACAATGACACGGTCCGAAGTACAGCCATAGTCGAACAGCACCTGCTTCATGGTCTGAGGGTAACCATGGAAGTTCACAATAATCGGTTTGTCTTCGGTAAAGTAATCTTCAAAGCTATGCGGGAGAACACGACATGATGCATTACCAATACCGAGCGCAGAGAGTGAGGTGATATTTACAAAGCGCATACGAAGCTCAGGCATTTCCTGTCGGACGAGACTGATGGCAGCGAGCACTTCTTGAGTCGGATAGTCACCAGCTGAGGCAAAGACAATGTGTGGGTCTTCGTCACTAGCAAAGTTCCAAATCGACAAACCGTCACGAACATCACGCTCAGCCTCAGCTTGTGTACGCCAGATAGGAAGTGGCCGCTTCTCACACACGAGAGCATTCACTTCACGAGTCGACTCAAGCATCTGTCTCATTGTTGCGAGCGCAATGTTGGCATCAGCCGGAAAATAAACGTTCGTAAAGCACCCTTGGCGCTGTAAGAGACCATCAATGAAGCCAGGGTTCTGGTGCGAAAAGCCATTGTGTTCCTGACGCCAAGCACCTGAAGTCAAAATATAGTTGAGTGATGGAATGGAACCACGCCACGAAACGTCACGCGCCACCTTGAGGAACTTGGCGTATTGGTCAGCCATACTGGCGACTATTTGTACGAAAGCTTCATACGAAGCAAAGACACCGTGTCGACCAGTAAGAACATACCCCTGGATAAGCCCCTGCAGACTGTGTTCTGAGAGCATTTCAAGTACTCGACCATCCCACGCAAGATCGCGATCCCACTCCTTGTGTGGCCACACAAACGCGCGGTCAGTAACCTCAAAGACAGCCTGGAGTTTGTTTGAGTAGGTCTCGTCTGGAGAAAAGAGGCGGAAATTTCGCTCGTGTTCATTAAGGCGCATGATGTCACGAAGATACTCACCTATCTTCTCCATACTACTCACTTCCCCACAAATAGGATCATCGAGGTTGCAGGTAGTACTTGTGGCATAGTCACCAAGTGGCGGGAGGGCTAATGGTCGATAGTGCGGCAAACCACCGTGAGCCCGAGCATTGTTGCCCATAGCGCGCTCTGGGCGCGGGATGAGCGACATGATATCTGACGTGAGCGCACCATCATTCCAAAGCTCATCGATTCGATACGACCGGAGCCACTCCTCAAGCTGCGCAAACTCTTCATCATTATGATGAACACCGTCCGCAATCACCTGATGCGAATAACAGTTGTCCTCGATACGCTTACCATGTATCTCCTTGATACTGTGCCATCCTTTTGGTGTGCGGAGTACAATCATCGGCCACCGTGGGTTACTCCGGAGAGAACCTTCTCGGGCGCAGTGCTGGGTAAAGCGAATATCAGCGATAGCTTCATCAAGCGCTGCTATCATCACATCGTGCACATCATCACCATGCACATACGCATCAACAAAAATCGGTTTGTATCCGTAACCAGTGAAGAGTGCAGTGAGTTCTTCATCACTCATCCGGCCATAGAACGTCGGACCAGAAATCTTGTACCCATTGAGATGAAGAATCGGCAACACTGCCCCATTCTTGCCTGGATCGATGAGCTTAGAGATATGCCATGCAGTAGCTGTCGGTCCCGTCTCAGCCTCACCATCACCGATAAGGCACGACACAATGAGGCTCGGGTTGTCGAGAACAGCACCGTAGGAGGTAGCGAGTGAGTATCCGAGCTCACCACCCTCGAGAATAACGCCAGGAGCTTCAGGATTGCTATGGCTCGGAAAGCCGTAGGGCCAACTAAACTGCTTGGTCATGTGAGCAAAGCCTCCTGTGGTACGTGGAATATTTGGATAAAACTTACTCAGCGTACCCTCGATAAAGAGGTTCGACTGCACCGCTGGGAAACCGTGGCCAGGACCGAGTACAAACATCATATCGAGATCATGAGCGATAATAGCGCGGTTGAGATGGGCGTAGGTAAAGTTGATACCCGGACACGTTCCCCAGTGACCAAGGAGGCGCGGTTTGATATGGGCACGCGTAAGCGGCTCAGTGAGTAAGAAGTTATCTCGTAAATAAATCTGTGCCGCTGACATATAGTCAGCTACCCGTATAAATTCAGAAAGAGCTTTGTGCATACACAGGTATGATACCAGAGGAAGACTTCTCTCGGGCAAACGAGCTGTTACTAAACACGTCACACCTCCTTGCAGAAAAAATCTGATGACCTATACTGATTACGTCAGCTCACGGCTGGCTACACGACCCGCGTCGGCACTCGCCGCGGGACCGCGTGTACATTCGTTCGACCATCCTCAAGGAGAGCCCATGAAGAAACCGCAGGCCCAGTCCCTGGCCCCGCCGCAACGTGCGACCGGCCATGACATCGTGAAGCTCGTCGAGGCCGACAAGAAGGCCGCCGCCCGCCACCGCCGCCACGACGTCCTGCGCCAGTGACGCCGACCGGCAGCATGACCCGCTGAACCGCGGTCACAAGCCGCACAACGCTGAGGCGCGTCCCATCCGGGCGCGCCTCTTCGCCTTTAAATTTCTTAGACCCAGATTCCTTCACGTTCTCCTGCCCGCCTTGGTATACTCTCCCCCATATGACTACACCGAAATACGCTGTAAAGAAGTCTTCGGCCGGCCTCGGGCTGTTTGCTACCACTGATATTAAAAAGGGTGACCTCATCATCGAATACACCGGTGAACGTATCACTGAAGCCGAAGCCAACCGGCGCGGTGGCAAGTACCTCTTTGAATTAAATGACAACTGGACCATTGATGGCAAAGGCCGGGAAAATACCGCCCGCTATCTCAACCACGCCTGTAAGCCCAACTGTGAACCAGAGCTAAGTGAAGACGAAACCCAGATACACATCTACGCCAAGCGCAACATCAAGGCTGGAGAGGAACTGACCTACAACTACGGCAAAATGTACTTTGATGACCTCATTGGCAAAGACAATTGCCGTTGCGCCACCTGTGTAGCTAAGCGCACTACAACAAAGTAGCCCTATTCAGTAGGAGCTTGAGTCGCAGCCGCTTCAGAGGAAGCGGCTTCTTCTGTATCTGATGTCACTTCTTCTGACACAACCTCAGCTTCGACATCTGACTCTTCAGTCGGAACCTCATTAGTCGAGCTTGCTACGTCAGTACTAGTCCCCGTAGTGGTCGCTACCTCTGTCGGAGACGGTACAAGCGGTGGCACCTCCCCACTACTAACGAGACCACCATCGACTTTTCCTGAAGCGCTGTCTTGAACCGGAATAAGCATGCTCGTCGATCCTGGTTCGGTACTTGTCACACCAGCAGCAAGCTGCGCATTGCGCTCAGCTATAACTGAAGCGGTGTTGATAACTCCATCATCTGAGTACCCGATACCGGCGGCAATAGCGAGACCGAGCATAAAGAGACTTCCGGAAACAAATAAATTCTTCTTGGCACGAGATGCCTCATAGAGAGCTACCGGCGAAGCTGGTGAGAGTGGGAGTTTGGTTGGAGCTTTACGCCGCGGCACCACTTCAGCTGCCACCTCAGGTTCTGGTGGAGTAACTTCTTTAGCCTTTGTTCGTACAGTCGCTGTTTTGCGTGGTGCCCGTGCGGCAGCAACCCGCCGCCGCGGGGCGCGCTTTATTACTTCAGTTTCATCTGTACTCACCCGTGGCATACGTCCGTCTATTGTAGCATCTGGTATGATAAAGAAAAAAGTATGTATACCCCAATTTTGCTCACAACGACCTTCGCCATAACCTTCTTCTGCCTTCTCATCATCGTTACGACTATCTTTCTCATCGCGATGGCTCGCCATGACAACAGCATCATGGATATCGCCTACGGCCCAACATTCCTCATTTCCGGTATCGCGTCGGCCCTACTGCTCACAAGTTATTCCTGGCTTACCCTTCTCATCCTTAGTCTTATTGCACTCTGGTCGCTCCGTCTCGGTATTCGCATCTTTCGCAAAAACTACGGTCAAAAAGAAGACGCTCGCTACGCTGCCTGGCGCACCCTCTGGAGCACACGCGGTCAGGTATACTTCATCGTTCGCAGTTACCTCCAGATCAACCTTCTCCAAGGAATTATCATTCTTGTCGTAGCCTCCCCACTCATCATCAGTCTGACGCAACTCTCAGTCTCTACTACTCTCTATCCACTTCTCGTATATTCAATTCCGCTCGGTGTACTTATATTCATCACCGGTCTTGTCATCGAAACCGTCGCCGACTGGCAACTTGATCGTTTCATTGCAGGCAAGCGAACTGGGACCGAGACCGCAACTCTTATGACACAAGGCCTGTTTCGCTATAGCCGTCGACCAAACTACTTTGGAGAGTCACTCATTTGGTGGGGACTCGCCATCATCGTTCTGCCGCTACCGTATGGCTACCTCGCCCTCCTTAGTCCTCTTCTGATAACCTTCATAGTAACTCGCGTAACTGGACCAATGTTGGAGCAAATTTTCCTCGAAAAATACCCAGTTGAATATGCTGCATACATGGCCACAACAAGCTATTTCATTCCACTTCCTCCACGCACACCATAACCACGCTCCCTGGTTGCGTTATACAGTATATGTGGTAGATTTTTGGTACCAATCGCTGCCAACTGTTGGTGACCGTAGGGTCATATGGCACTCCTAAACGAGGATTTATAATTTAAGACCCAGTTACTTGTTGAAGTCATACCAAAACGAGAAGCAGATCAAGACCCGTATTAATCACGCCATTCGTGCTAAGGAACTTCGTGTGGTTGGACCAGAGGGCGAGAACCTCGGACTCCTCTCACTTGAAGATGCTCTCAAGGCAGCAGAGACCCACAACCTGGATCTTATTGAAATCTCTCCAAACGCTACCCCACCGGTAGCTAAGATAATGGACTACGGTAAGTTCCGCTACGAGACTGGTCGCAAAGCTCGTGAAGTAAAGGCTAAGTCACATGTGACTGAGACGAAAAGTGTCCAAGTCAAAATCGGTACCGGTGACCACGATCAGCAACTCAAAGCCAAGCGCGCCGCAGAATGGCTCGAAGAAGGCCACCGCGTTAAGGTAGACCTCTTCTTGTGGGGTCGCTACAAGTATATGGAACAGGGCTTCCTCAAAGAGCGGCTCGAGCGCTTCCTCAAGATTATCCCTGCTGAGTACAAAGTAGCGGACGAGATCAAGCGGAGTCCAAAAGGCTTCACTATCACCCTCGAACGAGTCCCTGGAGCACCGAAACACTCCCAACCAATCATCAAGACAGCCCCCAAGGTGGCACCTCTATCAGAAACCAAGAAAGAGTCTCAAAATACCGAAAAATCAAAGAAAAAGAGCCTCGATGACCTCCTCGAAGCAGGCATGATTTAGAGCCTCTAAAACCTTTTGACACAGGCCCGGTAATACGCTATAGTTGCGGCACTTCGGCTACGGCTAGTAAATATATTATGAAGACAAACAAATCATTCACGAAGCGAATTAAGGTCACTAAGAACGGCAAGCTCATTGCTCGTAAGCCTGGACAGAACCACTTCAACGCTCGCCAGACCGGACAACAGCGTCTCCGTCGCAAGCGAACCCAGCTCTTGACCCTTAGTAAGCGTATTACTCGCCGCTTCCTACCTAAGACCGGTGCGTAGTCTTTATCAGCAAATTTCGTAACTAATCATATATGGCACGTGTAAAAGGAGGAGTCATGGCGCAGAAGCGCCGTCGTAACATCCTCGATGAAGTAAAGGGCTACCGGTTGCAGCGTTCAAAGAAGAAGCGAGTAGCTCGTGAAGCGATCTACCACGCACAACTCCATGCGTTTGCGCACCGTAAGGACAAGAAGAACGACTTCCGTCGTCTCTGGACCGTCCGCATCAACGCTGCACTTATGGCTCTTGGTCTTAAGTACAGCCGTTTCATCAGTACGCTCAAAACCAAGAATATTGAGCTCGACCGTAAGGTTCTTGCTACTCTTGCTACCGAGCGTCCTGAGGCCTTCGCCCGCCTCGTCGAGAACGTAAAGTAACCTTCTCTCAAACAAAACCGCACCCTTCTGGGTGCGGTTTTGCTTTAGAAGTCTATCTCTACTTCTTGGTTCTCTTCTGGAGCAACAGCGTTGAGACCAAGGTAATCGCGGAGACGCTGTGTGAGGAATAACGATGCTCGCTCCTCCCCCATCGTGACGAAGATCTGCTTGGCCCGATCACCACCGTGCGCGACGAGTTCTATTAGCTGGTCGCGGTCGGCGTGACCAGAGAAGCCCTGAATCGTGGCTATCTTGGCACGCACCCGAACCTTCTCACCGTCAATTATGACAGTTGGGGCGCCATCTTGAAGTAGCCGTCCAACACTCCCGACTGATTGATAGCCAACGAGAAGCACGATGGTGCTCTTGTCATCGAGATATTCCTTCTCGTGCCGTCTAATACGCCCACCATGACTCATACCTGAGCCGGCAATGATAATCTTGGCGCCATGGACGGCTTTGATGGCCTTTGACTCGGCCATTGTCGCTGTGAACTTAAGTCCAGAGAAATCGAAAATATCATCCCCGTTCTTAATCTGGTTCTGAATCTCAGGACGGAGATACTTCACATGGTCGCGGTAGAGGTCAGTAACAGTGATAGCAAGCGGTGAATCAAGGAAGACCGGGAGTGGCTTAATGGCACCTGATTCGACGAGGTTGTTGATCTCATAGAGCATGGCCTGTGTGCGTTCGAGTGAGAACGCAGGAATGATAAGCGTCCCCTGCTTGCGCTGTGTCTCTTCAATATATTCCTTAAGGAGCTCGGTACGTTCCGCCACCTGCTCATGAAGTCGGTCTCCGTACACACTCTCCATAATAAGGTAGTCATAGCCTTTCGGGATAACCGGGGCCGAGAGGAGTGGTTGTGGGACATTACCGATATCACCCGTGAATACCACCTTCTTTCCATTCCGCGTGAGGTGAATCATGCCTGAGCCGAGAATATGTCCCCCGTCGGTATACCAAGCTTCGACTCCATCCTTGAGAGTGAAATGTTCATCGTACTCAACCGTGTCCCAGAGTGAGAGCGCAGCGCTAATATCTTCTTCTTCATAGAGAAGTTCCGTCCCATAACGCTTCGACTCATACTCCATCACCGTGAGTGCGTCACGAAGCATGACTGAAGCTAAGTCTTTCGTTGCCGTTGTACTGTAAATTTTCCCGGCAAAACCGTCGCGAGTAAGCTTAGGAATCCGACCAATATGGTCGGCATGAGCGTGGGTAACGAGAAGGTAATCAACCGTGGCAGGGTCATACACGAAAGCTTCGGCGTTCTTCTCCGCTGCGAAGCGATCCCCTTGCCGAAGACCACAATCGACTAAAATTGCGACTTCTCCCGTATCAAGCATGAAATTGGCACCCGTAACGGAACCAATACCGCCATAGAATCCTAAGGTTGTTTTCGTACTCATGACCCTATTGTACGTGAGCGATAGACATAAAAGGCCGCTAGTCCACCACATAGACCGGCGACAATATCAGTCACGGTATCACGAGCATAGTTATCGGCTACCGTACCTCCAATAAGGTATTTAAAGACTTCCCAACTAAGGGCAAGAACAAGGAGTGCACCAAGAGGAGCCAACCGGGACACTGGCCAAGAACGCAGAGACGGAATCAGTTCATACCACGCAACTACAATAAGAACACCGCCCCAGATATGCATAAGTATATCGAGAAGACCAAACTCCCAGTACAGATAGGTACGCAAAAAGAAGAGGTGCGCAAAAGCAAACAAGGCGGCACTAGCAAGCACTACACTGATACGTACATGTCTCATTACTCCTATCCTACACGATATTTTGATAACAAAGAATGCCCTCCCGAAGGAAGGCAGAAAGGTCAGAGATCGAGCAAGGGCTTCGCCTATTGAAACGGTCTGGAGACTGTTTCAAAGGATCAAGAATGCAAGAGGACTGAAACATGCTGGGAGCATGTTCCAGAACCTCAAGCACTCAAGGTTCAGTTCCGAGCCGACGACACGCCCAAGTTGCCATTGCGGACGTCGTCCCAGTAGTAGTTGACGTCGAGACCCCGCTCGTCGAAGTCACCGACGCTGACGCGGTCGCCGCCCGCATCGACCGAAGACGTGCGAACGTAGAAGCCCGACAGCAGGTAAATGCCACGCACCTTGCGGTACACGGTGACACCGTAGCTGATTTCGGCGACGTTCGGGACATACTCGGGCGAAGTGACCAGTGAGGATTGCTCCTTCCAGTTCTTCGACCGCGAGTTCGGCACGTCGCCCTTGCGGAGCATGAGCCACGTTCCGCTACGAACCATATCGGTCCGCGAGAACGTGTGCTTTTCTTCCTCAAACCAGCCGTCGCCGTCATTCTTGCGATAGAACAGCGAGCGGTCGAGAGCACGGACGCCGAGCAGATTGAGGTCTGCATTCGGACCCGCGACGAGCATGTACCCGTTGGTA
>JACCDR010867309.1_pt1 | contig 12065 bp, 12 predicted proteins | sample 7446431 | NCBI WGS metagenome assembly JACCDR01 (sample SAMN15323443, study PRJNA562643) | freshwater metagenome | isolation source: river surface water | place: USA:Blue River Watershed | collected 2017-08-17
CGACCAGCTGGTGACGAACTCGGCGGTGCTCGCGGACAGCACCTACCTGCAGTTCACGACGACGGCAAACACGAACTATCACATTCGGCTGCGGGTGCTGTTCAACAGCGGCAACGCAACTGCGGACATCAAGTACCGCGTGACCCACGGCGGAACCACGACGCGCGTGCGTCGGGTGCGGACCTACAGCATACCGAACGGCACTTCGGCAACCTTCCCGACTGTCTTGCCCGCGACGGCGTTCGATTCGTCGGACCAGACGCTGCTCGCAACGGTGACGGGCGATTCGGTGGTCTATGAGGACATCTACCTGCAGGTCGGCGCGTCCGGGGGCACGTTCAAGATCGCTTTTGCGCAGAACACCCAGACAGCTGCGGCATCGGTGACGCTGTACGAAGGCAGCTATCTCGAGTACCAGGGCACGTGATGGATCGCGCCGACTTCGGCCTGCAAGGCGTCGACGAGATCGTCGCCAAGTTCGAAGAGATCAGCATCGAGACGCGCCGCAAAGGCGGACGGTCCGCGCTGCGGAAAGCCGCCAACCTGGTGCGCGATGCCGCCGTGCGCAACGCGCAGCAGATCGACGACCCGGCCACAGCCGAGCAGATCGCCCGCAATATGGTGGTGCGCTGGAGCCCGAAGCTGCATCGGCGCAGCGGAGACCTCGGGTTTAGGGTCGGCGTGCTGGGCGGTGCTCGAGCAACGTCCCGAGATGCACAGAAGAGCGCGAGGCGCCGTCGCCGGCAGGGCGTAGCTTCGCTAGAGGACCTGGGCGAGATCTCGGGCGCCGGCAAGGCGAACCCCGGCGGCGACACCTGGTATTGGCGCCTGGTCGAATTCGGCACCAGCAGGACCGGCGCGAAGCCGTTCATGCGGCCGGCGCTCGATCAGAACGTACAGGCAGCCACCGACGTGTTCCTGAAGGAATTCGACAAGGCCATCGACCGCGCCATCCGTCGAGCCAAGAGGACCGCCGCATGATCCCGCCGATCTTCGAGACCTGCATGGCCAGCTCCGAGGTGGTCGACCTGCTCGGCGAGAGCCCGATGCGGCTGTACCAGTTCGGGCAGGCGCCGCAGGGTGTGGCGCGGCCCTATGCGGTCTGGCAGACCATCGGCGGGCTGCCTGAGAACTACATCAGCGGCGTGCCGGACATCGACCAGTATTCGCTGCAGGTCGACGTGTACGCCACCACGGCCGCAGACGCGCGCGAAGTCGCGAGGGCGCTGCGGGACGCGATCGAGCCAGTCGCACACATCGTCGGCTGGCGCGGTGAGGACCGGGAGCCGGAGACGCAGCTCTTCCGGGTCTCGTTCGACGTTGACTGGTTCGTCCATCGCTGACGATTTCCCGGCCCTCGGGCCTCGTTTCCAATGACCACGAAGGAGTGACGCCATGGCCATCCTGGCTCAGGGTACCCAGATCTATTTCATCGACCCGGCCTACGACAGCAACGGGGCAGGGGTGCGCGCCGTGGAGTGCGCCACGAGCTTCAACCCGGGCGGCGCTCCGGCCGACCAGATCGAGACCACCTGCCTCGAGGAGACCAGCCGGACCTACGAGCCCGGACTGCGCACGCCGGGTCAGGCGACCATGACCATCAACGCGGATCCGTCCTACGAGTCGCACGTGCGCATGCACGAGATGAGCGAGACCGATCCGTCGCCGAAGGTGAAGTGGGCGGTGGGCTGGTCCGACGGCACGAGCGAGCCGACGCTCGACTCCCTCGACGACTTCGACCTGCCGACGGACCGCACCTGGTTCGTGTTCGAGGGCTACATCTCCGACTTCCCGTTCGACTTCCAGCAGAACTCTGTGGTCACGACCCAGATCACGATTCAGCGCACCGGCGGTAGCCAGTGGGTCGCCAAGTCGGCATGAAGCTGTCGATCGAGGCACTCAAGGCGGCCGGCTCGTTCACGGGCCGGCCCGTCGAGCGCGAGGTCACCTGGAAGCAGGGCGAGCAGGAATACACGGCCACGGTCTACGTGCGGCCGCTGTCGTACCAGTCGGCAGTCTCCGACCTCTCGGCGATGGTCGGCAAGGTCGACGCGGTGGCCGGGCGGATCGCGGCGAGCATCTGCGACGAGGATGGCCAGCCGGTGTTCACCGCTGCGGACATCACCGGCGAGGCAGATCCGGATCGCGGACCGCTCGACGGCAATCTGACGCTCGCGCTGCTGGGCGTGATCGCGGAGGTCAATTCCGCGGGAAAGCCGAGGAGCTGACGCAGGAGGCCGAGCTCTGGCACGAGCTGGTGCTCTGCGGCATCGGTGGCCGCACCATCGCCGAGGCCAGGGAGCGCGTCAGCTACCCGGAGTTCATGAGCTGGGCCCGGTACCGGGCGAAGCGCGGCACGCTGAACCTCGGCATGCGCATCGAGCGCGGCACGGCAATGCTTGCGGCCATGTACGCCAACGCGCACAGCCGAGACGGTGGGTTCCGGTTCCATGACTTCGCGCCCCACCACGACGCCCCACCGATCACCCTGGAACAGGCAATGAAGGACTGGCACTGATGGCATCCCGCTCGCTCGGACAACTTACGTTGGACCTGGTCGCGAAGATCGGCGCCTTCACGGGCCCGCTCGACAAAGCGGCACGCCACACGAAGAAGAGGTCAGACGAGATCGCGGCATTCGCGTCGCGGATGGGTCCGGCCGTCGCCGCCGGTCTTGCCGCGGCCGCCGCCGCCATCACCGCGGCCACACTCAAGGTCACGGCTGACCTTTCCCGTCTCAAGGACAGCGCCGCAGCCGCCGCGATCGGCGTCGAGACGTTCCAGGCGTGGGGCTATGCCGCCGAGCAGGCGGGCGTCAGTTCCGGACAGTTCGAAAGCGCGATGCGGCGGGCTGCACTGACGATCGGCCAGGCCGTCGAGGGCAGCGATCGTGCGCGGCGGGTATTCCAGCAACTCGGCGTCGCCGTGCTCGACGTCAACGGCAACGTGCGCTCGACCGAGGCGGTCGTCCGCGACTACGCGCAGAAGATCGCCGCGCTGGGCAATGCCAATCAGGCGGCTGCCGCGTCTGCGGCGCTGTTCGGTCGCGAGGCCGGCCCGCGCATGGCGGTGCTGCTGGCCGAGGGATCGGCAGGCCTCGAGGCCATGGAAGCCGATGCGCGCGCGCTCGGCATCGTGATCGACGAATCTCTCGTGAACGCGGCCGAGGAGTTCGGCGACCAGCTCGACACGATCAAGAAGATCAACGACGCGGCGCTCGCGAACGCGCTGTCTGGGCTGATCCCGATCTTCAGCGGCATCGCGGAAAAGGCCGTCGAGGCATCCCGCGGCATCAACCTTCTGTCCGCCGGGTTTCAGCAGGCCGCCCTGATTCAGAACCTCGAGGAGCTGCGCGAGGAACTGGAGAATGCGCCAGAGGTGGCGGCCAAGCGGAAGCGGCTGCCGTCCGACTTCATCTACGAGTGGCTCGGATTCAATCTCACCGACACCACTCGGACCAAGGCGAAGGTCCAGAGCGAGATCGACGACATCCTCGCGCAGCTCGACCGCCTGAAGGGCGTGAAGCCGCCCGAGGTCGCGCCTGGCGAGGTGTTGCAGCCGAAGGGCGACACCGAGGCCGCCGACAAGCGCCGGCTCGAGGTGATGAAAGAGCTCGAGGAGACCTCGCAGCTCGTTGCCGAGACGATCGAGCGCACCGAGCAGGCCATGGCCGACGCACAGCAGCGCACGAACATGCAGGCGCAGGGCATCCGCGACAGCCTGCGCACGGAAGAGGAGGCGATACTCGAAAGCTATGAGCGGCGCCGCCAGATCGTTCTCGACAACACGCTCTACACCGGCGAGGCGCAGACCGAACTGCTGCGCCGCCTCGAGGAGCAGCGCGACGAGCAGCTGCTCGAGCTGAATGCTGGCTTCTGGGAGCGCTACCTCAAGGCGGCCGAGGAGAACCTCACCACGCTCGACCAGGTCACGGCCGACCTGCTGAACAACGTGTCGAGCCAGTTCGGCAACGCCTTCGAGTCGATGATCTTCGACGCCGAGAGCCTGGGCGACGCGATGCGGGGCCTGGCCGAGGACATGCTGCGCTCGGTGGTCAACGCCATCGGCCAAATGATCGCCCAGTGGCTGGCGATGCAGGCGGTGCAGATGCTGATCGGGCGCACGACCGAGGCGGCTGCGATCGCCGGCGCCACTGCGACGGGCGCGGCGGTGGCGGCGGCCTACGCGCCTGCCGCTGCACTGGCCTCGCTGGCGAGCTTCGGCGCCAACGCTGCGCCCGCGATCGCCGGCATGGCCGCGACCGCAGCAACCGCTCAGGGCCTGGCGCTGGTCGGCATGGCGCACGACGGCATCGACCGCGTACCGAAAACCGGCACCTGGTTGCTCGAGAAGGGCGAGCGGGTAATGTCGGGCGACACCTCGGCCCGGCTGGACGCCATGCTGACCCGGATCGGCGGCGGTGGGGCCCCGGTGGTGAACATCCAGAACGCGCCGCCCGGTAATCACGTGGCCACCACGCGCCGCGGTGCCGACGGCCAGATGGTCATCGACGTGCTGCTGGCCGACATTCAGTCTGACGGCCCGGCCTCCCGCGCCATCTCGGGCAGCTACGGCCTGCGCAGGAGGGGCCGCTGATGGCCGACTATCCATCCAGCCTGCCAAGGCCGCTGCAGGACGGCTACGGCCTGCAGACCATCAGTCCGCTGATGCGCACCGAGATGGCCAGCGGCCGGGCCCGGCAGCGCCGCCTGTTCACCGGCGTGCCGACCATGGCGCGCTGCACCTGGCTGCTGACCCACGTCGAGGCGCAGGCCTTCGAGGCCTGGTACCGCAACGGCATCACCGACGGCGCGGAGTGGTTCGACGTCGAGATCCAGACGCCGCTCGGCGTGCAGCCGTACACGGCCCGGTTCACGGGGATCTATCAGGGGCCGCGCCTGGTCGGCGGGCGCTACTGGGAGATCAGTGGCGAGCTCGAGCTGCGCGAGCGACCCGTGCTTGCCGCTCCCTGGGGCGAGATCGGCGTAGACCTGCTGCTCGATCAGAGCATCATCGACCTGGCCATGAACCGGGAGTGGGCCGAGTGACGATCCTGGCGGTGGTGTACGCCTCGGCGCCGGCGGCGGAGGTCATCATCCCCACGCTCGAGATCGCGCACGACGCCATCGAGACGATCCGGATCTGCGCCGGGTTCGAGGATCAGGAGCTGACGCTCGAAACCGAGGAGACGGTCACCTTCGAGGCGGCCGGCATCGAGATCGCCCTGCCGAAGCGCGACACCAGCGGCCAGCAGACGCTCACCTTCGCCATCGACAACGTCACCGGCATCGCCCAGGAGCGCATCGACGCGGCCCTGGAGGCCGGCGGCACGGTCTCGATCACCTACCGCGAGTTCCTGGCATCGGATCCGTCCGCGCCGGCCGGCGTGCCCATCCGGATGACCCTGGTGGCCGGGCGCTTCGAGGGTGGCGTCGTGCAGCTGCAGGCGGCCTATCACGACCTCCTAACCTACGGCTGGCCGCGCGAGCGGTACACGGCGGACTTCGCTCCGGGCCTGAAGTACCTGTGATCGAGCGCTATCTGCGCGAGGTCGTCTGGCAGGCGGACGGCATGGACTATCCGCGCGTCAACTGCTGGGGCCTCGCCCGGCACGTCCGCCACGAGCTCTACGGGCTGCCGATGCTGCCGGCATTCTCCATCGACGCCGCCAACAAGGTCCGCCAGACGAAGGCCGCGCACCAGGTGATCGACGCATTCCTGGTGGAGGCCGCGCCGGAGCCGGGGTCGGTCGCGGCGGTGTGGCGCGGGCGGCTGTGCACGCACGTCGGCGTGGTGGTCGAGGTCGAGAGCCGGCTGGCGGTGCTCGAGGTCGACGAGCGCATCGGGTGCCGCTGGCGCTGGCTGGCGGATTGGGTTCGGCTGCAGACCAGGACGACGTTCTATTGTGATCATTGAAGTCTACCCGTCCACGCTGCCCGGCGAGCCGCTGGAGCGGCACCAGCATGCCGGCACGTTCGGCGAGTGGATGCGTGCGCACGTCCCCGGTTACGAGCCCGGGCCTCGCCAGCCGATCGTGGTCGAGTCTGCCGGCCGGGTAGTGCCGCCGGCCGAGTGGGACCAGCTCACCGGTGACGTCGCGGTGCGGGTGAAGGCGCAGGGCGGCGTGGTCTCGTTCCTGACCAACACCCTGCAGGGCCTGTTCGGCTGGCTGGTTCCGAATGCACCGAAGATCCGCACGCCCGCAGCCGGCCAGGAGCTAGTGCCGGCCGATGCCAAGGCCAACGAGGCGCGGCTCGGCCAGGTGATCCCGGAGATCGCCGGGCGGTACCGCCGTTATCCGGACTACCTGCTGCCGCCGCACCGGTACTTCGTGGACGAGCGGGAGCAGTGGCTCGACCTGCTGCTCTGCATCGGCAAGGGCCGGCACAGCATCGCATCGAGCGACGTGCTGGTCGGCGACACGCCGCTGATCAGCCTGGGCGACGGGGCCGAGTTCACCCTTTACGAGCCGGGCGACGACCTGAGCGCCGACGATTGCGCCATCTGGTGGCACACCGCGCCCGAGGTCGGCGGCAGCGCCAAAGGCACCGCGGGCCTGGAGCTGAAGGCCACGTTCGAAGTCGAGCGCACCACGTCCGCAACCGCGTACCAGTTCGACGGCTACGACGTGACGATCCCGGCCGGCGCCGGCGAATTTCCGGACGGCTGGGCCGCCGGAATGATCGTCCGCATCGAGCAGTATCGCAGCTACGAGGTGGCGGACGGTGGATCCGGCGCCGACGTGATCGAGGGCGACCTGGCCGACCTCGAGCCGTTCGTCGGCATGGTGATCGAGATCGCCGGCGACAACGCCGGCACCTACGTGGTCGACACCTACGACCCGGGCGACAGCGTGACGCCGCCGTCGATGACGCTGGCCTACCCGGACTCCGCCGGCTCGCCGGTGACCTCGCTGGTGACCGGCACCCGACGCATGGCCATCGGCTACGACGGCCTGCGCTACCGGCTCACCGCGGCGGGCACGTCGTCGATCTCCGTCGAGCGGCTGGACGATACCGGCGCGACCGACTCCTGGGCGGGCTGGGACTTCTACGAAGCCACCGACGCCGAGATCGAGCTGGACCCATCGACCACCGAGGGCGACTGGGCGGGCCCGTTCGCTGCATGCCCGGCCGGAGAGACCACCGAGGTGATCGAGTGGGACGTGTTCCTTCCACAGGGCCTCTGCGGCATCACCGAAAAGGGCAAGCTCAAGGCCCGCTCGGTCGAGATCGAGCTGCAGTACCGCGACATCGACACGGCCGGCAGCTGGACCAGTGTGGTGCGCACCTACACGGCCGCCACCCTCGACCAGCTCGGCTATACCGAGTCGGTCACGCTGCCCGCCGCCATCCGTCCGGAGGTGCGCATGCGGCGCACCGAAGCGGAGTCGGAGGAGACCAACCACCGCGAGGAGGTGCAGTGGTACTCCCTGCGCTCGCGCCTCGAGGCGCCGGCCAGCTACGAGGGCGTCACCGTGATGTCCGTGCGCCTGCGCGGCGGCGAGCGGCTGTCGGCGCAGGCCGAGAACCTCATCAGCGTCGAGTGCACGCGGCTGCTGCCGGTGCTGGCCGACGGCGCGTTCACCGACGAACCCGAGGCCACCAGGTCCATCGCGGCGTGGGTGAGGTACGTGGCGCAGTCGATCGGCTACACCGACGACCAGCTCGACCTCGAGGAGCTCACCCGGCTGGACGCGATCTGGGAGGCCCGTGGCGATCACTACGACTACGTGCACGGCGAGACCACGGTTCGCGACGTGATCAACCAGGCGCTGCGCGCGGGGTTTGCCGAGCTGACCGTGGACGAGGGCCGGATCCGTCCGGTGCGCGACGAGGAACGGTCGGAGTTCGAGCACCTCTACACGCCGCAGAACATGACCGGTCCGCTGCGGCGCTCGTTCGAGGCCATCCGGCCGGACGATGCCGACGGGGTCGACGTCGAGTACGTGGATTCCCGTACCTGGTCGAAGGCCGTGGTCGAGTGCCGCCTCGACGGCGACGCCGGCCTGAAGGCGGACAAGATCACGCTCGAGGGCGTCACCGATCGCACGCAGGCCTGGCGGATCGGCATGCGTGCCCGCCGGGCGGCGCGGTATCGGCGCTGGGCCTACGAGTGGGAGACCGAGCTCGACGCGCTGAACAGCCGCTATCTGAGCTACTGCGCGGTCGGGGATGACGTCCCGGGGTACGGCAAGTCCGCGATCCTGATCGCCTGCACGGCCGCAGAGACCGGCGCGCTGCTCACCGTCTCGGAGCCCATGGACTGGGCCGTCGCCGATCACGTGGTGGCGGTGAGGCACGAGGACGGCAGCCTGATCGGACCGTTCCCGGCCACCCGCGGCGCCACCGACTACGAGATCGTCGCCGAGGGCATGGCGGTGATCGCGATCGAGCTGCAGCAGGAGCCGCCCCACGTGCTTTTCGGCACCACCGAGCGCTGGTCGTTCCCGGTGCTCGTGACCTCGATCAACCCGAACGGATTCGAGACCGTCGGCGTCTCCGGCGTCAACTACGACGCCCGGGTCTATGCCGACGACGACAACACCCCAGACTGAGGACGCCATGTACAACACCGGCAACGCACTCGGCTCGACCGACGCCCGCGACCTGTACGACAACGCCGCAGGCCTCGACCAGGCCATGAACTCCCTGGCGCAGCGCTGGACCGACCGGTTCGGGCGATCGCGCCCGACCTGGGCATCGAGCGGCGGGTACTACTTCCTCGGCGACTACGACGCGGACATCGAAATCACCGGGTTTAACCAGGTGGTGCGCCAGGACGGCGAATTCTGGAAGCTCGAGGCCGGGCAGACGCTGCCGTACACCACGACCGGCAGCTGGTCGACCGATTCGGTGGACTTCGTGAGCGTCGGCGATGCAATCCTGCGGCAGGATCTGGCCGCGACGGACGGCGCCGAACTGGTCACCTTCACGCCGGAGGGCTCGACCGCGCTCGAGCGGACCGTGCAGGAGAAGCTGCGCGACCAGCTGCTCTCGCCGCGCGACTACGGCGCGGTGGGAGACGGCGTGACCGACGACACGGCCGCGATCCAGGCGGCGCTCGACGATCAAGGGTTCATCAACCTGGGCGGTCCGGACCGGATCTACATCGTCGAGGGCCTGGAGCTCGCCGACGGCGGGGACTACACCATCATCGCCGGCGGCGCCGAGCTGAAGCTCAAGAGCGGCGCCACGCAGTCGATCTTCGTGAACGACGACACCACGTTCGTGAACTCGGTCTGCCTGCTCGGGGTGAAGCTGAACGGCAACAAGGCCGGCACCCCCGACTGGAACGCCGGGCCGATGGACATCCACGTCAACCGTCTGCTGATCGACGGCTGCGAGATCTACGGCCACCGCAACGCGCTGCGCCTGCGCCACGTGGCCTCGTCTGCGCGGATCCACAACAACACGTTCCGCGATGCCGCCGAGCACAGCGGCACGCTGAACGAGAATGCCGGCTACATCAACATCACCACCGCCACGGATCGCTCGGTGAGCACGCACAAGGTCGTCTCGATCCAGGGCAACACTTTCGTCGGGTTCGTGCCGACCGTGGCAGGCCGCGGCCCCTACGGCGTGCTGTTCCAGGGGGGCGAGGCGGCCGGTTTCTACGAGGAGGACAAAACCGAGCGCGCCATCGTGCTGGGGAATACGTTCTACCTCTGCGGCCAGGACGCCGCTGGCAACAAGGCGGGCGCGATCACCCTGTACCGCCGCGCGGGCAAGTCGCTGATCATGGGCAACTGGATCTATGGCGGCGACGAGATCGGCATCGACGTGCAGTCGTCCGAGAACGTGCTGGTGCTCGGAAACGAGATATTCGGCACCACGGGGGTCGGCATTTCGGTCGCGCCGCGCACGGATCCGCCCGGCGGTGGCGGGACGGAATACCCGTGCAAGAACATCGAGGTGCTCAACAACCTGGTGGTCGGGGTCGGCCTGTGCGGCATCTGGGCCCGGCACGGCGACGGTGACGCCACGGGCGAGAACCTGTCGATCGTCGGCAATCGGATCCGCAACGTCGACCAGGCGATCCAGGTGCAATACTGGGCAGGTCAGATCACGGTGGACGGCAACCGGGTCCGCGACGTCAACGACGCATCCCCGTCGGCCGGGCGGCGCTGCATCGACATTCTCGGCGACAGCGTGGCGCCCGAGTCGGTATCGATGCGGGTCTGCGACAATCACATCGTCGACTCGGCCAACTCCGGCATCCGGGTGCGCTACTACGACGGCGAGATCAAGATCGACGGCAACACGGTGAACGGCTGCGTGTCGGCGGGTCTGGAGAGCGCGATCCGGGTTATGAACTCTGCGGCCGACATCACCGTCGACGGCAACACCATCTCGAATGCCACCGACTCCAGCGGCACGGACGTGCTGACGTTCAGCGACTGCAGCGGCAAGGTCCGGGTGAGGGGCAATACCGTGCCGGATGACGCGACCATCGGCCTGTCGAACACGGACAACGTCGTGCTCGAGGTGGGCCAGGGCTTCGCGGAAATGACCTCGACCAGGAGCGGCGCCGGGGCGATCGACACGATCTTCCCGACCACCCTGATCGCGACCACCGCCAGCCCGCCGGCGACGCCGCAGGCACTCACACTGGCCGACGGCTACGAGGGCCAGCGGAAGACCCTGATCATGACGGCGGACAACAACGACGGCGTTCTGACCCCGACGAACCTGTTCGGTGGCACGACCATCACGTTCAACGACGTGAACGACTGGGCCGAGCTGAAGTTCGCGAACGGCGAGTGGATGATGATCGCGGGAACGGCGACGCTGGCGTGATGCCGGCGGGGTCTCTCCTCAGCCAGGGGGCCGACGCTATACTGTGACCCGAGGCAACCGGGGGCTGGCATGGAATACGTGATCATTTGGCTGGCATTTGCGATCGTCAGTTCAGTGATCGCGCACGTCAAGAACCGCAGCCCAGAGGGCTGGTTCCTGATGGGACTATTCTTCGGGCCGTTCGGTCTTCTGGTCGCGTTGTTGCCGAAGGTGGTTCCTCCGCCGCCACCCACGAAGGCCTGCCCCTACTGTGCCGAACCCATCCACATCGAGGCAATCGTCTGCAAGCATTGCGGGCGAGATCTGGAGTACGAGTAGCGGTCTCAGCGCCGATTTGCCCTGGCTGTTGATCAGCTGGTCACGGTGAGCGTGGGAGACATGGGGGAATGTGGGATGGTTTCTAACAACGGCCAACGTACGCGGCCCGTAAATGCATGATGCCACAAGCAATTTGGTCGGGGCGGCCGGATTTGAACCGACGACCACTTGACCCCCAGTTAGCGCGCCATTCGAGGCGGAAACCCGCGCGTTTCGCGGCTCCCGGGTCTCGCGGCTTCCCACGTCGGCGCGCGTGTTTCGCTGGCCTTTCGCGCATCGTGGGAGGTCACTTCAGGGCCTCGACCTTCTGTGCCCCGATCCTGTAGACCCGTGCCGTCGTCTTCTGGTCTTGGTGCCCGAGCAGCGCCTGCGCCTGCTCCATCGTGTCGGCGCCGGTCGCCACAGTCTTGCGGATGTCGTGCTCGTTGAACCGCTCGCCGCCGGACTCGACGAACCGCGCCATCGCCCGGCGCCAGGCAGACCGAAACGCCGTCGCGCTCCAGGGGTCGCCCTTGCGGTCGGTGAACAGCGGGCCGCGTGGTATCCGGTTTCCGAGGATCGCCTTGACCGTAGCGACGAGCGATTCGCCCTGGTACGCCGTCACCCGCCCGCCCTTGCTGATCGGCGGCGTCAGCGCCTGACCGTCCCAGTGCTTCGTGAGATCCAGCGCGAGCATCTGCCCCTGCCTGAGCCCCGTGATGCGCTTGAGCGCCACGTAGCGGGCGAGCTGTGGATTGATGCGGCAGAACTCCGCGAGCTCCTCCAGCGATGGGACGCGCTGGCGTGGCGTCTCCTTCGCGGCTCCCTTGCGTGCGACCTGTCCGCGCAGCGGATTGTGGTCGATCACGCCCTTCTCGACCGCGTAGGTCAGCGCGGACGACAGCACCGACACCTCCCTATTGCCTGAGACCTTCGGCCGCTTCGCGCGGTACTTGTAGGCGTGCGTCG
>JACCDR010576643.1_pt1 | contig 12061 bp, 25 predicted proteins | sample 7446431 | NCBI WGS metagenome assembly JACCDR01 (sample SAMN15323443, study PRJNA562643) | freshwater metagenome | isolation source: river surface water | place: USA:Blue River Watershed | collected 2017-08-17
ATTATATGGAAGCGAGGTTAATAACATGAGTTGGGCTGATGATTTATTAAAAGGAACACAAGCAGGAAGTAATATTGGTTCTCCTATTGCTGATGCAATTCGCTTTAAAGCAATGCAAGCAATGGATCAGAAAAAAATGGATCAATCTGCTCAATTTCAGAGGCAAGCAGCTGGAATCCATGCGTCTCAATTAGATTTGGCTAAACAAAAAGCTAGATATGATGCTTTGACAGACTGGGCTAAAGAAAGATCTTTAGATCCAAATGGGCGTATAGATCCAACTACTTACGATCTTAATTTGAGATGGGCGCAAGCTAATGGTTATAATCCTTTAGATGCTATTGCTCAGGAATCAACTCCTGAACGAGAAACGTTATCTCAGGGTCAAGGATTGACTCCTACGACACAAAATGCATTAGCAAATACTAAAGTTTCGTTAAAAGATCCAAAAACTGGTATGCAGATGAGTACTACAGGTGATCATGCGGCAACTCTTATGCAAGATCCAAAGATAAGTGGATTTTTGAATCAATCAGGGCAAACAAGTCAACAAGCTCCAATTCCTCAAGCTCAATCAATGCCTCAAAACTTTATTCCTGAACAAACAGTAGATGATTTGGGAAAAACTTTGCAACAGCGTTTAGCGATGAGAGACGCTCAGGCAAAAGAGGCTTACGATTTAGCTAAACAAGGAAAGATTTCTGAGATTGAACTCAATAACTTATTAAAGAATATTCAAACGGAAGAAAGAAGATCTCTTATTGATAAACGTAGAGCGGATGCAGCAATTGCACAACAAGAAGCAGAATCATCTGCTAAAAAAGGTTTAGATACAAGATTAGAAGCAGCCATCAAGCTTAGAAAAGAAATGAGCGGAGGAGCTAATGTTGAGGTGCCTAAATTTACAGATGAAGAATTAAGGAATATTAGCTATCCAGATTTATTGTCTAAATTGAAGATTTCTAATAATGCTGCAACTACAGATCTCTCAAAACTAAAAGAAGGCGATCAAACTTTTATATCTAACGCTAATCAGGCTCTAAAAAACCTAGACACTCTTGAAGAAACAATTAAAAAACATGGAACTTATGAATATTCAGGAGCTGGTGCAGGTCTTTTAAAAGATCAATCTGCCGTAGAATCAGCAGCTCGTTTAAATTCTTTGCCTTATGAATTAGCTATTCAATATGCAAAAATTGTAGATCCCGCATCTGTAGCAAGAGAAGGTGAGGTAGCGGCAGCTAAAAAGTATATGATTAATACAGGAATGACCGCATCTAATGATGTTGCTCTTCAACAGATCAAGGATTTTAGAGAAAGATTGAGATCGAGAATTCAAGATTTTGAGCAAACAAAGAAAGTGAATCTTAATCCTGTAATGGATCGAGAAGATAAGAAATCCGAAAAATCCGACTCATTTTATGGTGGCTACAGTGAATAAAGAAGATATTCCTACATATAGTGAATTAATAAGTAATAAAAAATGGGATACGCTAGATATTCCTAAGAAGTTAGAAGTTGTTGAACGCTGGAGAAAAGCTGTTGTAGCGGCAGCTCCTGAGGATGCGCCTGAAGAGGATGCTAAAAAATTCGATACGTTTGTCAAAGAAAAGACAGATCTAATTAAAAATAGTAATGTAAGTAATGTAGAAGGACTTGGAAGATCCTTTCTTCAAGGAGCTACTTTTGGAGCTGGAAAATATGCCGAAGCAGCTTTAGAAACAGCCTTACCTTCAAAACATGGATCTCAACTGCCATTTCAAGGGAAATCTTTTTCTGAAAACTTAAGAGAAATTGAGCAAAGAGGACAAACATATGGAGAAGAACATCCAATAGCTTCTACTGCAGCAAATATTGCTGGTAATATCGCAGTTCCAATAAGCGCTCAAGGAAGGATTGCTCAAGCTTTAACAGGAGCTGGTATAGGAGCCGTTCAGGCTGCTAGTGATACGAATGATATTAAAAATGCTGTTCCAGGAGCCTTAACAGGATTAGTGGTTGGTGCCGCCGCGCCGGCGGTATTAAATGTTGCAGGAAAAGGCATTGGATCAGTTGCTGATTTTACTAAAAGAGCTGTCGTTGGCGCAAAGCCTGAAGAAGTAATTGAAAGATATTTGGGAAATAAATTAGATATAGCAAAAGAATTACTACAAGGTAGTGAGGAAGCCATGCTCGCGGATGTTCCAAGAGTACAAGGCCTTGGAAGAAATGTATTAAAACATACTCCTGAAACTAAAGAAGCGATTGAGAATGCTTTGAGTACTAGGTCGTCTGGTGGAATCGAAAGAGGAGTTCAGGCTACTCAAGAATTTAGTTCTCCATATCTTCAAAATCTTCAAAAAACCGTTCAAGGATTTAAAGACAAAGCTCAAGCGGCATATTCTTCTTTATTTCAAAATCAAGAGCCTATTGTTAATGAGAAAATCAGCAGATTGCTTAACAACAAGGAGCTAAAACAAGCTGTAAGCGCATCTGATGCTATTTATCGATCTATAGATAAAGCTGTTCCAGATATTTCTAATGGCGTTCCATTGGAATTTGCTGATCAGATAAAAAAACAGTTAGATGTGATGGCTAATGATGCATATGCGAGTAATAATTCACAGGCAGGAAATATCTATTCTAGATTTGCCTCTCAATGGAGAAATGCATTGGATGAAGCGGTTCCAGAATATGCTCAAGTAAGAGAATTAGCCAAACCATACAAGCAAATAGAATCTGTAATGGCCAAGAATGATGTGGTAGGTAATAGGCTTATTACGGAAGCTAGCTTAGCTGAGAGGTTGATGCAACCAGGGCAGAAGATTAAAGATGTAAAAGGCGCTCTGGATGGATTAACTACTTTACAAAAAACACAAGTAAAAATTGATTTAGCCGATTATCTTCAAAAACAATTTCAAAATAAAAAGCAAAACTTTGGTTCATCTGTTTTTAGTCCAGCCGAAAAGCAAAAGATTCAAGCAATTATAGCAGATCCTAAAGAATTTAATAATTTCATGAAATCTATTGATCAGGAACAAACTTTTGCAAAAACATTCAAAGAACTAGCTGGTGGTTCAAGAACAGATATCAATACTGCTACAGGAGAGCAACTCCCCGTTGATGTGGCAAAAGTATTTTCAAATCCAGCAAAAGAAGCGCTTTCCGGAATGTGGAATATATTACAATCTCGCGCTAATGGCATCAACGATGAAAATAGCCGAGAATTAGCAAATATTCTTATTAATAGACAAACAGCGTTAGAGGCTTTAGAAAAAATCGATAAGAAAAAAGCCGAAAAACTTATTAAAGATGTTGATGCGAAAACGATTCAAGATTTGTTCAATAGATTAATATCTATCGGAACTAGTCAAAGCGTTCAGGCGATGGATCAAGATAAATTAAAGCAGCCAAGTAATTAGTAAACAAATTATCAAGAAACACAATCCTACTTTAAAACTGAGAGGATTACATGGATGATATTCTGTTTCAGATTTACAAATCCCAAAGCCGATTAAGAGATTTAATCCGAACGATATTATGAATAGTATAGATATAATTATTTGATACATATTTTCTCCTTGAAAGAACTTTCCATAAAATACTTCTTGTGTCAAAGAAAATTTATGATAATCAATAAATATGAAATATGCACCTCGTGGACTTAGACTTTCAACAACAACTAATAAAGTTACATCAAGTAAACCAAAACCAATCAATAAAAGATCTAATACAACATCATATCCAGTTGCTGGACTCGTCAAAATCGCTCTTGGAGAAGTTGGATGCCATGAAGAAGGAGGAAACAACCGAGGGCCGCAAGTAGTAAAATACCAGAAAGCAACATGGTTAAAACCTGATGCTTGGCCTTGGTGTGCCGCGTTTGTGTGTTGGTGTATAATGGTATGGCAATTAAAATACCCAAACATGCCTAATTTTGAACGTCCAGAAACCGCATCTGCTTTTGAATTTGAAAGTTGGGCTAAAAGACAAGGATTTAAGATATTATCAGACATTTGCCAAGCTAAAGCAGGCGACATTTGTATTTTCGATTTCAGCCATATTGGCTTGGTTGTTATGGATCAAGTTGATCAATATATTGAAACCGTGGAAGGCAATACTAATGGCCTTGGAACTAGAGATAGTATATCCGGAGATGGTGTTTGGAAGAAGCGGCGTCATAGAAGCTTGGTGAAATGTTTTGCAAGATTTGAGAAAGTTTAATATATTTCTCTTGCTGGGTTTCCCCTCCACAGGTGGTCGGGGAGTTCGAACAGCCCACGCATAAGCTCATGATCCATTGGATCAAAGAGTAACGAGAGTGTGAAAGCATTCTCAGCAATTGTGGGATTCAAACCATGAGTCTCTATGTTAAAACAGGGTAGCTATCAAACTACCCTGCTATCTTTGGAGAAAGATATGAAAAAGAAGTATATGAGTACTACTTTCGTTTTAAAGGATATAGCCTTATTTCTGGAAAACAAGTAGAAAATACATCTTACTTAGTTTTTAAAAGTAATATTTTGATTGGAAATATTGTAATGCCTTTAATAGGGCAAAAGTTATAAAGATAATCGATAACAAATTTAAAATCAAAAGCCATCCAACTTCGTATAGAACGATCAAAATTCCTAAAATTGTATTCATGCTTATTTAGCAGATTTTGCATCATAGAATTTAGAAAGCAACTTCCTTTTTTCGAAGTTGTCTAAATATTGTTTAACAACTTCTGGGTGATTTCTTATTATTAATAAATTCTCTGTATTATTCTCTTCCGCGGATTTAGTGAAATTGAAAGATCCTGTAATAATCACGGATTCATCTAGAATCATAATTTTAGAGTGAGCAATTCTTGGTTCGTGATCGATTAAAACAAGAATACCATAATTATCTAGGAATTTAGCTCCAGAATATCTAATCTTCTCATTGGATTTATCTAAAATAATTCCTATGTCTAAACCGCGATTCTTTGCATTAAGAATGGCTCTAGCAATGCGAGGTGAAGAAAATCCATAAGCCTGAATCTTTACATTTTGCTTTGCTTTATTGAGTTCATCTACTATGGCATCTGTACATCCACCATGTGGTGAGAAATAAACTTTAATATCAGATTTGACTTCTGTAGAACTAGAATGCTTATTAACAAGCCAAGAAGCTTCTACATTAGAAATTAGAAATAAAGCTATTATTAGGGTTAATAATTTATTCATTTTTACTCTCTTTTTGAATTAGCGAGCAAGGCAGGATTCGAACGTGAACCGGATTGTTCCGTGAACTTATAGGTTCACAAGTGTCCCACCACGCCGCTTGCTCAAAGTTGTTTATCTCCTTCATCAATTCTTCTTAATTCATCCCACATTTCTAACGGGTTTAATTGCCCTGGAAATCCCATAGCATTTTTCTTGGCCAACATAAGTCTTTGTTCTTTCCAGTAAGCATTTTCTTTAGGAGTATATGCTTTTCCAAAATGTTCGCCTCTTGATGTTATAAAATCATCGATCGTGCGAATCTCTTTTTCTTCTTCTTGAGTTTCTTTTTCTTTTTGATCATCATTCATAATTTCTTAAATCCTATCACCCATACCCAAGGGTTTAAATCCCATGATCCTTTGCCGTTGATTGAGTACCAAATTTCCCTGAATGCGCCACTAGCTGTAGAACAGTTAATAAAGCCTTGCGTCCCTATAAAACCCCCATCTCGACACGGCCCATAAACACCCTCTGCTATTGCATCTTCTTCAGAAATATCTTGAAGCCGCTCAACTCGTATGTCGGTGATCTTAAGCGAGATACGTGAATAAGATTGGCGCATGTGAATAGATGGCTTTTTATACCAACCATCACGCCTCGATTTAGGCGGACAAATATCTTTAGGAGGATTATCCAAAAACATTGGAGCCATCCATTCTGTTTTTAAGAACAGGAATTTGTCTTTACCCGTTTGAGTTTTCCCGTCTCTAATCCATTCACCATACAGGTAATGATTTTCTCTTACCCACAACCTCTCGCCAACTTTTCCATATGGACAGATCCATTCGCCTTCTCCATTTAAAATAGACAAATCCATTCCAGTTGGCGGCTTCTCCTTAAGAACTCTTCTCGTCTGAGTCTTTCTTCCTTCAAGAATAGCTCTGACCATGGGTCCAGAAAATAAGATCGGGCGTTCTTTCATATCTTAATACCCTTCGGCATCTCTGCCCATGCGATTAATTTCACAACGCCAACATTTATTAATGTATTCACAAAATCTTTGTCTTTCTCGAAAAAATCATAACAATCACAATGATCAAAAAATCTTGATTCCAACAAACCATCGGATTTTAAAAACTTGCCCTCAGTAACATCATCCCATTCTAAATGTTCAATGGATTTGATGTGCAATAGGAGCTGTTCTTTATTTGATTCCGGCAACTTGTCCTCCGGCCTGAACCACTCGATTTCTTCTTTCATAAAAAATCATCCCAATGATTTTCATTAACATCTATCCAGAATTCTCTAGAGGTTCCTTCGTGTAAAAGCATTTGAATGCGTTTTCCGCCTCTTACTCTTCTGTATTTTATGATCTGCGGATGTCCTATTTGATCAATTCTTTCGCAAGCTACATATCTTATTTTATGATACCAATTTAATAATTTTTTCACACATCCCCCTTAAACGGCTCTTGTTTCAATCTTCCTCATCCTCTGAGACGGTCTTACAAAAACTAAATTTAATCGCTTCTAAGCAGCCAAGAAGTTCAGCCAAACAGATATCATATTCTGATATGTTATAATCGATGACCTTTCGGAGAGAATCTTCCATATCCTTTACGGCTCTATTTTTATAAGGTTTCATCTCTCACCTCCGTAAGTCTCAGGAAGCGGCATCCAGGCGATTACTTTTCCAGATCTCGGTTCATAAATCCAATATCTCTCTGGTTCCACTCCATCATCATCAATTCTATATCGGACAGTTGTAGACCAACGTGTACCATCTTCTCGTTCTACTGTAATAGGATAAAGATCATCTTTCTCCGGCAGCCTCTCGCTGCACCGGATCCAACCAAATTTTAGTTCCGCCATTTTCCTAACATCATATTGGAGATCTTTTATTTCAGTATCTCGCTCTTTAATCTCCTCCCGCATCTTCTTGGCCAGCGTGAGAAGATCTTCTAACCATTCACACATCTTCATTCCATCGCGACTTCCGCACGATGATATATATTTCTTCTCAATCTGCTCGATATCTTGCGCGTAGTTCATGATTCCTCTCTATTTTTCTTGCAAGCGGAGCATAAAAATATTGAACAAACAGGGATTGCTTCCATACTTCGAGATTCAATATCTTTACTCAAATAAAATGAGACAACCGATTCAAGTGTTGGTTCAAAATCTTCTTTGCAGTCTTCGCATTGAAATTTTATTTCATCACTCATACGAAGTCCCTCCACGTTGCGTTGTCCTCGCTCCATTGCCAACTAAACTCTTTTAAAAAATCCCATTTAACAAGCGCCTCCTCTCCAAGCTTACCACATGGATTTATGCAAATAACGCCATTGTGTTGAACAGATATTACCTTACTAACCAAATTACATGTTTTAACCCACTGGATGTTTTTGCCGCGCCAGCCGAAGGGTGTAGGTTCCTCTTTTTTCTTAAATTTATATTCCAAATATGCTGTCCATTCTTCACAAGTCATAGTCACAGTTCTTTTGCCGCCTGCGGATTGTAGTTCTTCTTTGATGCGGTATTGGAACTCTTCCCAATTCCATAAAGGACCTTCAGCAATAGAAGTATTCCAAATATTTCTGCCCAAAATTACATCTTCATGAGAATATTCAATCTCCTTTCCATCGACGTAAGCCTGCATCACTTCGATGCACTTCTTTGTTTCTTCTCGGGTCATAAAGGCATCCTTCCGTCGTATTCTTGCTCATTTGTTTGAGTCATTTCTTCTAATAATTCAGAGATTTTTTGTCTAACACTTTTAAGTCCGTGATCATTTAGTTTCTTTTCTAGCAACTCTTGATTGATGTAAGGTTCTTTATCCATAAGCCAAGCAATAAATTCAAGTTTTTGAGCTTCAATTGTTTTCTTCATTCGAACCTCCTCCACGTTTTCATAATTTTCCCTCTCTAGTTTGCTTGAGTTTTAGAACAAGCTTATTGTAATACCATTGAGCCTCATCTTTGCTCCAGAATTTTTCGAAAACTATCTCTTCCGTTTCTTCACTGTCTAAAGGCAATATATCGCCTCTAACTGTATAAATTACCCTTGATTCACGCACTAATCGCAGGCCTTCGCCTTCCATTAAGATCTCTTTGTTATCCATGACTCTTATTACTTTCATATTATTCAAACTTCCTCCACGTTGCGTTGTCCTCGCTCCATTGCCAATATTCTTTCAAAAGAAGCCATGTAATAGTGCGAAAATCTTCAGTTATGTGATCGATTATAAATATTCCATCTTCACCGACCTCAATAGCTTTTTGAGTAAGCCCATCATGTTTTCTCACCCACTGAATGTTCTTGCCGCGCCACGAGAATGGTTCGTTCATTTCTTATCTCCTATATTATCAATAATTTGTTTTATATTATCAAAGGTGCAAAGATTGGTTGTTAATCTAAATACCTTCCATCCTTGAGATAGAGCTGCATTGTATTTTTCGCAATCATTCTCATAGCCCTTGCCCCTTGTATGTCTTCCATTTGTATAAACCCCACCCTCTAATTCAATGGCAACCATTTTATCTGGAATCGCATAGTCAAATCTCCACTTCCTCCCAGGATAAAATTTGTATTCTGATTGCAGAGGTAATCCATTACCGAGTTTCCAAAATATCTCAAATTTCTGTCCAAGCGATAGTTTCATTAAAATGGTTCTGGTAATGGCATCCAGGCAATTACGTATTGGCTAATATTTTCTACTCCGTTATTATTGGCAATATACCAAGACGATCTTCCAAAGAATGCTTTCGTAGTAAGCTTGAGTTTCTGATATTGTATGGTTATTAAATAAACTCCATCTGCAATGGGAGTTTCTTCATTAAGGGGTGTCCATTTCATTTTATTCCTTTGGTTTATTTTCTTGATTTAAGGGGCTTTGTTTACCAAAACCTAACAAAATTGCATTGATGAATATCTCACTAGATTTATGTCCAAGTTTTTTCTTGATCTCGATCAATCTTCCTTCCTCCGGATGATCAAATCTTAACGGTATAGAACATATATGTTTGGTGTCATTCTTCTTTTTTATAGGCATTTTCAAAGCATCATCCAATCCGAGATAAAGGTATTTTAAAAGAACTTCCTTTTTCTTTTTTTCTCCGGCTAAAATATGCTTAATTCTATTGAAATTAATAATGTCATTCGTGGTTAATGACATGTATTTATATTTTCTTTTCATATTTTAATCCGCCATTTTTTTTCCATCCACCACCTGTTTTGATTCCGCGTTTATTAAAGAAATCGTCCATGGCTTTCTGCATTTCACTTCTTACTTTAGTTCCTATCCGATCAGATTTTTTAGAGGCTTTCATGTTTTCCCTTTCCAATTAATCAATCTTTTAAACCACGAAGTTCTTCTTTCTAAGTACTCAAGATCATAAAACAGAACTTGGCCATTATTAGAAGAATCTTCTCCATAAAAATCAAATATTTCTACTGATTTATTATCAAATTCAACCATAAAATGAGTCTTATATTTATAGATAATAGTACCTTTCTTTTTTGGTTCTTTTTTGGTTAAAATTTCTAGATAACCTTGAGTATTAATATATTTATCTACTTCTATTTCCTTTTTAAAAACCCTTGTTCCAAGTCTTGCGGTTCTAAAATATTCTTTTTTCATTAAGTATCTCTCCTTAGATCTTTTCGACGCTCATAGAGGTAGGCTCTTTTTAAATATTCTCCATATAAATTCTTCCTTGAAAGACTATGAAGATATCGTCCTTTCATTCTGATTTCCATTCTTTCAAAGAAAAAAGCTAGATAAGAATATAAAGTAATTAGCTTTACATATACCGCCAATTTTAGTTTTTCTTTTATTAACATAAATTTAATTAATCTTTTATTATAAGGGGGTGGATTAATTTCACTCATATTACTCCTATGCTATACGCCAAAAGCGATAGCCATCCTGTGTCTTCCTACCAGCAACTCTTATTCCTAACTTTTTTGCAGTTACATAAATGCCGCTAATAATCTTGTCTCTTTTTAACTCAAAAGAGTCTCCTATCTCACAAGAACTTAAAATCTTCTCGTATCCTCCATTAGATGTTCTCCAATGAGAACTTAAAGGTATGTTCTTTTCTATTTTTATTTCTTCTTGCATATGTTCCTTTGTGTTTGATTAAAATGGGATCTCATCTTCTTTACTGAAGTCTTCTTTTAATTGTTTATCATCTTTCAATCGTTTAATAGACCGAGCGATAAGATCGGTGATTGAATATGGTTTACCTGTTGTTTTGGATTCACCTGTTTTTTGACGGACTTCTCCAAAAATAATTACCTCTTCTTTGTTATTAAATTCAGATTTTCCAAAATAACTAAATTCCGTTGTATTTTTTTGCTTATCTTTTCCAAGATAGTAATCAATGGATATTTTAGATACTTTGTCTGTTATTTTTTTGAAGTTAGCAACTTCACCTGCGAGTATTAATGTGTTTATTTGCATATTAAGATTGATTGTCTAAGATTTTGTTTAATATTGATTGGAAATTATCTAATACATAAGAAACTTGTTTTTCTTGAAGTTCTAGAAGAGTTTTGGCTTTAATTTTTTCAGATTGCTTTCTAAGTCCTTCTAAAAATGCATCTGGATCTAAAGGAGATTCATCTTCAATTTTGTCTAAAAGTTTTTTATATAAAGCTTTTGGATTTTCTGATTCCTTTGGAATTGTTTTTGAATATTGCTCTTGAGCTGCACTATTCCCATCATCATCCTCCTCTGTTACAATTCCAAGCATTGCCGATAGGCTATATCTTCGAGCATAAGTTATTGCAGATCCAACGGCTTGTGGATTATTATCTCTATGAGGCATTGGAAGTTCACCTTCTATCCATTCTCCACTTTGATGAATTAAGCGTGTAGTAACTAATACTGTTCCTTCCTTATTCTCTGGTGAGAATGTTTGAATAACAGCTAATTTATGCTCTTTTAAAACATCCTTACAAGCATTCCAATCCGCGGTTAAATCTGCGTACTTACTTTTGAAATGAGGATTAGTAGAATCCTTAATAGCCACGCTTAATTCTGGTTGTGCGGCAACTAAAGCTTTTGAAATGATTTCGATTTTATCTGATGTTTTCATTGACAACCTCCATTTCTTAAATTCTCTTGCTGTATTTTTGTATAGAAATTTAATTTTGATATCTCTATTAATCCAATAACTGATATAGGACTCAAGCCCATCTCGACTGTGAGTTTGTATAAAAGATCCGCAATCATTGTGGATGCAAGGGTTAAATTCATGATTTCATCTTCATTGTTTTTCATTATCTTCTCCAAGTGCTTTTATGATTGTATTGAAAATTAAGTTGTCTCGAAATTCTTCAAGCATATCCACAAAATCTGCTATTTTTAGTGGATGTTTTTCAAGAAATTCAAAAAGGATTTGTTCTAATTCTTTATAGGGTGTGTAAAGATTCTCTTTCATTTGCTTTCGGGGTTAAGGTTGATGTTTAAGAATATTATTGATATCTAGTATATTGTCAACAATTATTTTTGATATTATTTCCTAAAGGACTCCCAGTCACATTCAATCACTCCTCCGGCCTCTAATAATCTAGAAGAAATGCTTGCTCCTAATTTTAAAGAAAGTTCGTTTTGCTTTAGATTTCCCATCAATAGAGTATCTTTTAAATTAGAATAACGAGCATCCACGATATGTGTTAATATCCTATTTTCGAATTCAGAATCTGATCGCTCATGAATTTCATCAATTACCAAAAACTTATATCTTTTATAAGCATTGATGACATCTACTTCGCTTCTTCTAGAGTTCTGTCGATAAGTTTCTCTTAACTCCAAGAATATTTGGAAAGCCGTGGTATAAAATGATTCTCGTTGAGATTCTAAAATACAAGATTTGATCAATTCTATGG
>JACCDR010848400.1_pt1 | contig 12061 bp, 24 predicted proteins | sample 7446431 | NCBI WGS metagenome assembly JACCDR01 (sample SAMN15323443, study PRJNA562643) | freshwater metagenome | isolation source: river surface water | place: USA:Blue River Watershed | collected 2017-08-17
AATCCCGCTCCAGGTAGTTGATTTCCGTCCCGGTCGGGCCCTCGGTGGTGTGAAGCTCGTTCACATCGGCGGCGGGAACGTCCAGAATCGCCGCCATCGCGCGGCGGTCTTCCGGGTAGCGCAGGGTGAAGCAGCGCACGTACGTGGTGGACCCCAGAAAGTCCTTGTCCACCTTGGCCGGCCGCTGCGTGCACGCCACCAGGCGCAACCCTCGGTGTCTGCCCTGCCGGGTCAGGCGTGCCCAGGGCTGCGGGGCAAAGCTGGCGCTTGTCACGTCCGCCAGCTCCTCCACCAGCACGGTGCAGTTCCCGGCGCTCCAGGCGATGCGACAGAAGATCTCGAACCGTTTTGCGAAATTGCCAGCGGCGGCGCCGGGCCAGTACGCCACGGTGAAACCCGGCTGCTCGCAGGCCAGCGCCACGGCGGCCAGGTCGCCCGTGGTGGTTTTGCAGGCGTAGCCGTACTCGTTCAGCGGGTCCCAAACCAGCAGGCGGGTCGGCTTCTCTTTTTTCAGGTGTTCCCGTACAGAGACACCCTTTCCGCTCCCGCTGGCGCCCACGTACGCGCGGATGCTGGGGCGGTTGCTGTTATCCACCGAGCACCACCACCAGGCGCAACGGCCCCACAAGGAAATTGATATTCCTCCCCTCAATCACGACTGCCAAACCAAAAAGACACCAGTTGGATGTCACTCGAAACTGAATGAGATTTCTAGACATGCGCTGCGCCCTCCCCGCTTGGCTTGACCTCGCGGGCCTGTACGGTAAGGGCCTTGTGGTGGCGAATGGCCTTCACGGTGGCGAGGGTCGGCATGATGGCCGCGCCGATCAGCGCGATGTAGGGCCCGTGCTTTTCCAGGAACGGTCCGAGCTGGCCGCCATGCCGATCGGCCACCACCAGCAGCGGCCCGGCCAGCTTCGTCAGGGCGTCATTGCTCCAGATGGTCAGCGTTTTTTCGCGGGGCAGAATGCCCGCTTCGTCCGCGAAGTCCGCCACCATGTCGCGGCCGGCGCACAGCATGGCCGCCACCTCTTTGACGGCCTCGTTCATTTCCTGCGCGCTGGCCTGCGCGCTGGCCTGTTGCTGGCTTTCGGCCGTACGGGCTTGCTGTGCCTGTTCGCCTTGCTGCAGCTGTTCGGCCTCGCGTGCCAGGTCCTGCAGGTTTTCGACGTTGCCCGGGCCTGCAGCATCGCCAGGGGTGGCGGTGGCACCAGGTGCGGCGGGCGGTGCGGTTAGAACTTTGACCATCATTGCTCCAGGCCAGCCAGGACGCCCCAGCTGAATTTTCTACGGGGTGGCGGCGGTGCCGTGGCTGGTGCCGCTTGCGGCTCTGGCGGTGCAGGCGGTGGCGGTGGCGCGGTGGACGTGGGCGGCGCCAGGTGGACCGCATCGTCAATCTCAACGATGGCGGCCGGCGTGGCGGCGGGCGTGATGTTCTTGCGTAGCAGATCGTCGCTACGGTCGGAGCGCGCGAAGATCTGGCAGTTGCACGCATTGCACGTGCACACGGCCAGGCTCTTCGCGCTCACGGAGTAACGGGCCTTTGGACTGCCACAGATAGGGCAGCGGCCCGGCCCGATCAGCTCGGCCATGGTGGCTTACTGGCCGGGCAGAACGGTCAGGTCGGCGGCCTTGTACGTGACCAGCTCGCCGGTGGGCTCGGGGGTGTCGAACCGTAAGGAAACCTTGTCGGCTTCCGCGTCGATTTTTTCGATGATGCCGGTATCGCCCTTGCGCTTGGCTTTGGCGCCGGTGACGGTGACAGAGAGACGAACTCGCATGGTGGGTCCTTTGTGAACCCGGCCGTCAGCTTCAGCGCCAGATTATGCCCGCTTTGGGGCGTTTTTTTGAAGGGGTGCAGGCCCTGCCCTTCCCCCGGCTGTTTCGGCTTGCTGTAGGCCCGCCAGCGGTGCCGTACGCGGGCTTGCAGGTGGTGAACTACAAAAGCCAGCCCGCGCCCTGGTCGGCCATGGGCCTCTGCGCGCCCGGGTGTCGGCATTCTCAAAGCTCCCCGGTGTGGCGCCAGCATGGGGGCCCCTGCCCTGCCCCCGCTGGCGGGGGCCTGTTGATAAGTCTGTGCATTTCCGGCGCACTTGGTGTACCGATTAAAAAAGGTATTTCTCGTTGATACCCCTGCGCGGTTTCGTGCGGAGTTTCGGCCCGTACGGGCGTTTTCGCTAGGATTGGCGCGGGTTGCAGCCCGGTCGCACCCTGCGGAGTTTCGTGCGGGGTTTTACAGGCAAAGAAAAACCCCACGGGCTCGATTTCTCGGTCCTCGTGGGGTTGGTGGGGGGTGTCGGTCAGCGCCTCTTTAGCGCCTCCCTTGCGGCCTTCACGGCCCGTTTGCGGCGCGCGGCCTCTTCGTCGCGCGGGTGGCAGTACAGGCGCAGCTGGCCCTGTTCCTCGTTGGTGGCGCCGCGCCGCAGTACGTGCAGCTCTACCAGCGTGTCCACGGCCTTGCGTACGGCCCACATGGTGGGGCCCTTGGGCAGCGGCCCGCGCCGGCCGCCCGGGGGCGTCAGCAGCGCGATAAGGCGGGCATACCCGCCCAGGAACTCGCCGGTAGAAAAATCGCTGTGCATCACGATCAGCCAATAAACGCTGATGGTGGTGGCGCACCGCGTGCCCAGGACGGCCGCCATTTCGGGCCGGTCAAAACGCAGGAAGTCGGGCACCCACAGATCCGCCTCACGGACAGGCGCCCCACCACTGGCACCTGCGGCGGGTCCGTACTGGCTGCGGGCCATCAGCTCCCCCGGCCGCTATCGCCAGTGCTGGCGGTGGTGGACAACGCCGCCATGATGGCGCCGCGTTCGTGGCGGGGCAGCTTCTGCAGCTTGTCGGCCCAGCGGCGCACCTTGCGCGCGATGCGCTCGCGCTCCCGGAAGTCGCTGCCCAGGTAGCGGTAATCGTGCAGATCCACCATCGCCGGATTGAAGTTGGTCCACAGGCATTCGGTGACAACCCCGCGCCGCGTCATGGCCTGATAGTCCGTACGGTGCCAGCCGTGGCGCCGGCACGCATCGTCATAGCTGGCGTGACGGTACCCGCTGATGGCCCACAGCACGCCGCGATCGCTCATCGCTGGGAGCAGCGATAGGATCCGCTCATGGTCGGCTGCGGTCAGCTCGTAGGCGTACAGATCGGGCGCGCGCCGTGCGTCCGGGTGGTAAGGCGGGTCCAGGTACACAAAGTCCTGCACGCCGAGCTTGAGGCGCTGCAGCTCCTCCAGTGCGTCCCCCTGCAGGACCGTCACGGATGGCGATGCGAGATCTCGCAGCCGGGCCACTTGCGCCGGGTCGCGTTCGATCAGGACCGAGCCACCACGGGCGGGCAGCTTGTTGCGGAAGATGGCCGCGCTGCCCGCGAAGGCCTCCACGTAGCGCCAATGCCAGGGAATGGCATTAATGATGGTCTGATAGACGCCGGCGCCGTTCTTGCCGCCTTGGTAGGTGGTTTGCGGGTCGCCTGCCTGCTTCACGCCCTGCGCGCCTGTTCAGCCACCAGCTGCAGGCTGGCGATCACGATCCCGATCTTGTCCAGGGGGATCAGCGCGCAGTTCAGGCAGTCGCCCGGGGTGCGGCCCTCCAGGGACAGCAGCACGCCGCGGCTGGTGTTCGCGGTGGGCTTCACTGCGTCCAGCGCCACGGCGCAGCACTCATTGATGACGACACGGGCGGTACTCATGAAGGGAACCTCCCGTGGAAAGCACTCGCGCGTATGTACGCGATGCAGTCGCCACAGTTGCAGGTCATAGCCGCGCGCTCGGTGGGCGTGGATGGAACGGTCATGGCGTAGTCTTCCAGCTTGCCGCCGATGGCGCCGATCCAGCGGAACGGCTTGGCCAGGTGCAGCGCCAGCGCCGAACGTACGGGGATCTTCACAGCGCGCAGAAACTCGGTGTTCTCGGTGCTCATGACGCCTCCCCCGCTGCCCGCCCCGCCAGGCGGCGGAACAGTTCGCGCTCCCCTTTTTGCAGGGCGGCGGTGTGGTTGACTGCGCGGATCGTCAGGGTCTGTTCCCGCGTGGTGCGGCTCTGGCTGGTGGTGCCACCTTGCGCCGTCACAGTGACGGTGCAGCGCACGCGGTAGGGGTGGAGCTCGCGCTTGCTCATGGTTGGACCTCGACAGCAGCCACCAGCCGGGCCTTGTAGCGGTTGAAGTTGTGCGACAGGTCGGACAGCTCGGCGCGGGCTTTCAGCTCGGCGGCGGCTCGGCTGGTGGCCTTGCCGGCCCACTTGAAAACAACCCCGGATTCGTTGAACTCCAGGGCCCAGGCGCGGGTGGTGCGCGCGGTGTTGTAGATGGCGTCCATGTCCAGGTTGATGACTGGAACGTCCGCCAGGGGATGGTGCAGGGGGTCGGATGCGGGTAAACCCGCCGATGTAGGCGCGTTGGTCTGCTTCATGGCTTCCTCAGTGTTTCGGTCTGCACCCCGAAGGGACGCTGGGGCCCGGAAGTTGAAGCAGACCGGCCGGATCAGGGCAAAGGCCCCAGCGCGGTCGCATGATAGTCCGAACCATTGGACTAGGTCAAGTGCATATGACCGTTGAATCCTTCTGACCGGTCAACTACAGTTGACCTCTGAAGCAACCATCAAGGAGCCGGATCGTGAATACAGCTCAGTACCTCGCCGCCGTCAAAGCGAAGCGGAACATCACCAGCGACTATGCCCTTGCAAAGGCGCTGAAGATCAGCAAACAAGCCGCCTCTGGCTATGCCAACGGGAAAAACATCCCCGGGCCGGTGGTGGCCTTCAGGGTGGCGGAGATCTTGGGCGAACAGCCCGCGGCGGTCGTCGCGCAGTTTGAAAAAGAGCGGGCAGAGCGGGCGGGCAAGCCCGAAGAATCCGAAGAATGGACCGACTGGATGGGCAAGCTCGCGAGCATTTTGCTCGTGGCTGCGGTGGGTGGAATACCCAATGCTGACGCGAGGTTAGCGCAGCCTTCTAAAGTAACGGATGTATACATCGTATCAAACAAGAAAAAGCGCCGCTGGTTCGATGGTTTGACCGGGTTTACAGGCTTGCAGCCCGCATAGACACTGCGCGCCCTGCTATGAATTCGATAGCAGGGATTCACAACTCACGGAGGTAACCCCCTATGTTGAAACCGCCACGCATTGGCGGTGAAGCGCAGCTTCGCCTATTTGTTGACGAACTCGGCTTCGATCAGGCCTGCCAGGCCATCGATGTACACCCCACGACCTTGCGCCGATGGCTACGCGGCACGGTGCCGGTGCCCCAGGCCGCGCTGCAGGCGCTGTACTGGTTGACGCATTGGGGGTTCAGTGATGCCGCGTCGGAAGTGCATTGGAGTCACCAGGCGCTGGTGTGCAAGGTGCGCGCGCTGGAGGCTGCGCTGGCATGGCGGGCGCCGCCCACGCTGGCGGCGAATGAACCGGTGTACCACGGCCCGCGCCTTGTGGCGGTGAAATAGCGCCGGTATAGTGCCCAATTTTTGGGGGACACATGGCGACACCTTACGACGAAACCATTCTTGAACGATTCGCCGACGATCTGTACAAGAAAGCCGATGCGGCCGTCGCTCAGTTGATGGTTTTGTGGTTCCTCTTGGGCTTGATAGTTGGGTCGGCTCTGTCCGGCGTCATCCGCGGAGCCTCGCCAGGAATGACAATCATGACTTCAATTGGCGTGGGTCTGTTCATCGGATTCGCACTCGGAAGCGAGCGCGCCTTCAAGTTCCGACTGGAGGCACAGCGCACGCTGTGCCAGGTAGCCATGGAACGGAACACAAGGGAAAAACACCCCGGACCATGCGGCCCGGGGGCAATACCTTGAAGAACAATTTTTTAAGGAGCTTGGCCAGCATCGCCACGATCAGCGATGCGAGATCTGAACGTGATCAGCGGGTTTGTTTCATCCAGTGCAGGATGACGGCGGCCAGGGCTGCAGCGGCTGCAGCGGCGATGGCGTCACGGGCAACAGCATTCCAGTTCACGGGCGGGCCTCCACAGCTTTCATGCGGGCTTCGAGCTTGTCGATATCGGCGCGCATCCATTCCAGCTTCGTGGACACCACGCCCCAGGTGACAGCGCCGTTCAGCACGGCGGTGATGATGGCGATCTTGACGGCTTCGCTCATGCTTTTTTCCTTGCATAGAACAGGGTTCGGTCCCCGAACAGGTAGAACCCGATGGCGGCGGCGAGGTTGTTCACGTCTGACGATGGCGTGCCCACGGTCTGGGTATAGACCCAGGTGGCGAGGGTCATGGCGCCGATCAGCGGGCGCTGTAGTCGCACGATGGCCTCCACCCAGGGGTAAGAGGGGTTGGAGCCGCCCGCCTCGTTCATGGCGATAAACAGCTTCAACTGCATTTCCTGCATGGTTGTCCACTGTTCGACGGTGGCGGGCTTGAACTCTGACGGCGCAATGAAGCGCGAGATCAGCGATTTACCCAGCTCGACGGCCAGGGGGCCAAAGGCGGCGAGGATGGTTAAGGGGTCCATGGTCAAGGCCTTGGGTAGATGCCGAACGCCGCGCCGCCGTCACCGGTGACGCCTGCGGTGCCGTAGGCGCTGGGGTTGTTGATGCGCTGGCCCTGTGCGCCGCGCGGTGCGGGCGGGTCGGCCAGCTCGTCGCGGTGGGTGGCGTTGTACAGCCAGGCGCCGAGACTGAAATCGTCGTTGCCCGTGACGAGCCCGCCCACGCCGTTGACGGTGCGGTAAACCACGTTGTCGGTACTGGCGGGGTTGACGTAGCGAAGCGCGTCGGTGGCGCCCTCTGCCAGCGCCGCGCCGGCGCGGTAGGTGCGCCAGCCGAGGTACGCCAGCGCTGCAGCAGCGGCAATTGCGGCGATGGTGGCCAGGTCGCGGGTCACGCTGTTACTCCGGGTTGTACGGGTCGCCAGACACGCCGGCATAGCCGGTATTCGCAGCGGCCCAGGCTTGGGCGTCGGTGATGATCTGGTCCAGCGCGGCCTGCGTGTCCGGGGCCTTGCTGTGGTCGTACGTGTTGGATCCGGTGACGCCGCCCGTCAGGCCGCCGAGGAAGCCCAGGGCGCCGGTGACGATCTGGCCGATGGCGTTGGCCCGTGAGCTCGCATCGCCGGGTCTGGCGGTGGTGGACGGCGCTGGCGTGCCAGTGACGCCTGCGCGGGCTTGCCGCTGGCGCCACATCAGCAGCACCAGGGCCAGGCCGCCGAGGGCCAGCACGGGGAGAAGGTTGGATTGTTTTGCCATGTTGTCAGGCCCAGGCGGTGCCATTGGCGGCATTCACGTCCGCCAGAATTTGGCCGTAGTAGTTGCGGGTTTCCAGGGGCGCGCGCGCCAGGCCCTTGCGGGCCACGTTGCCGGTGCCCCAGTTGTAGGCGGCCAGGGCCTCGGTCCAGTTGCCGTGACGCTTGTAGAGCCAGGCCAGGTAGCGGCCGGCGCCTGCGATGTCGTCAAACGGGTTGCCGTCGTACAGGTTCACGGCCCATTCGGGCGCGGTGTCCGGCATAAATTGGGCGATACCGCTGGCGCCCGCTGGCGATTTCACGCGCCCGCTGATGATGTCGTCGCGGTACCGGCTTTCCTGCCACAGCAGGCGGGCCAGCACGTCGCGGGGGATGCCGTTGGCATCTTCTGCCTGCCGGATGGCCTCGGCATATTTGGCCGGTGGGCGCCAGGCGCCGAGGGCCGAACGTACGGCGCTAGTGGTGCGGTTCAAAGCGTCCTCCAGGTAGGGTAGCGGGTCGGGGATTGATGGCAGCTCGAAAGCGCCCAGGGCTGGCGTTTCGTCGCCCTGCCCGGCTTCCTGCGCGTCCGCCTCGGGCGTGCGCGGGCGCAAGGCCAGGTAGATGCAGGCTGCGGCCAGCGTGAACACAAGCCACCTCACCGGCCCTCCGGTACGGGCGGCCAGGCCACAGCGTCAGGGAAGCCGGGCTGTTGTGGCACATCCAGCAGGGCCTGCCGGTAGGCCTGCCAGGCGGTCTTCTTTTCGGGGGCCATGGCGTCCCAGCGCATGGCGCTCAGGGTGTCCACGTTGGCCCGAAGCAGGGCGTTGCGCTGCGCGCGGGTTTCCACCTTGCGCAGTTCCAGGCGCCAGGCATCCAGCGCCGCCGCCTGTTCGGCCGTGATGGCTTTGCCGTCCCGTTCGTCCCACAGGACGGCGGCCGGGTCAAAGTAACGGCCGCCCTCTGCAATCTGGATTTCCTCAAGCTGGCCCGCTGGGTTTTTCACAATCAGCTTGAACAGAGGTTCAGCGTTGGCCTGCGGCATGGTTTCGGTCATACGATGCCCACCCTTCGGATAGAAAACATCACGGCGCTGGTGGCAAGGTCACAATTTCCATCGTGATACGCCAGCACGTAGTCGCCCACGTTCAGGCGCACCACGCGCGTGACCGTGTGAATTGCAAACCCGTTCGGCTGCGTCATTGCCAGGCGCCGCGCGGCCGGGATTGCAACGATGCTGGTGGTGGTGTTGACCTCATTCAGCGCGATCCCGAAGCTACAGGACGAAACTGAAGCACTGCCGTCCGTGTAGGCTATTTCGTACATGCCAGGCCTTGCGGCCGTCAGCACTGCACCCCACACCGACGAATCTGCATAGACGATGGCGTCCGAGCCATCGCCAATCCACGAGGTGGCCTCAATGGTGGAAAAGCGCCGTACCTTCGTGCCACTGGAGCCGCTGCCGTTGCCGGTGCGCAGAATCCAAAAATGGTTTCCAGGCGATGCTTGCGGGGGAGAGCTGAGGGGCATCGGTCAGCCCTCCACCACAATGATTTTCGTCGTCGCGGCGCTGGCAATCGCGTTCACGGCGCCGGTGTGCACCGACACCAGGGACTCGTAATAGCCGCCCGGCTGGATCAGCAGGCCATTAGTCATGCTGGCTGCAGCGCTGAAATTCAGCGACAGGACGGCGCTGCCATCGTTGTTTTGGATCAGCAGGTAGGTGCGCAGCGGGTTGGCTGGCACGAGCACGCCGCTCGCGGTGGCCACGGCCGGATTGCTGTTAACGTAGGTCCCGCCGTTGCGAACGCCCACGGTGCCGAAAATGTTGTTATCGATGAAATCATCGTCCGCAATCTGGATTTCTCCGACGATGGGGACGGCTGCGTCATTGGTCAGCGCGAGCTTGTTAAAGCCCTTGCGCACGCGGTAGCCCTGCCCTGCGTTGAGCTTGCTCAGGTAGCCACCATCCCAGCGCACGTTTACAGGCCCGCTGGTGGACCGCACAAGGAAATTCTCGCCCGTGACTTGGATCAGTTGGGCGCCGCCTGCAGGGATGGCGAACGGATAGATTCGGGTGTCAGTGGTTCGCATGGGTCAGGCTTCCGAGATGAGAAAAACGACCACGGCCGCGCCTGCCAGCAGCCACAGCGGGTCAATGCCCGCCACGGTGCCAGGCGGCGCGATGGTGGGACCGGTGGGCATGGGGGTCTGGCCGCTGCCGGTGGCGCCGCCACTGCCAGTCAAGCCGCCCACGGCGCTGGTGATGCCGAGCGCGGTCTTCACGGTGCCGAGGGCACTGGAAAGGGTGGCGCCGATCCCACCGCCAGAACTGGCGATGCCAGCTGCACCAGCTGCACCAGCGCCAGCGCCTGCCAGGTTGTAGGCGCCGGGAATCGAGTTGGCCCCGAAGGCGGTCGTACCGTCCAGTACGGCCTTGCTCAGGGTCGGGCCGGCCTGCGTGACGCCGCCAGTGACGCCACCGGCGGCACTGCCACCCAGGCCTCCTACTGCATTCAACAGCCCGGCCGTAGCGATGCTGCCGATGATGCCGAGGGCCAGCATTTCGCCAATGTCGCGCTTGTTGGGGTCTTCAATGACGAATTCACTCGTCAGGTTTCCGTTCAGGTCGTACAGCTGCGCGAGCTTGCCGGGATACCACGGGCCATCTTCCGTGCCCACGTAGCCCACGGTCACGCCGGGGATCTCTGCGGATTCGGACTTGCTTTGGCCGCTGATGGATTCGGTGTACACCCGGCCCCCTTCGCGGTACACGCGCGGGGCGAAGCCGGGATCACTCGACGGCGCGGACTGGATGCCCTGCAGCCACATGGTCAACGGCCTTTCTTTGCGCCGCCGAACAGCATCAGGGCCAGCACGGCGCCTGCACCGATCAGCAGCGTTCGATGGTTCGCCCACAGGCCCGCCAGCGTGCCCATGGTGGGCGAGCTGATGACGCCACCCGTGCCAGGCGCGGGGGCCGGTGCAGGTGCGGGCGCCGGGGCACCAGACGCGGCCGGGGCCGGTGCGGGCGCTGGTGCAGGCGATGGCGCCGGATCAGGGCCGTTCACGCCAGCCGTGAACATGGCCGCGCTGTAGCCGTTCTGCCCGAGCCACATTGCAACCTCGCGATCAGTGGCGCCGAGCGCGTCCCGGATTTCCTCCAGGGACACGCCCTCACGATTCGCCGCGTTGACGATTTCAGCCGGGTTGGTGGACCCGAAGGCTTCAACGTGCGCGCGGATTTCGGCTGCGGTCGGCATGGGGTTACTTCCGGGTGGCCCAAAAAATGGCGATGGCCGTGGCAACCAGGACCATCGGCATGGTGATTTGGAAGCCGCCCACCGTGGCGATGGGTGGCATCGGTTGATACACCGGCCGCGCGTCCAGCGTGATACGGCCGTTGTCGTTGCGGACAACCAGGTCCACTTCGGACCCGGTGTCCTGCCCGAAGATCAGCCCGCCCAGGCCATTCCAGACACGGCGGCCGGCATCGTCATTGGCAACGAGGGACATAGCGCCCTCGCTATCAATGGTCTTCCAGGCGGATCAGTTCTTGGGTCTGCACCCAGAACGTCTCGGCGCCGCTGAAGTCCGCGAAGATGTCCGCGTTCTTGCAGGTGCCAGCGCCAGGCAGCGTGCGGTTGTTGGCCTTGGCAATTTCGACATCGGCCGCGCCGTACTTCGTGGTGTCGAACACGCGGCCCATCAGCAGGCCGTCAAGGCACGGATCGAAGGCCACATGGTTCGCCTGCGGCACGCGGCCGGCGCGCTTCTGCAGGGCTTGGATGCGAGCGACTGGCGTCTTGTCCATCCAGTCGAAACCATCCTTGCGCACCCGCAGGTGGGTCATGTTGGCGCTGAAGAAGTGAATCGCGCGGAACATGCTGCCGCCCTCGACCGGCTGGAAGTTCGGGATGTAGTTGGACAGGTTGACTTCACCTGCGCCAGTGACCGGGATCTGTGCGCGGTTCTCGCGCAGCGATACCCAGCGATAAGGGCGCTCGCTGGGGATGTCCACCGAGTCGGACAGTTCGGCCCGGGCCTGAATGCCGGGCGTCGTTGCGCCGGCAATGTCCACGTGCAGGGTCAAACGGTTCACGCGGCTCAGCTGGTAGGCCAGGTCAAGCGCACCGACGCCGAACATGTCGGGCGTTCGCGCCCAGGGCGCCATGAAGTCGATCAGCATTTCGGTGGCTGCGTTCGCCCCGTTGTAGTAGGCAAAGATAGTGTTCGTGTCGGGGCCGGTGGACTGGCGCAGCACCTTGCCATCCGCCACCAGGCGCCAGCCGGTGATGTGGGCGCGGGTGAATGCGCCACCGCTCAGGATCAGCAGGATGGACTCCAGCACCTTCCCTGCAACCTCGGCGGTCAGGTCGCATACGGCGGTGCCGGTGGCTGCAACGCCGGTGAAGTCCGGCATCAATTTGGTGTATTTCATGGTTGCTCCGAGAGTTGCGGGATGGTGGTGGGGGCCGATCAGCCGGCCAGGGCGCGCTGCACGAACGGCTTGGTCACGCTGAATTGGTTGAGGGCGTAGATCACGGCCAGCACGGTCACGGTGGTGATGGCTGCGTTTTTGACGGCTGCGAGGGACATGGTTAGCTCCTAAAGGTGGTTGAATCGTCGGGGATCGACAGGCCTCATTGAAGGGGGGTCGGCTGTACGTTCATAGGGGTAGCGCCCGTACGTAGGAGCTACGTAGCCCCCCTACTTCCGGACCAGCTTGATGCGCCCTTTCGTTGCTTTTCCGCCACGAAAATCCCGCTCCAGGTAGTTGATTTCCGTCCCGGTCGGGCCCTCGGTGGTGTGAAGCTCGTTCACATCGGCGGCGGGAACGTCCAGAATCGCCGCCATCGCGCGGCGGTCTTCCGGGTAGCGCAGGGT
>JACCDR010681240.1_pt1 | contig 12060 bp, 9 predicted proteins | sample 7446431 | NCBI WGS metagenome assembly JACCDR01 (sample SAMN15323443, study PRJNA562643) | freshwater metagenome | isolation source: river surface water | place: USA:Blue River Watershed | collected 2017-08-17
ACCGCGCGAGGCACCAGCTTGCCGCCTGCTTTCTCTAGCATCGAGCCTGACTTGCCGAGGAACAATGCACCGCCAGCGTTGACAACGCCGTGAAGTAGTGCTGTCTTAGCATCATCGGGATGCTGAGCCAGGGAGTTCGCCGCCGCTTCCGAACCCAACAGGGTGGCCAGGGCGACTTCACCAACGCTCACCGCAGAGCGAGTGAGGGGCAGCGTTGTCGCCGCACCCTGCGCACCCGGCACCGAATACGCCATGAGCAGTTGAGTCACGAACCCGCTCATGTCGCGCGTTAGCCCCGCTGCCGTTTCACCCCATGCTGCCTCTTTATCGAACTGCTGTTCCTTCGCCTCGAAGAGTTGTTGCTTCGCTTCGAGGTTCTCACGTACACCTTTTAGGCTGGCCTTCGCCCGTTCGGCACCTGGAATTTGATCGACACCGGGGAGGCTGAGCAGAATCTCACCACCAGCCAAGCCGCCTTTCATCAGGCCAACACCGCCAGTCACTACGCCGCTGTCAGCAGCGCGGAACAGAAGTGGGTCGTTGTAGCGTTGCATATCAACGTGAGCGTCCCACGCTTGCGCGAGCAGCTTCCCATAGCGGTCACGTTCCGGACCTTCCGGCATTTTGCTATACGTGGTCTGCCACCGGCTGAGCATATCTTCACGCAAGCTGTTTGTGTACGCGCGCGGTGCTGCCGCGACGTTCTGGTACTTTGAGTCAACCGGAGTCGCACCCTCGAACTCTGCGGGATTGAATGTCGCAGCTTGCTGCGGTTCTTCAACGACAGTGCCACCGAACTCAGTTGGATCAAAGTCTGCTGGCTTTGTTGGCGCAGCAGCCGGTGCATCCTGAACGACAGAGCCTCCGAACTCGGAGGGATCGAACTCGCCGAAGTCAGCCATTTTACTTTACCGGGATGTTACGTGTCACGCCATCAGGCCCTTGAATCTGGATGCTTGTGCGTCCAGCTTGGCGAGCCTTAACAATTTCCGCGCGCACGTCCTGATTCGTCTTGACGCGAATCGGGCCAGCGTTCGGAGTACCGAATATCTTTTGGGGTTGCGGTGCCTGATCGCCGCTGGTCATGGCTTGCTGTGCCTGAGCGGAGAACATATCGGCCACGTCTTGCGGGGCTTGTTGATTCCAACCGAACAGACCGCCGACACCAAAGACGCCGCGCCCTTGGGTTTCCATTGCGGGCAGTTCCTCTTGCGGTTGCCCGTACTGCGCGAGGACTTTGTTTCGCATGACCATGTGACCGTATTGCTGTTCAGGTGACGGCGATTCAATCGCTTTGAATTGGTTGTCAATAGACTGCAACCGCATCTTCATCTGTTCCTTCTGCGTCGTCACACCTTCGAGACGTTCCTTCATCTTGGCCTTCACGAGTTCGAGCGCGAAAGGGTTCTCAAGCTGACCATCTTTGTTGCGTTGCGTCATGCCACCAACTGCGTCCGCCATGTCCGAATCAAACGATTCGCCGTACAGTTGGCTGAGCGTAGTCTTGACGTTCTCTTTGTAGCGAGTCTCTTGCATCACCGGATCGTCCTTGTCCACGGCGGTCGAGAGGTAGTCGATGGGCGACGGAGCCTTCGAGTTGCCGAAGTCCTGCACGATGCGTTGCTGAATCTGTGCATACTCCTGCGCGCTCATCACACCGCGCGAGTATTCTTTCTGCGCGAGTTGCAAAGAGTTCTCCGCAGCTTGGCGCGCGACGAGTTCTTTCTGCGTCGAGCGAATCTGTGCCTGCTCTGCTTCGATGCCTGCCAACTTCGGATCAGTACCGCGCCACGCAAGATACGCCTTGCCTGCATCACTCAATTCAAAGTGCTGCACCGGATCATCAGCGTACACCGTGTCGTTGATCTGAATGTAGCCGCCACCCGTCTTGATGCCCTCGTTAATCAATCGCTGATCGGCAGCACTGATATACCCTGGACGTTGGGTGACTTGCTGCAAGCGAGCAAGACCTGTAGGCGACAGTTGTTGTTCATTACCGAAAGGCATGGCTCACCTGTTAATAGTACGATTCAATACCGAGTAGCGTATCATACATCCGACGCAACTGATCTGGATCGTTGCCTGTCGGCTCTTGGCCTGCGGCCATTTGCTTTTTCTTTTTCTTGTCGTTCTTCTGGCCGAGCAACGTGCTAGCCATCATTTCGTTTTGCAGCGCGGCATCTTCCACCTGTTCGCCCATCGCGCGCGTCATCACATGACCGGACCCTAGTATGTCCTGCATCATGTTGTGAACGTCCATCACTTCGGGTTGCCGCTGCAACACCGTACCACGGGATGACCCGTAGGTATTGTTGCCCAGGTAGTTTGGATCAATTGGACTTGGCACGTTATGCTCCGAGTAAAGTTTGCAACAGCTTCATGCTGCGGTCACTGCCGGCCAGCTTCATCTGCGCGTTGAACTCTTGCGACCGCTGGCGGGCTTTAAGACCTTCGATACCAACAGTCGAAAGGGTGCCAATGTCCTGACCGAGCAGCGTATCGTGCAGCTTGTTGAGGGCCGCATTCTTATCGCGGTTGATGCGAGCATTCGACGCATCGACCAACGTGCTGCCGCCGAGGCCGCGCGCCTGCATACGAGCCGCTGCTGTCTTGCCAGCCTCGTCCGCCGATTGGCGAATGTCTTGCTCGTATGACCCACCGCGTTGATTCATCATCGCGCTGAGTTGATTGTAGAGTTGGTTGTAATCGCCCATCGGCCCGCCGCCCGCCGACGCATTGATGTTGATCGTGTCATCCTGCCCACCGCCAACCATGCCGAGCAGAGTGGCGAACTGCTTCGTTGGATTCAACGTGCGGTTGTCGGCATTCGCCAAGCCGGCACTTGCTACGTGGGTTTTGCCGCCACCGAGCAGCGCGTTGAGAATGTTCCGCTTATCGATGTCGGACTGCATCATCGAGGCTTGTGCCTTCATGCGATCCGTCATCGCAGTCTCGCGTTGATACTGCTGACCTTCCGCGAACTCTTTCAACCACGGGTCGAGATAGCGACCAGTGTTATCCGTTCGCCACGGGTCCATCGCATGACCCGGTTTAGTTGCGTTCGAGAACTGCGTCTCTTCCGGACTGGTCAACGAGTACGAGAACCCGCCGCCTTCTGGAAAGGAACCGCTGACTGCACCGCAGTCGTCGAGCATGAATCGGACAATTGCTTTCAGGAAATTCATATTACACCTTAATACCGGATTTGACTTGTTCGAGTGCTTTGCCTAAGCGTAGCATGTACGCTGTCTGACTTGCATCATTCGTTTGCAGTGTACCGATGCCCGTGTTGATGCCCGTCACTTGTGTTCCGATTCCGTTGATCTGCGACACCGCGCCATCGAGCGCGCCCTTCATCGCATTCTGTTGCTGCGTTGCCGCAGCCTGTTGTGATTTCAAATCGTTGACCGCTGCGTTCATCTGACCTTGCTGACCTTGGATGCCGGTCAGTGTTCCGCCAAACGCATTGATCTGTCCGCCGAGTACGCTGTTCGCTTGTGACAGTGACGTGATCTGACCGAGGCCCTTGTCCACAAGTCCGCGAATACCGGAGAGTTCACCGCTGTAGTCAGCAGAGTTCTCGCCGCCCAACATACCGGCCATGCCCGCGCCGCCGCCCGCCTGTTCCTGCGAACCCGTAAGTGGGTAGTATTGCCCAAGTTGGGCAATAGCAGACGACAGGTCAGGTGTCAAACTTGAGTCCATATTCAATTATATCCGTTATGGATTCAGGGTCCATGTGCCCCAAAAGGTCGATTGTTTCAGCATTAAATCCAGGTATTTTAGCTCATTTACATTGACTGCTTCCGTGAAGAACAGGCACAGGCTGAGGTTCGGGTTGGTCACTATTCCGGGTGAAGCCAACAAGGTGGGGAAGTGGCCGAGTACGATATGGTCGAGGCCGACCACGACGTTCTTTGTAACCGACAGCGCGCCGGTTGAGTTCGCCGTCGCAGCTTGCCGCGAGGTATCGCTTGTGTGGACGCCGCCCAGGCCCTTCCACGTCTCTGCTGTGCAAGTCGCACCAGACCCTTGCCACACTCCCGAACCATTGAGAGACGAGATCGTGCAGCCCAGGGTAGTGCCTGCTGCGGTTAAGTACACCGAGTTGTTATAGCTGTTCAGCGTTCCACCGACTGAGCGACCAATGCCGGGGCCGAAGAAATAGCTGTTCGCATCAGGCGAAGTCGTATTGGTTGCTGCGAAGAACGACACCGCATTACTCGTGAGCGGAGTCGGAAGTAAGTACCGCGAGCGAGCCGTTGTGCTGTACTGATACGCCGACGAGCCGAGCGGGCCAGTGCCGATTGTCGGTGTACCTTCGGTCGTCATGTTCCGCGCGTTGCGCGTGTAGTCTGTACCGCCGCCGAGTAGCCACGCGCCGCCGATAGCAGTACGGTACACGTTGTATCGACCGTAAGTATCGTTGACGCCATACGCAGTATTCGATGCGTTGCCGCAGTAGATATCAATGCCCGTGCCACCGGAGAACGCTTGCGACTTGAACACGAGCAGACCAGTCTTGGCAACCTTGTTGAAGTTCACCAAATGGAATGGTAGCTGTGTAGTTGTCGTCGCGTATAGTACGCGGATAGTTGCACCGGCAGCGTCTACCGCAGTCCACCATCCGTTCGGGAAGCGCGACATATCGACGAAGAACGGTGTGCCGTTCGCATCCAAAGACGCACCGCCAGGGACCGCTTGCGAGGCGGCGCGCACGAAGTCAGTTCCAAATACGCTGTTCACGTCAACAGACACGGTGTCCGTGCCAGTGAGTACGCCATCACTTACCGATAGCGTAAGGACTTTCGCCCCCGTAGTGCTGAACGATACAGTCGTGGAGGCACTGGTCGAGCTACCAAAAGTTGCCGACCCCGTGCCGCTCGTCATCGCCCATGAGTAGGTCAACGCTTTGGTCGGCGTGAAGTCGAGTTGTTCGTTGTTTGAGAAAGGTGCGTTTGAACTTGCTGTCACCGAGGACATAGTGCAGAACGCGAACCCGCCGAACAGCGAGAACGCACTGCAAGCGAAGTTGACCCATCGACTAGGATCGTTGGGATCGCTGATGAATATCACGCTGCCAGCCGGGATCGACAGGAGATCGGCTTGGCGATTGACGCCGTATCGATCCACGACCGCGATGTTCATCTGCGTCGAGAGATTGATGTTAGCATTACCGAAGCGGATCGTGCCGGTGGCCGGCGTACCGAGGACCGTTGTGCTGGCGTTGTAGTAGAAGTGTAGCGCGGGGAATCCGTCATCAGTCGCGGTGCCTTCGATGTTCGCGTTCGTGCTTTGCATCACCGAGAAGTCTGAACCTGCGGCCACTACTGGCGCAGCGTTCGCCGTGCAAGTGATGGTGACTTCATCTTCGGTCACGAAGTCCGCAGTCGTGACGGTCAGCTTCAAGACGTAAGTACCTGCCGCACTGAACGTCGCTTCGTTGACGAGCGCGGTCGAGTCGGAGAACGTGACTGTGCCGGGGCCACTAACCTTCGACCACTGAACAGTGTACGAGACGGAGGCTTCGGTACGACCCACAAGTTTGACGTATGCTGCTGCCATGTGATTATGCGAATTGGATTGTTTGATCGGAGCCAGCAGACACTTCTGGCGGAACCGCTAGGTCGCGCATATCGCGCTCAAGACCTGCATCAATGAAACCAATCTCAGCGCTCTCGAAGATGATCGGCTTCTCTAAGACCGTGCCGGTGATTTCGTAGATCATGGCGTGACCTGACACTGCCGGCTTGCAGATGCCGTTGTTGCGTTGGATATCTTCCAACGTGTCCTCGTGCATTCGACGCGGGCGGTCGTTCTCGGCTTGATTGAAAACTTCCTGCCCATCCTGTCCGCACCAGATACGTTGGTATCCGTTGAGGCCGCTCTCGATATCGAGAATCGTTTTGCACTCGATGATCTTACTCTTGCGAGTAGGAGTCTCCGAGATTTTTATAGGCCCCATAAATTGCGTACAGGAGATCGTCTCAACCGGAGTATCAAGATCGAGCCGGAAGATGCCGTCGCCGTTGCCGTAGAGGACACCACTGGCGTCCTCACTGTCGAGACTAGGCATCGCCAGCATAACTGTTGGATAGACGAGAGATTGCGCGTAGGACTGTTCATAAAAACCACCGTTCTCTATATCATAGTACCATGCTTGTTCTTCCTCGCCACGCACGTTGATATGTACCATGTGGTAGCGGGTATCGTAGGACAAGTTTATCTTTGGATTTGAGGACTCGTAGATCAACGAGACGAGATCATCCGGCAACCGTTGCCGAGAGATTTCAGTTGGAGTCGCAGTCGATGACGATTCGAGCGTGACCACGCCAGCCTTCGTCATAATAAATAGTGTATCGTCAGGCAGCTTGCACCACGCGCCTTGACCCAATGGGCCGACCGTGCTGCTGAGAACTTCCATGATACCGCCACGTCGAGGATGGCCTCGCAAGATGAACATACCATCTTCGCAGCCGACGATCATCGAGTCAGCCGTCTGAGGAATGAGAGCAACAATCGGCCCGCCGAGCAAACCCTCGTTGTCACCAGCCGTCGCAAACGCGCCGCCTTCATCATCGACAAAGTAATCCCAATCTGTAATGTCACCCGTGCGCGACCCATACAGAATGTGGGGACTGAGACTCGAACCCGCCAACCAAATACACCCTTGCCAGTTCGCTGCAACTCGACAATCATACGGAGCGGTCCCTTCGGTTACGATAGAGTCGAGCGTGTACAACCGATGCACACCAGCAGTGTTGAACACAGGGTCCGACGAGTTGTTGTACACCAACACGTCACCGTTGTTAGCGATGACAGTTTCAAAGAGCATGGTCGCGGCGAACACTGGTCGATCAGTTGAGATCAACGGCACCGACGACAGACCTTCATCAACCTCTTCATACGATCCGCCGCCTGCCCACCGATACAACTTGCCGCTCTCTGCTGCGATGAACGACTGCTGTGGCGTTTGGCCAGCGTCACCGTTGATCGCTTTGAGCAAATTAACTTCGCCGAAAGCACCCGATGGGGAACCAAAGAATTTCATCTGAGGGCGGGTCGCCGAGACGCGCCGCCCATCGATTGCATTGAACGGGAGGAAGTTGATCGACTTGATCGTGGAGTATGGCGGCTGTGCCTGGAATCCGAACTTCCGCACCACACCGGCTTGGGGTGGGTGGATCGGCTTACGCTGAACTTGGGGAGGTTGGAAGGGCATAGTTAATTATATCATCTGATCTTGCGTCCGACCAATCGCGCGCCGGCCCGCAAAGTAGAGGTTCTTCCGACCGCCGCAGCCGCATTTCCGAACACCATCTTCATGGTGCCAGTGCCATCGACTGTGACGAGCGCGGAGATTTTGAAAGGATAATCAACACCCGTGCCACCGTTTGCTACAGGCAAGCCAGTGGTTGCGACCATACGAGTTGTTGAACTGAACGCAGTGGCAGCGGTCGCTGTCAACGCAGCCGCGCCGTTGTAGCTCGTGCCCTGGTAGTTGGATCGCGCAGCAACCCAAGTACCAGTCGTCATAAGATTCACCGCAGCGTCACCAGTTGCATCGCTGCCCGATGCCACGCCGCGCATTTCGATTTCCCACACTTCACCAGCGGTTGCAATCCACGAGAGGCCGGGCACATCTTGCTCTGCTTGATTAGTGATCGTGAGATCGTTCGCCAAGCGATAGTCGAAGAACCATCCGAGTTCCGGTTCTTGGAAGAACGGACTGCTGATGATGTTCGCACCATCACGTTGGATGGTATCGAAGAAGAAGTTAGCCGTGCCGCCGTTGCCAGTGAACGTCGCGCTCGTTACCACGATCATGCCGTTGGTCAGCGCATACACACCGAAGCCAGTGTTGTTAGTGATCGTTGCACTTGCCGCATACACGATGCCGCCGCTGTCCGCTTCGAGTCCTGTCGCGCATCGATCAACTGTGATCGCGCTCGCGTAGATCGCACCAGCGAAGAAGCATTGAACGCCGATGCCGGTGCAGCCGGTCACGCGCGCGCTCGCCGCTTGGATACGTCCCGCCGTGCTACAGAACAGAGCAACATCACAACCCGTGATGAGTTCGCTGTCATTGATAGAGTTGCCGTTGTACGTCGCCGCCACGCCGGTCGCGCACCCACTGATAACGGAAGTAGTGCCGCCGTTGAATAGGCCGTTCGTGTACACCAGTGCGCCCGCGCTCGTGCAGTTCGAGATCGAGCTAGCAGTGAAGATTACTTCGCCGCAGCGCGAAGGGAATACGCCCGTCGCCCAATTCGAGAAGCCGCAATTGGTAATCTGCGCGAATCCGCCAGTCACGGACAGCCCGATACTCGCCGCTGCACCGACGAACACGATGTTCGATACCGTGCCCATTGTGATGTTCGGGTTGATAGTGAGTCCGTTCCCCGATGCAAACGTCAGGCGCGTCTTAAAGATTTGAATTGTACCAGTGACCGAGCCACTTGGCGCAGTACCTTTCTTGTGCGTACTTGTGATCGTGATGCGCGTATTCGTGGCGTCACGGTTCGTGACAACATGGCAGCCCGCAAGATACGTTGGCAGCGTACCGCCTGTTGGCGCGAGCATCTGGATGTAGTCGCCAACTGCGATGTTCGCCACGCTCGCTACGTTAAGGATGATAGACCATGCACCCGCCGCACCGCTGCTAGACTGAATGCTACTCACCGTGGTTGTCGGTAGGTTCTCACCTGACAACGTGATACGAGCGGAGTCCGGATGTTTCATAACCAAACTGGATTCCGCAAACGCTCCGTCACCGACGATGATGCTCACGGTCGCACTTGGCGAGATACGTTTATCAGTCAGTGTGTCGAAAGCTTTCTGCACCGTGAGGTACGGATTACCCGTCGAGCCGTCACCAGTAGTGTCGTCACCAGTCGTGCGCACGTAGATGCTCATGTTGTTCTCGATGAACGCAGCTACGGATTTCCATCCGACGACGTGATACGTTGCACCGCTAGAGCGTCCATCAGGAGCGACGATGCCAATCGTCCAAGTCGCAATTGTGTTAGGTGCAACTGACGTTGTGACCGTGCCCGTGGTCTGATTAGAGAACAGCGCGTTGAGTTCGTCGAGCGTACCAGTGACTTGATAGTTGTGCGGAGGCGGTGTGACTGGTGTGGTATCGGTCGTCCCCGAATCACCCGGAGTGATCGTGAACCCACCCGCCGAACTTAACATCGTGACGGTGTAATCGCCGCTGCCGTCGCCGCCAGGATCGGGATCGCTAAAGGACAGGAAGAACCCAAGATCACTCGTGAGGTCGATGATTTCATCGTCGAGCATTTCCACGACGTTGATGAAGTCGTTCGGAGAGATCGAGCCGAGGGGCGGGAGCGTTCCGCTATCTGGATTGTTAGCTTCGCCGACGAGCAAGAGCGGGGTGCTGATGCCCGGCAGACGGAAGTACGTGACGATAGAACTCTTGTCGAAGTCTACCTGCCCGATGTTCTTCGCAGTGATGGGAGTCATCACTGTATCGATTTCGCTTGTGGCGCGGTCGATGAAGCGGACTTCACCTTCGGCACCTGCCGCGATGTTCTCAAGCAGGTAGGCGTTGCCCACTGATTGATTGACGTTTTGGAAAGCTTGTCCGGATGCAGTGCGACCGTGGCGCGGGTTGCCGCGCGGGTTGTTGTATGACCCGGACGATCCGATGATCGGTGGCTGAGGCATTTTATTCCTCGATAGTGATAGGCGCGACAATCAGTTGATAGTTGCGCGGAAGGTTGCGTCCGTCGCCCCGTGGCTTGAGACGACGCACACCCTGCGCGACCTTATCCTTACGGATGAAGTCGGGCAACATCTTGGCGAACAGTTCCGTGTGCAACATCGACGAGCCGTCGTTGTACAGTTGCTCACACGCTGCGAGGATCGCTTCCATCATCAGTTCTGCGTACTCGCCTGTCACCACGTCGCCCGCTTCCGCCAAGGCATCGCCAGGGAGAATGCGAACGCGAGCAGTAGCAAGGTAGGCTACGTCAGGGAACGGATAGATGTTGACGAAGTGCGAGGCAATGCCAGTCTCTTCGTCAACGGTATGGAAGATCGAGAAGGCTTTGGGTTGTGCAGTGTACACGGTTCGGTTGGACAGCATCCCGCGAACTTGATGTTCAGGGATGACCGGCAGTTCTTGCAGTGAGCAACTGATCGACGAGTTCTCAATGGTGAACGGGCCGACCACTGCCGAGAAGTTATCCGGCATGGCGAAGCGTGTGTAGTTGATCGAGTACGACGAGCCAGCATCTACGTCGATGGTTGTGTCGAGCAGAGTGATGGTCGTTGCGTTCGTCCAAGTGTTGATCTGATACAAGCTGCCGCCGACGAACAGGTATTGCCCTGCCATGTCTGCGGTGAACGTAGTACCGGAACCCGTGACCACGCCGTTGACGACAGTGATCGTACCAGTGTTGTACGGGGCAGGGATAGCGATATCGTGGCGGACTTCGAGGAAGGACCAATCGTATGCCGCGAACAACTTACGACGACCAGCACGAATGATTCTTTCAGCGTCAGACTGGTTCGTGGGGGACCATTCGCCGTTGTCACGGTTGATGCCCATCTGCATACCGAGGCGCGCGTAGATTTCGTCGTTTGTGATTGCGAGTGATGCCATAGTATTTTCTCCAACAAAAAAAGCCGAGCCGTTTTAAGCGGCCCGGCTTAGACCGGAATCACCTGTCTTTCTTGTGTTAGGCAATGCTTGGGGTAAAGGACCAGTTCACGCTCTGCAAATCTTGCCGCGACGTGCCGTTGTCCACAACTGCCACGTTCATGTAGAGGAACACCAGTTCGCCAGGGACAAGATCGGTAGGCGTCAGCACGAAGGTCGCTGTACCGGAGGCCGCACCGTTGATGCTGATCGCCGCCGTCGAGTTGATATCGACAGTCGGAGCAGCATTGCGGTACACTTCAATGTCGAGCGCGGACGAAGTGCCAGCCGCATCGGAGCGCGTCCAAGGAATCACAATCGAGATCGCACTGCCTGCAACATAGTCGTTCGGGACTTGAACCGAGGCCACTGCCTTGCGAGTGATCGAAGCGTTCGACGCGATGATTGCAAAGGTCGGCACCGAAGTACCAATCGTCGCAGCCGCAATCTGAATGTCGTCACTGTCGTCATCGGCAGCAGCCGGAAGTACCGTGGTCTGTGCATCGAACACGCGGAACTGCGTGTGCGGAATAACAACCGTCTTGGCCCGTTCGAGGTACGCGAGTACATCGCTGGCCGAGTCAGTCACCCATTGCTTTGCGCCGCTGGAATCCAATGTCACCACGAAGCGGGCGGATTCACCGTCCGACAGGGCGACACCGTTGACCGTGATGGTCGAAGTCTGCGAGACAACCAGGAGCGAGTCGTTCACACCGTAGCGCGTGGCCGATTCGAGCGAGCGAGTCGTGCCACCTTCGACGATGCAAGCTGCATGGCCGACTTGCTTCGCCTTGATCGTGCCGGCGTCACCGGGATCAAGCACAAGCTGCCGGCCCGCCTTGTTGGCGCGGGCGACCTTGTTGAGTAGGTTATATGCTGTCATGGAAAATCTCCGTTGTGTAAGTCAAGCGTGAGTCAAGGCACCAGGGGGATTACTCGCCCTGGTAGACTTCAAACCGTCGCAGCGGCAGGGCCACCGTGGCGTTGTTGGCAGTCGCACCGCGACCGACAACCGCCGTGCGGACCACGCCAACTTCGGGCAGGCTGGTCTGAGTCACAGCGACTTTCGTGGTCGGGGTCGTCACGTCGCGGACGATCTTCACGTCATCGACGAACACTTCGACCGTCTGATCTTTGTTGACGCGGAAGGCGAAGTTGTGCCAGCCCGCAGTCGTGAAGGCAGTGGCCAGGGCCACGTCCACGCTGTAGGAGACAGCAGTGCCACCAGCGTTGTCGTTGCGAGCGACGAACTTCAAGGCACCCGCGTCAGTGCGGAGGAACCCGATCACCGACTGCGTATCCGCGATGACGCCAGCGGCGAGAACCGCAGCAGCGTTGACCGCGAGGCCGATGAAGAACTGATCGACAGACGCATCGTCCAGGTAGCAGCG
>JACCDR011241071.1_pt1 | contig 12056 bp, 12 predicted proteins | sample 7446431 | NCBI WGS metagenome assembly JACCDR01 (sample SAMN15323443, study PRJNA562643) | freshwater metagenome | isolation source: river surface water | place: USA:Blue River Watershed | collected 2017-08-17
GGCGAATGTCTGCGACCCCTCATGGGCTAAACCGCACGGTATCGCACGCGCAGGTTTTTTCTCCGGCCGCTGAAAACCGGCTGCCACAAGTTATTGCGCACTAACCAGAGGACCGCACAGGATGGCTCGACCGACCCTCAAGTTCACCGCCGCGCAGCGCCGTCAGGTGTCGATTGCGGCGGGCGGGGGCATGTCGCACGAGGCCATCGCCCTGGTGCTGGGCATCTCGCGCAACACCCTGGAGAAGCACTTCGAGCACGAGCTGTGCGGCGGTGCCCACCTGCGCCGGTTCGAGGCGCTGCAGGGCATCCACGCCGCGGCCAAGCGCGGCAACGTCTCGGCGGCCAAGGCCTACCTGGCGACGACGCCGCAGTTCATGCCGCTGCCGCCCGAGAAGCCGGCGCCGGTACAGAAGGCCGCCGCACCAGCCGCACCGATGGGCAAGAAAGAGCAGGCCGCCGCTGCGGCCGTGACCGCCCAGCAGGGCACCGGATGGGCTGATCTGCTGCCCGGACCGGCGGCGGTGCAGTAGGCGTCGATCATGGCTGCGTGGGACCTGAGCTGCCCGGACTGGGAGGCTCGGCTACGTGCTGGCCGCCCGCCGTTCCGGCAGCTGCCGCTGACGCCGCACGGCGACCGCGCGGTGGCCGTCTATGACCGGCTGCGCCTGGCCGACGTGACCGGCACGCCGACGCTCGGCGACGCCAGCGGCGATTGGTTCCGCGAGATCGTGCGTGCCATGTTCGGCGGCTATGACCCGGTGACGCGCGAGCGCTTCATCCGCGAGCTGTTCTGCCTGGTGCCGAAGAAGAACAGCAAGACCACCTACGGCGCGCTCGGCCTGATGCTGACCGCGCTGCTGCTGAACGAGCGGCCGCGCGCCCCGTTCCTGATGACCGCCCCGGTGCAGGACACCGCCGAGATGGCTTTCTCGGCCGTGGCCGGTGCCATCGCCCTGGATCCGGTGCTGGAGGCCAAGCTGCACGTGCGCGACCACCTGAAGACCATCGTGCACCGCGAGACCAAGGCCGAGCTCGAGATCGTCACCTTCGACCCGGGCGTGGTCACCGGCCGTAAGGTGGCCGGGCTGCTGATAGACGAGGTGCACGTGCTCGGCAAGGTGGCGCGGGCGTCGAAGGCGCTGCTGCAGCTGCGCGGCGGCATGCAGCCGTTCCCGGAGGCGTTCCTGGCCATGATCACCACGCAGAGCGACGAGACGCCGGCCGGGGTGTTCAAGGACGAACTGGCGCGGGCGCGGGAGATCCGCGACGGCAAGCGCACCGGGACCATGCTGCCGGTGCTGTACGAGTTCCCGCAGGCCATGCAGACCGACCCGGCCAAGCCGTGGCGCGACCCGGAGAACTGGCCGCTGGTGACGCCGAACCTCGGCCGGTCGATCTACCTGCCGCGGCTGGTGGAGGAATTCGCCGATGCCGAGGCCAAGGGCGAGGGCCCGCTGCGCGAGTGGGCGTCGCAGCACCTGAACGTCGAGATCGGCCTGGCGCTGATGAGCAACCGCTGGGCCGGCGCCGACTACTGGGAGCAGCAGGGCACCGCAGGCCTGAGCCTGCCGGAGCTGCTGCAGCGCTGCGAGGTGGTCGACATCGGTCTCGACGGTGGCGGCCTGGATGACCTGTTCGGCGTGGCCGTGCTGGGCCGCGAGCGCGGCACCGGCAACTGGCTGCTGTGGAGTTCCGCCTTCGCGCACCCGGACGTGCTGGAGCGCCGCAAGTCCGAAGCCGCGCGCCTGGCCGACTTCGCCGCCGACGGAGACCTGATCATGGTCGAGCGCATCGGCGACGACATCGACGCCGTCTGCGGCATCGTGCAGCAGGTCATCGACGCCGGCACGCTGGACAAGATCGGCGTCGACCCGGCCGGCATCGGTGCCGTGCTGGACGCGCTGGAAGAACTGGGCATCGAACAGGACCGCATCGTCGGCGTGTCGCAGGGCTGGCGGCTGAACGGCGCCATCAAGACCGCCGAGCGCAAGCTGGCCGAGGGCACGCTGTTCCACGGCGGCACTCGGCTCATGGCCTGGTGCGTCGGCAATGCGAAGGTCGAGGCGCGCGGCAACGCGATCAGCATTACCAAGCAGGCCAGCGGCACGGCCAAGATCGACCCGCTCATGGCGCTGTTCAACGCCGTCACGCTGATGAGCCTGAATCCCGAGGCCTCGGGCCCGTCCTTCTGGGAAACCACCGCCGCGCCTGACGCGGCCGAGGCCGCCTGATGCAGCTGGCCCGCTTCGTCCCCGGCTGGCTGCGCAAGGGCAGCGACGGCGGCACGATCCGCAGCGCTTCCGAGATGCTGCGCGAGATGCTGCGCCTGGGCGGCAACAGCAAGTCGGGCGTGGCCGTCACCTGGGAGACCGCGCTGCGCGTCAGCACGCTGTTCGCCTGCGCCCGCGTCATCGCCGACGGCCTGGCGCAGGTGCCGCTGAAGGTGTTCCAGGAATCCGCCGACGGCCAGGTGCGCAACCCGGCCAGGGACCACGCGCTGTACGACCTGCTGCACCGCGAGCCCAACGACTTCCAGACCAGCTTCGAGTACCGCGAGATGGTGGCGCTGCACCTGGTCATCACCGGCCGGCACCACAGCTTCATCAACCGCGTGCGCGGCCAGATCGTCGAGCTGATCCCCTTCGAGCCCGGCGTGGTCACCACAGAGATGGCCGCCGACGGCACCGTGAGCTACAAGGCCCGCACTCGCAACGGCGGCACGCAGGTGTACCCGGCCGAGGCCATCTGGCACCTGAAGGGCCCCAGCTGGAACGGCTGGGAAGGCCTGGACACCGTGCGCCAGGCGGCGCGCGAAGCCCTGGGCCTGGCCATCGCCACCGAAGAGGCGCACGCCCGGCTGCATGCCAACGGCGTGTCGCCCAGCGGCACCTGGAGCATCGAGGGCACGCTGAACGATCAGCAGTACAAGTCGCTGCGCCAGTTCATCATCGACAACAACGCCGGCGCCAACCGCGGCCTGCCGATGATCGTGGACCGCGGCGCCAAGTGGCTGCAGCAGTCCATGAGCGGCGTCGACGCGCAGCACCTGGAGACGCGCCGCTTCCAGGTGGAGGAGATCTGCCGCGCCCTGCGCGTGATGCCCATCATGGTGGGCCTGAGCGACAAGGCCAGCACCTACGCCAGCGCCGAGCAGATGTTCCTGGCCCACGTGGTCCACACGCTGGCACCCTGGTACGAGCGCCTCGAGCAGAGCATCGACGTGCGGCTGCTGGGCAAGGCCGCGCGCCGCGAGGGCTACTACGCCAAGTTCGTGATCAACGCGCTGATGCGCGGCTCGATCAAGGACCGCGGCGAGTTCTACGCGCGCGCCCTGGGCGCCGGCGGCTCGCCCGCCTGGATGACGCAGGACGAGGTGCGCGCGCTGGAAGAGATGAACCCGAAGGGCGGTACCGCCGCGGCGCTGCCGGTGGCCACCAACGTCCCCAAGACCACGCCGGCGCCCGAGCCGGAACCCGCACTCTAGGAGCCACAGCATGGCCATCGAACGCGCTTCATTCGGCCTGCGCGAGATCAAGCTCGCCAGCACCGACGCCGAGGGCATGACCTTCACCGGCTACGGCGCCGTCTTCGGCAACGTCGACGCCTATGGCGACGTCATCCAGCCCGGCGCCTTTGCCGACACCCTGGCCGCGGCGCAGAAGTCGGGCATCTGGCCGGCCATGCTGCTGCAGCACGGCGGCTGGGGCATGGGCGCCGAGGACATGACGCCCATCGGCATCTGGACCAGCCTGGCCGAAGACGGCCACGGCCTGAAGGTCGAGGGCAAGTTCGCCGACACCGCCCGCGGCCGCGAAGCCTATGCCTTGCTGAAGATGCAGCCGCGGCCGGCCATCGACGGCCTGAGCATCGGCTACATCCCCAAGGAATTCGCGCAGCGCAGCAAGCCCGAAGAGCCGCGCCGCACCCTCAAGAAGGTCGACCTGCTCGAGGTGAGCCTGGTCACCTTCCCGGCCAACGGCAAGGCGCGCATCAGCAGCGTCAAGTCGCTGGAAGAGATCGTGTCGCTTCGTGACGCCGAAGCCTACCTGCGCGAGGCAGGCGGCTTCAGCAAGAGCGAAGCGGTCGCCCTGGTGGCCCGCATCAAGGCGGCAACGGCGCGGAGCGAGTCCGACGACGTGGCAGCAGACGAGGCAGCTCAACTTGCCGAAGCCATCAAGCGCTGCACCGCCGCGCTGCAAGGCTGAACCCCGAAACCACCCCCCGAAAGGACCCCCATCGTGAAACTCACTCACCGTCACATCGGCATCATGGCCGTGGCCTGCCTGGCCGTTGCCGCGCTGGCCGCCAACGCCTTCGGGCTGTCGCCCGATGCCACTATGGGCCTGCTCATGCTGGCCAACGCGCCCGTGGCGCTGCCCGAGCTGAAGACCCTGATCGAAGCCCAGGCCAAGGCCTGGGAAGACTTCAAGTCCACCAACGAGACCCGGCTGAAGGAGCTGGAAGCCAAGGGCGCCGCCAGCGGCGACATTCAGGCCAAGCAGGCGCTGACCGAGAAAGAGCTGAACAAGCTGTCGGCCGAGATCGCCGACATGATGAAGAAGATGAACCGCCCGGGTGCCACCACCAAGGACGGCAAGCAGATGACGCCCGAGCAGGCCGAGCACAAGCACGCCTTCGGCACTTTCCTGCGCGAAGGCAAGGAAGCGGGCCTTGCCGAGCTGGAGCGCAAGGCCATGAACACCGGCAGCGACCCGGACGGCGGCTACCTGGTCGGCACCGAGATGGATGCCGAGATCGACCGCGTGGTGTCGGCCGAAGTGGCCATGCGCCGCCTGGCCACCGTGCGCACCATCGGCAAGGGCAGCTACAAGAAGTGGGTCAAGACCAGCGGCATGACGGCCGTGGCCGTCGGCGAGCAGGAAGACAGCGTCGAAGGCAACTCGCCCAAGTACGCCGAGATGGAGTTCGAGGCGCACCGCGCCTACGTCGAGCCCTGGGTGTCGAACGACATGCTGGAAGACAGCGAGTACGACCTCGAGGCCGACCTCACCGACGAAGCCGGCATCGCCTTCGCCGAGTTCGAGGGCAACAACTTCATCAACGGCAACGGCGTCAAGCGCCCGCGCGGCATCCTGCAATACACCAACGTCGCCAACGCCAGCTACGCCTGGGGCAAGGTGGGCTACGTGGTAACCGGCCAGTCGGGCGCCTTCGCGTCCAGCAACCCGGGCGACAACCTGGTGGGCCTGCAGCACGCGCTGAAGAGCCGCTACCGCAACGGCGCGGTGTTCCTGATGAACGACACCACGCTCAGCACCGTGCGGCAGATGAAGGACGGCTCCGGCGCCTTCTACCTGTGGAACCCGGACCCGCTGGCCGGCTTCGGCGGCCGGCTGCTGGGCAGCCCGGTGGAGATCGACGACTACATGCCCGCGGCCGGTCCCAACAGCCTGAGCGTGGCCTTCGGCAACTTCCGCCGGGCCTACACCATCGTCGACCGCCGCGGCATCGCCGTCATCCGCGACAACGTGACCAAGAAGGGGACCACCAAGTTCCACTTCAGCAAGCGCGTGGGCGGTGGCATCCACAACTTCGAAGCGCTGAAGCTGCTGAAGTTCGGCACCTCCTGAACCCCCTGCAGGCATGAACGCTGCCGCCACCCGCCGGGTGCGCGGCGGCGCAGCTGCAACCCCCTTACACCCCATCGCAAAGGAACATCACCATGCGTGACTTGCACAACAACATCCACGTGGCGCGGGCCATCAGCCCCGTCAGCGTGGCCGACAACACCGCCCAGGTGTCGCAGATCATCGACCGCCAGGGCTACGAGAGCCTGGAATTCGTCATCGCCACCGGCAGCCTGGCCGACGCCGACGCCACCTTCGTGGTGCTGGTGGAAGACAGCGACGACAGCGGCCTGAGCGGCAGCCGCGCCGTGCCCGACGCCGAGCTGCTGGGCACCGAGGTGCAGGCCGGCTTCCAGTTCGACGACGACAACGAAGTGCGCAAGATTGGCTACCTGGGCGACAAGCGCTACGTGCGCCTGACCATCACCCCGGCCAACAACAGCGGCGCGTCGCTGATCGCCGCCGTGGCCGTGCTGGGCCACCCCAGCTACACGCCGACCATCAACCCGCCGGTCTGACCGACCGCGGCTGAGCCCGGGGCGCCAGGTTACCGCCTGGCGCCCCGCTGCATTTCTGGCGCGAGGCACCCACCATGATCGTCACCATCAACCGCACGCCCAGCTGGGCGACCATCTCGACGTTGCCTGTCGGCGCGGTGATCAACCTGCCCGAAGCCCTGGCCAACCCGCTCATCGCGGCGGGCGAAGCAGTGCCTACGCCTGGCGCGGCCATTACGCATACCGACCCGTTTGGTTCCTCAGGCGGTGGCGGCGGCAGTGGCGGCGGCAGTGGCGGCGGTGGTGATCGTGTGTCCGTGGTGCTCGAGGCCGACCCGGTCAATGTCGGTCAGCAGCGCGTGCTGCGCGAAACCTTTGCCGGCGAGGGCATCCCCTGGACGCTGAGCTACGACGCATTTGGCCGCGTGATCAAGCGCGAATGGGCCGCCGGCGGCCTGGTGGCCAACATCGCCTACGACGCCTACGGCTACGGCACCGCCACCGGCAACGTCTACAACGCGCAGGGCGAGATCGAGACCACCAGCTCGCAGATGCCGACGCTCAAGAGCGCGCTCACGGCGCTGGCCCTGACCACGCAGACCCCGCGCTTCCACGTCAACGGCCTGGACATCACCGTCGAGTGGGCTGCCAATCGCAGCGCCTTCCGCTTCCCGCGCGGGCTCGGCACCATCAGCTACCAGTTCAATGCGCCGGCGGTGGCCGACCCCGGCGCGGCCGAAACGGCGGCCCTGTTCACTGCAACGCTGCCGGGCTGGCTGCGCGCTCCTGGCGCCGAGTACCGCGTGTTCACGCGCTACAACTCGCCGAACTACGACAGCCTGACCAAGAGCTACCGAATCCGCATAAACGGGTCGATCGAGTGGCAGCGAATCTCCGCGATCGCGGCCACCGTCACCGAATACCAGCTCGATGCGGCGGCGCGGGAAGTGACGGCGGGCACGGTGTCGGTGTGGGGCCTGAGCGCAGGCGTCGGGCCGTCCACTTCCTACTCATCGTCCGGGAGCACCAATCATTCGATCGCCGCCGACACCGACATCACGATCACGACGACTGTGCAGTATGCGTCCGACCCAACGGCGGCCGCGACCGGAATCTCCGGGCAGACCTTCCTGCTTGAACACCGGCTGCACTGATGGCCACCGTCACCATCTACGGGCAAAGCGCCAACGACGGCGCCGCGCATGTCGCGGTGTTCGGCGCCACGCTGGCTGCCGGCGGCGGCGCCGGCACCGAAGGCAGCCCCTATGCCACCTGGTCGGCCGTGGCGGCCGTCATCGAAGACGTGGCCACCAACCACTCGGCCGACGATTTGGTGGTGAACCTGCACCCAGCTTTCATTGCGCTGGGCGGCGCCGTCAACGCCTTCGAGACCATGGCCTCGCTGGGCCGCGGCAACAGCTGGCGCAGCGTCACCATCCAGCGCTGGCAGGCCAAGATCGACGCCGACCCGCGCTACGCCGACTGGACCTGGACCATCTGCACGCTGCAGCCCATCACGGCCTGGACGCAGGGCTCGGTGTCGGGCGGCGTGTGGACGGCCGGCCCTGGCGACGTGTACCGCACCACGTCGACGCTGGCGATTGCGAATGCCCCGTCGCCGATGGAGATAAAGGTCTATGCCGGCGTGGACCGCAAGGATGGCCGCGGCACCAGGCCGCAGGTGATGAGCTTCGCCGACCTGGCGCTGATGACCGACGAGGGCGACTACTGCCTCACCGGCAGCAGCGGCGCCATCCACATCTACGTCAAGACCGGCCAGGCCGGCGTCGACCCGGTCACCCGCTGGGGCGGCGAGTGCTGCTACGCCACGGCCAACAGCCACGGCTACATCGGCCTGCTGATGCGCGACTGCAAGAACCTCACCGTGTCCGACCCGCAGGTGGTGGGCGGCTGCCTGTACGCGCAGGGCTTCACCGCGGGCCTGGCGCACGAGAACATCCGCTTCGTGCGGCCGCGCACCCGCGGCAACGTCGGCTTCGGTTGCCGGGTCAGCACCACCGGCGACAACTACTACGCCGACGGCGAGTGCATCGAACCCGACTTCGACACCTGGGCCGCGCCGCGTCGCGTGCGCAGCACCACCTACTCGGGCAGCGCAGGCGCGCAGAACGGCATGCACCTGCTGGGCAAGATCAAGAGCTTCCCGATCACCAACCCCAAGATCGCCGGGCACAGCCACGGCAACCTGGCATTCGAGGCGTCGGAGTACCGGCACAACCGCCACTACATCATGGACGCTGCCGTGCTGTCGGCGCAGAACACGTTCACCAACCAGTTCGCCGACGAAGACGGCGCTACCTTCGGCGTGCGCGTGGTCGAAACCGACAGCGACATGCTGTACATCCGCCTGACCGTCGGCGGAACCTACACAGGCACGATCACGCTGCAGTACAGCACAAACGGCACCAGCGGCTGGACCGACATGGGCGACTACACGGCGGGCAGCTACGACGTGGTGGCCACCAGCGGGCGCTGGTATCGCGCCGGCTTCAAGACCGGCAACTACACCAGCGGCAGCGCCATCGTGTCGGTGGCGCACGTGCCGGTGTACGTGGACGGCCTGCCCAACGACGCCTGGGGCGCCGGCATCGGCGGCATCCGCACGCTGCTGTCGCGCGTCACCGGCACCTTCGGCGGCACGCTGGCCATCGAGACAGCCGACACCTCGGGCGGGTCGTACACCTCGCAGCAGTCGCTGGCGGCCGCGGGTGACGTCGTCTTCAATGACCGCCTGGCCGTGGTGAAGTACGCCCGCATGAGCGCCGCCGGTCTGACCAGCGGCGCCGTGCGCGCGCGGCTGTACCAGCTGGCCTGGCCGCGCAACATCGAAGTGCGCGTTACCGACTACAGCAACGGCAAGAGCACACTGACCGGCGCGCCTGACACCTCGCAGGGCGAGGCCTTCTGCGACTACCAGCGCGGCATCGGCGTGGCTGGCGTCAACATCACTATTGGCCCGCTGAAGGTGCGCAACCAGACCACGCAGTCGCAGTGCAGCGGCTTCGTCGACTTCCGCGGCGTGGACTGGGACGATTCCTGCATTGCCTACACCGACCCGATCGGCAGCGCCAACTACAACGTGGGCCACCACCTGAGCGTGGGGCCGGGCGCCTGGGGCCGCTGGCTGCCGTTGCAGCGCATCCGGCTTATCGGCACCAAGCACGACCTGATCGGCGGCTTTGCCGCCTACTGGAACCAGCAGGTGCAGGCCGGCAACATCGAAGTGCTGGGCGCGCTGGTGCGCGACTCGGGCCACGTGCGCTACCGGCCGCAGCGCAGCAACGCCACCGACGCCGCACAGACCCGGCGGCGTACGCCCTTCGCAGGCATCCCGTCGGGCAGCCCGCTGGAAGGCCAGCCGCAGACCATCCAGAAGACGATCTTCATCCTGGGCCCCGGTTGCGAAGGCATCGCCGCGCGCCGGCTGCTCGGCAGCAGCCCGGCCGAAGGCGCCAACGCCGTGGAAAGCAACTACCCGGTCATCGACGCGGCCGATGCCGGCGCATCGCCCTGGGGCGGCGGCTACATCAGCGGCAACGCAGCCACCACCGCCGCGGCCGCCGGCTTCGACGACAACCTGGCTTACATCGGCGCGCGGCAGACGCCGGTGCAGACCGGCGCCCGGCGAGGCAGGGGGTATCGATAGCCATGTACCTCCTCACCGCCCCCACCGTCGAACCCGTCAGCGTCAGCCAGGCCAAGGCCGCGCTGCGCATCGACGACACGCGCTTCGACGCGCTGCTGCCCGGCCTGATCAGCGCCGCCCGCGCCGTGGCCGAGCAGGAGACCGGCCGCCAGCTGGTCAACCAAGTCTGGCGCGCCGAGCTGGCCGACTGGCCCGACGACGATGACCCGCTGCCCGTCTACCGCGCCACGGCCTGCGCCATCACTTACTGGAACGGCAGCGCCTGGGTGTCGCTGGACGGCAGCGGCTACGTGTTCGCGCCCGACGCCATCGTCGGCAACGGCACCTGCCTGGCGCCCGCGCTGGGCAGCAGCTGGCCCGCCCTGGGCGACATCGCGCTGGGCCCGCGCGTGCGCGTCGACCTGACCGCCGGCGTGGCCAATGACCAGGTGGCCAGCGTGCCGGCCGGCATTTGCACCTTCATCACCGCGCTGGTCGGCCAACTGATCCAGTCGCCCGAGCTGACCGCGCTGCAGGCCGTGCAGGCCCACCCGCTGCTAGCCCGGCTGCTGGATCCGTGGAGGTTGTACTGATGGCCACCGCCCCCACCGCCATGCACGCCGGCAAGCTGCGCGAGCGCATTGCCTTCCTGGTGCAGGCGTCTGGACAGGACGGTCTGGGCCAGCCCAACGGCGCCTGGGCGCCCGCGCCCAGCACGCCCGAGGTGTGGGCGCACAACGCCGGCATCAGCAGCCGCGACATCGCGCACGGCACCGCGCACTCGGCCACCATCGACGCCAAGTGGATCATCCGCGCCCGCAGCGACGTGCTGCCCACCTGGCGCGTGCAGTGGAAGGGCGCGCTGTACGAGATCGTCGGCCACCCGGCGCCGCTGGCCGGCAGCGACGACTGGATGGAGATCCGCGGCCGCAAGGTGGTCACGCCATGAGCGGCTTCCGCATCGACGTGCTGCTGGGCGACCTGGGCATGGACGCGCTGGCCGACGGCGCCGAGGCCGCCGCCCGGCCCGCCGCGCAGGCCGGCGCGCAGGTGTTCTACGACCAGGTCAAGGCCAACGTGCGCGGCATCGGCCGCAAGACCGGCAACCTGGACAAGAGCATCTACCAGGTCTTCAGCCGCGACAACAGCAGCAAGGCCCGCGCCGAGTACCACATCAGCTGGAACCAGAAGAAGGCGCCGCACGGCCACTTGGTGGAGTTCGGCCACCTGCAGCGCTACGTGGTCTACATCGACAAGCGCGGCGAGTGGAAGACCGCCGTGCGCCCGCACATGCGCGGCAAGCCCCGGCCCAAGCGCAGCGCCCCGCAGTCGGTGAAAGACGCCTACTACGTGCCGCTGAAGGGCGGCCCTCGCATCGTGGGCGCCCGCAGCTTCGTGCGCGCCGCGGCCGCGCCGCCCATCCAGCGCCGGGCCCGCAACGCCATGGTCGACCGCTTCTGGTTCGAGCTGGAAGAGCGGGGCCTGCTGTGAGCCTGGAAACCGACTTCGTGGCCGTGCTGCAGACCCAGTGCCCGCGCGTCTTCCCGGGCGAGGCGCCGGTGAACACCGCGCGCCCCTTCGTCACCTGGGAGCACATCGGCGGCGACCCGCTGCGCTATGTCGACAACACCGCCGCCGCGCAGCGCCTGGCCATGCTGCAGGTCAACGCCTACGCCAGCACCAAGGCCGAGGCCATCGCCCTGGCCCTGGCCATCGAAAACGCGCTGTGCGCCGCCAGCACCGTCACGGCCCGCCCCAACGGCGGCCTGCGCGGCGACAGCAGCACCGATGTCGAGCCCACGCTGTACTGGGCGCTGCAGGAGTTCGAAGTGCTCGGCGCACGCTGAGCCGCAAGCCTTTCAACCAGGCCGCCGCGGGGAGCCGCTGGCGGCCTTTTTCTTGGCCCGAAAGGGTCTTCATCCTCAGGAGCCCTCACCATGGCACAAGTACCTACCGGCACCACGTTCCACATCGCATCGGCCTTCGCGGCAGCGCTGGCCTTCAGCGCGGCCAGCAACGCCAGCGAATGCGTGCTCACCATGGCCAGCACCACCGGCCTGGCCAACGGCGACATCGTCGAAGTCAGCAGCGGCTGGGGCCGGCTGAACCTGCGCTTCGCCCGCCTGAAGAGCGTGGTGCTGAACACCAGCGTCACGCTGGAAGGCATCGACACCACCAGCACCACCTACTTCCCGGCCGGCAGCGGCGCGGGCACGGTGCGCAAGATCAGCACCTTCACGCAGCTGCAGCAGGTGCTGGGCATCCAGTCCAGCGGCGGCGACCCGAAGAACGTCAACTACAAGTACCTGGAGTCGGACGTCGA
>JACCDR012211173.1_pt1 | contig 12056 bp, 25 predicted proteins | sample 7446431 | NCBI WGS metagenome assembly JACCDR01 (sample SAMN15323443, study PRJNA562643) | freshwater metagenome | isolation source: river surface water | place: USA:Blue River Watershed | collected 2017-08-17
GCAGAGGAGCTTTCTAATATTTTGTTCGTAGGTTAGGTCGTTTGATTTGGTAAGATATTGAACCGCTTCAATTACTTCTCGATAGATTCCAGCCTTTTCCATGACCATTTCAGAAAGATTTGTATCTTCCAAGGTATCGTGTAAAAGAGCCGTTGCAATCACCAAATCATCTCCACCCCTCATTTGAGCAATTCGCGCCACATCTCTAACGTGGTTAAAGTAGGGAGTAACACCGTCTCTACGGGTTTGTCCTTCGTGGGCCTTTTGAGCTAATTCAAAAGCAATGTCTTGTTGTCGTTTGTTCATGATTAGAGTATAGACTGTTAAACTTCACTCGTCAAGATAAATCGCCTCAACTACTGGACAAGAATAGCCATTACTAACTTTATAGTAGTGCGTTGCACGAACGGCCCAAATCTTTTTATCTTCAAGATTGAGAGCAACGGCGGCGAATTCTTTTAACGTTTTTTCATCGAGAAGAGGAAGATTTTGCGCCCATCCTTGGCATCCAGTGCCAGCAATTTTGTTAGCTCGCTTGTAACGATCATAATCCCACATTGAGATGCGGTCAGAATACGCAGAAGCGTGTTTTGCGCCGTCTGGAACTTCACAATCTACAGGGCAGTCATCAAATTTTCTTGGCTTTGCCTTCGTGAACCCAAAAGGACTAAATGGATCAACGAAATAATTACTGCTAAGAGAAACCTCTTGACTTTGCTTCAAAGGCCAATTTTCGCTTTGGCAAATCAAAGCTCCTTGGCTATTTTCGTTGGAATAGTGGTTGTAGTGCGAGCGAGGTTTAACAGGAGAGATTTGCATTTTCATGTTGGATAATAGCTTGGGGTTGTGTTTTTGTCAACTTATACTTCGCCGTATCCAAGATACTTCAATTTGTTAAACTCTTCAAAAGAAATCTTTCCGTGACTATAAACAACTTCTGGCTCGAATTCAAGAGCAAATTGCCCCAAAGTTTTGTTTGTGATGGCTGAAAGTTTCTCTCCATCGCTTTCAAAGCTAACAAAAAAGCATGCAGGAGTGTTGTTTGGAGGTGATGGTTTGCCGTTTTTGAGTTCATAAAGACGGTTTTCCACTGCTGTTAACAATTGAGAGCGACTTTTTTTAGGAATTTCAGTGTCCTTTACAAGCTCGTCTCTTGTTTTAACGAGTTCGGGGCGGGACATTTCGGCGATTTCTTCAAGGAGGTCTTCGATGTTGTTCATGCCTTAGTATAAGCCAGTTATTACCTAACGTCAAGGATAGATTCGCAATCAATTAGCTTAAATTGCGCCTGATTATTCGCGGCCAAATCTTCTTTGCTTTTCGGTTGAACCTTTTCGCTGGCGAGCAAGTAATCGGGTTCCGCCGATGGTTGGCCATCAACAAAGTATTGGATTACTGGTTCATTGCCACTGAGAGGGGCGGCCAAACAAGTTTTGCCGCTCGTCATTTTGTAAAACTTGGCGTTGCCGAGATAGAAAATTTCCTCTGTTCCTTTAGGAGCTTCGGGCGGAAGACGATCTTTGTTCAAAACTCCTTCTTTAACAGCGGCCCGATTAGCGTATTCGCAAAGAATAGCTTGAGCGCGAGTTTGTTTTTCAACAAGGTGCGGTGTTCCTTTTTTGACCTTGCAGTTTCGGCGGTAAACGATTGAAAAAATTTGTCCCTTTTGACGAGAAGATAAACGTTCGGCGATTTGTTGGGGTGTCATATGTTTCAAACAATATCCTTAAAATTATGCAACGTCAAGCCAAAAATTCTGATTCCTCTGTCTCTGAGGCCAAATCTGTTCCAGAAGTCCCACCTGTGGTACGCCCAATGTCCTTTTAAACATTCAGACGGGTAGAAGAATTTGAGGTGCCATTTATTCATATCACAATTTATCGCTTAATTCCGCCGTGTCAAGAATTTCGGCCACTTCTTTTTCTTCTTTTGGCTCGTCAAAGCAGGGTTCGAGCCTATAAAGAATATGATCTGGAGGTACCTTGCTTTTTTCTTCTTTTATTGCTTCTTTGATTTGTTTTTCCAAGTTCTTGTATTTCAAGGAAATAGCAGACGCGGCGACTCTAAAGAGTGGCGATTTTTCGCGGGGTTGAATTGTTTTTCTCAATTCGGCATTGCTTTTAAGAATCGGCAACGGCGGATAGTTTGGCGAATTACAAACTCTAACAATCAACTTTTTTGTTGCGATAGAGCGCGGGCCAACAGTAATTGTTGGAGTCCAGCGGCGTTTCTTTTTAGGCTGTTCTAGGTATTCTAGGGCAGAATTTACTTGTTTCTTACAAGCAGATAGTTCTTTCCAGAGGTATTTTGTTGTCATGGTTATATAGTAGTTTGGCTATGATATATTGTTTTGCGGCTTAATCAAGTATTTTGTTATGCTTTCTTTGGCCGTTGACAAATCTACGCCATTTTTCCAAAGGTGCCAAGAGAAAGTTTCGGCGGTTCCTTTTTCATTCTCCTCTCCCAAGGATAATTCTGGATGAAATTTTGGTCGTTTAATTTTCATTCCCCAACTCTAGCCTGCGGATTTTATTTTGCAAGAAGTATTTTTGCACAATATCCAAGACTTCACTGCTTGAATATGCTACCACATCCACGCCATTAAAGATAAAAGAAACCTTAACTGGCAACATGTCTCGCGCCACAAACTTTTTAACATAGGCGATGGCGTCTTTAGACACTGAATAAATGTCGCCGTTTAGGAATTCGTAGGTTAGTTCTTTCATTCTTAAAAAGAAAAGGTTTCAACAACTTCTTCAACAATGTCAACAGTTCTTTTAACTATTCTACATGAATCTCCTTTAAGTTTGGTGATATTTTCGAGTCTGCGCCTGCTTTTCTCTTCAAAAAGTTCATAATTTTTTCCAACGGAAAATTCAATATTTTCGCCGCGAAGAGTCCATTGACCACAATCTTCAAATTGATAGTCAATCCAATTTTCGCCGACTTTTTCTTGGACACAATAGATTTCGGTTTTCATTTGAGATTTTTGGCCACTTCTTTTCCTTTGCTAGAGAGAATTCTTTTGCCGTCGATTCGCAGGAAGCCTTTCTTCAAGAGGTGATGTTCGTGATCTTGGCGGAGTGCTGTTGACGAGATGTTAAGGCAGGCAGAAAGTTCTGTCAAGGTCATAGCTCCGCGTTCGTCAAGAATCTTTAGTATTTGAATCTCTACGTTGTCGAGGCCGTGGATTTTAATGTCTGCCATGTGAGAGAGATTGATAAAGTCCGCCGAATCAAATTCTTTTCGACCTTTAATAGCGCAAAAATCACTAATCTTTCGCGCCATTAGTTCAGCCGCACGCGGAGACGGCTTAAGCGAATCCACGACTTCAATCAAAACATTGTCTTGGAAATCTACATCTGGCACATTTAGTTTGACAATTTCGGCCAATTCTTCTTTAGAGTATGCAGCCATGCCCACTGTTTCCATTCGATTTTTCAGAGGTTTGAGAAGCTTGTTTGGATCAGTGGTAGCAAAAAAGATTGACTGCCTCAAAAAGTCAAACTCAAGCTCTGAATCGTCGTAAACAACTCGGCGCAATGGGCTTTTTTCAGTATTAAGCAGGGTCAAGAGCCATGTTTGAACGCCTCTTGGCAAATCTTGGCTTTCATCAATCAAAATCGTTACTTCTCGATCTTGAATGTGTGGCCGATAAACATTGTCAACAAACCATCCTACGCTTTTAATGTTTGCGGCGTTGATTTCAAAGTATTTTCGGCGAGTTTGGCCGTCATAAGTGTTCTTGGCAAGCTCTCGGATGAAGGCGGTTTTCCCGTTTCCATGCGCTCCAACAAACAAAAAGAATGGAAACTGCCGTCCAGCTTTGTGAGCTTGAAGGGCAAACAATAATTTGTTCTTGATCGGCTGTTGACCTACGAGACTAGAGAATGGAGCGGCGGTGTTTGTCATTTGGTAATGTAGGCTATTAGTTGGAAGAGTCAAGGGTTTTTATGATCTAGCAGGCTCTAGCAGAATGGCGCGGCGGATTTGTCCAAAACATCCAATGCCAGATTCGTGATATACGGCCCAAATATCGCCTTTGACTGCTCTAGCAAAACACGGCGAACAAAATGAAACTCCATCGTTTAAAATTACGCTTTCGTTTTCTGCTTTTTCAATTCGGCGAATTGTCCAACCTAAGTCGCCGTTTGATTGTTCCCAGCATATTCCGCCCATATTTAGAGAAGTTGAGTTTGTGTTCATGAATAATATTATAGAAGATTATTCGGCGGAGTCAAGACTTTTCAAGATGGCGCGGCGCTCTTCTTCAATCTTTTTCAAATCAATTCCAAAGTATTCTGCCAAAAGAGTTTCAATTGAATCATAAACCATATAAAGCTCATCTTCGCCATCTTCGCAATGAGCCAAAGCGATTTTTTTATCATGCTGCAACCAATCAAGAAATTCTCCAATTACTTGAGATTTGTCCTTGACAGCGAGCATTTTGTCGAGTTCGGGAGTTGAGGGATAGTTTTTCATGGAAGTTCGGGAGTTTGGCGGGTTTTCATCATTCTTTCAAGCGTTTCTCTCTTTTCAACCTTCAAATCGCCAACATCTTCGGGCATCATGGATTCATAATACTTAACTTCCGTGCTGCCAATTTGAGAAATCATCTTGGCAACGCGGGCGCGAATCATTTGTTCCCCATCGAAAGAGTCTTTGCAATGCCAATCTCTGTTGGCGAAATTAGGCGATCCCAAATAGTATCTAGCTTTACTTGGCAGCGTGTCTCTTTCGTACTCATCCCAAAAATGCTCTTTGTTTGGCAAAACGTTTAGAATTTTCTTCCAAACTTGTCTGACTGCCTCGTACATGTCTTCTACGTCGCAATCCATGCCAAAATACTCGTCGCACAGAATTTTCAATTCCGCCCAAAAGTTTTCGCGTTGTTTGTCGCCATACCAGTGTTTAGACCAGTAGAGAATATTGGATTCGTGCTGGGATAGCTTAATCATGGAGAAAAGATACTTCGTTATTTTGTAAAGTCAAGAAACTACTTAACAATTTCAGTCTTAAAGCTTACTCCTTTAAAAACCTTTTCGTCTCTTTCTGAAAGGCCGTAACCAGTAGTTATAGTTCCCATTTCAAAAGCTAAATCTTTAACAGTAAATCCTTTGGATTCTAGGTGCTGTTTAAGAATTTCGGCGACTTCTTCCTTGGAAAGGTGGGCAGTGGATTGGATTTTCATTTTTTTTATCGTTTAAAATTATGCGGACAAGAATAATCGTGCGCCGTACCAGTGCAACGGCCAGCGTCACTGCTATCAGTACTTCTATCATAGCGACATCTTCCGTCGCTACAAAGTAAACACTCGTAACCTTTTATACTGGTTCTAGCATAAACAATGACGATTCGCCCACATTGGGTTTCGTATCTTTGGCCGATTTGGTATTTGAACATAATTAATACTCTTCGGGCCATTCAATTTTTTCGCCCGCCAGTTCTTCGATTTTTTGGCGGAGAGTCCATTGGATGTCTTTAATTTGGTCAACGGTTTGCTTAATTCCCTCGCAAGACAAGATGCTTGAGAGGCGATTGCCAACAATACGATTAACCTCTTCTTTGCGAATCTTCATCATGTCCAGCATGGCGTTTTCCCAAGAAACAGGTTTACCATTAACAAAAAGCTCAACTTTAACATTATTATTCCAAGAGCCATCTGGATTCTTTTGGATAAAACGTTCGCACATTTGAGAGGATTTTCCATTGTCTTTATGACAAAGGATATTCATTAGTGCAATAGATGGGGTAGTTTCGGCAAGAAGATCGAGTGTTTCGTTCATGGGTTTAATATAAGAGATTATTCCGCCGAGTCAAGATTTTTCCCAGATTACTTTCGCGAGTCTAATTTGGCCGTTTTTATAAGCTCTCATTCCAAATTTTTCTTTGATATAAGAGAGGCATTTTGTTTTTGAACCTTCAAAAAGAATGTTTTCACTGTCTGCTCTAAACTCTCTAAAATGTCAAACAAAAACCCCGCCACATTTGCCAAGTTGAGAAGGCTTGGCTAGACTCGGTGGGAAACCTAATCTTGTGGCGGGGAAAACTCCCTGATTTTCATCCCGATTGGGCGGAGGGAAGGAGTTGTTTTTCTAGCCCAAAGTATCGAAAATTGGTGAGACACTAGGACTTGAACCTAGAACAAACTCCACGAGTTTTGCTTTTCCGTCAATTCGCCCCTCTGCGCAAAGTTGCGATTTTAAGCTATGTCTCATTTAGAAAAGCCCTTCGGCGCTTGAGAATTAGTTCTTCTCCGCAAGATGATTCTTCCAAGCGGTATTGAATGTGCCGTAGTTCTTGTAGCGAGTCAGCTTTTCGCTGCTCATCACATCAAAGATGCTTTTGAGGCTAACCTTGCCGAAAGTTTTGCTTCGAATTTGGCCGATGATTTTAGCCTCATTTTCTGGCAAGCCCACATATGGGCGTCCTTTGTTCCTTGCGCGGCCATCGTTGGCGTGAAGAGCCTTAGCTTTGGCAATTAGTGTGTCGATGTTTGTGTTCATGTGTTTTTTTGTTAATTTTCAAGAATAATTCGGCCCGCGAACGGTTTCCACGATTCTGAGTCAATGTTATCCCAATAATCACAATAATGTCCAGCTCGATATTGTTCTTTTTCGTCTGTCCATACAACTGTTCCTTTTGTTTCCGAAGAAAACAGAACTACAAACGAATCATCTTCGCAGCTCATTAGGGTTGGAAATCTGTCTTTATTTTGGGTTTCTTTGGTTGTTTTCATGGTTTTATTCTTCAAAAGTGAATTCCTTAACTTGTTCTTGTTCATCAACAGTATCAGCTTTTGGGGCGACTGTCAAGAAGTTTTCAAGGTTTTTCGCCACAAATTCTTGAATATCCAAGCGGCGGATGTTAAGAGGTTCATCTTCGCCAATTCCAAGAGCGCGGAGTTTGGCAATAGAGGTTGTGACGTAGGATGGGGAGTCTTTTGTTCGGGCCATAGTGGTTATTTTTGAAATAGGTAAGCAAGTAACAATCCAATAAAAATTGAAATTTCAAGTCTCATTGGTCTTATGAATTCTATAAGTTCATTTATAGTCATAGTCTAACAAAGTCCTCGCCTTCTGTCAAGTTGTTTGTGTCAATATTTTTGTCAGTTTCGTCGATTTCTTCACCAGCAAAAAACATCTCTTCGCACCAGTCAGAAATCCATTCATTATCAGGATCATCTTCAAAAAAGTATCCGTTGTCAACCATCAAAACGCAGTGATGAAGCAAGCTAATCATGTTTAGTTTTTAAAGTTAAACTCAAGCCTTTCCAAAATCAAGTGAACAACTCTGATTGCCCCAATTTTAAGTTCACGCCAAAAACTTAGGGGTTTGTCGTATCGGGCGATTGTTTCGGCGATTTTCCATTCGCTCAAAACGCTTCGATGAACTGTGTTAGAAAATCCATCTGGGTCACAAATTGCTGGCTCCCAATTTCCATACCTAAACTCGTAAGAATCGGCATCTTCCCATACTCGAATGATTTTGCGTTTTTGGACGGGCGATCTATCGTTAATGGGTTTTGCCCAAACAATTGTTCCTTCGTCGGTTTTTGTTATGTTTCTCATAAAGTTTCTAAATTTCATTAAATTTTGTAAAATTAAGTGTAATATCTTGTGTGACTCATCGTGCTTACAAGTTTCGCATATATCCAACTCTTTGTCAAGAGGAAATCTTGCGCAAAACAGTGGGATCGTGTAGATTTGTATATAATTGGGCGCTAGCACAAAGGCGCGAGGCATGGGTGACGCAAAAGAAAAGCGTTTCTTACAACGCTACGTCCAAAGGTTTGACAGAGTTAAAGGACTCGCCTGAGAAAGCGTGGCTCAATGAAGTGTCAAGCGTTTGTCTTCAACAAAGTTTGCGTAATCTTGATTCCGCGTTCAACAATTTCTTTAAAAAGAAGAGCGGTTATCCAGCGTTTAAAAGCCGCAAAAATGGCGGCTCTGCTAGGTTTATGGATAACGCTTTTCGCTTGGATAGTGAGAATCTTTTCCTCGCCAAAATCAAAACGCCCCTTAGAGTCGTTTGGTCGCGTAAGCTTCCTAGCGCACCAACTTCTTGCACCATTTCTCAAAACGCTTGCGGTCAATGGTTTGCGAGTTTCCTTTGCGAAGAAGAAATCGTTAAACTTCCAGAGTCAAGTGTTAAAGTCGGCATCGACGTTGGAATTGAAAGTTTTGCGACTCTCAGTGATGGTCGCAAGTTTTCTCAACCAAAAAAGATTCGCCGCTTGCGTAAAAAGTTGGCACGCCTACAACGTTTACACTCTCGCAAACAAAAAGGCTCTAAAAACCGCGAACGCGCTCGCAAAAAAGTTGCCCGCATTCACCAGCACATCTCAGATGTGCGCAAAGATTTTCTCCACAAGTTAAGTACTCAACTCGTTCGCGAAAACCAAGCGATTGCGTTGGAAGACTTAGCTGTTCGTAACATGGTTAAGAACCGCAAACTTTCTCGCTGTATTAGCGAGCAAGGCTGGCGCGAGTTCAGAACTATGCTAGAGTACAAGTGCGAATGGTATGGACGCAAGCTACTAATCGTAGATCGCTTCTACCCTAGTAGCAAAACTTGCTCATGCTGTGGAGCAAAGGCTAGCTTTGGCCTAGAAACAAGGCAATGGACGTGTGGCGGCTGCGGTGCTAGCCACCTAAGAGACGTGAACGCCGCGAAAAACATTTTGGCTGCTGGACAAGCAGTGTCAGCGTGTGGAGTGGACGGAAGACCGACGAAGAACTACGTTCTTCGGGGCAGGACACAGCGAAGCACGAAGCCAGAGGCGCGAGCTTCTGGAATCCCCGCCCTTTAGGACGGGGAGGATGTCAACTTTTTCAAAAGTAGCAGTGATTCCTTCGTCTGTCAAGACTAGACCCGTGATTTTTTCATTTTTTCTCACGCCAAAAAGCTGATTCATTGCGGCCCAAAAAGTTTCATTTCGATAAGAAACTGCGCTTTTCAAGCCGCCTCCGTCTGTGAAGAATTTCTTTTTGGAGCTTGGGTTTCTAACTGCGATTTTCATTGATTGGAACTATTTTGTTTTGTTTTTTACTGTAAACGTGAGGAACCATTTTGCCGTTATGGGGCAAAAGAATTGGCCGTTTCTCAGATTTGAGAATGTGAATAAGCCTATTTGGTTGGTGAATTAGTTGCCACATGTTTGTTAATTAGTTTAGAGGCTTCGTTGTAGAAGTCAAGTAAGAAATTATTGAACTCTTTCTCAACTCCAGTGTTGGCGTCTTTGTTAATAAGAGGGAAGATAGCGGCTTTGATTTGGTCTAGGGTGAACATGTGTTTGGTTTAATTATGGTTTACTTTAACATCAGCTTAAACATTGTCAACAATTTTTGGCAAAATTTGTTCTACTGGACCGTCACAACAAGAATCGGCGCAACGTAAAAAGTGAAAATATCCATGATCTACTCTTGGTTCGGTTGTAATGTAGCTACAGGTTAGACATTTGTAGGTTATTGGGTTCATTTGTAGTCGCAGATGATCGTGATTTGAGTGACGGCATCTTGGATCACTCCAAGCTTTCTCGATTCGTCACTCCCCCAGAGATTTCCAGGCCGTAGTTCAGAAGCCATTGTAGCGGCTTGAGCTTCAATGAGTTTAAGATAATTCTTTAAACGGTCAATTTTTTCTTGGTTCATAAAACAACCCTACACTTTCCCGCCGAACAATCAAGCAACTTTTTCTTTTTTTGTTGGCAAGATTTTAGCCGAAAGGATGTAACTAAGGGTATGAAAATGGATTCCCGCGCACGAAAAATTTTCAATAAATTCCCCCGCGATGTTAAAGAATATTTTCACGAAGTAAATGAAAAATGTCAAAAATATGGAGTAACTTTCAAAGTTTCGGGCGGAAGAAGCGTCAATGCGGACTGCGGTAGAAGTGGCGGATACTTCAACGACAGCACAAAAGAATTGGCCGTTGCCATTGGATCAAATTTAGAATCGTCAATGGGCGTTTTAATTCATGAATTTTTTCATATGGAAAAGCAGTGGAAAAACCCAAAAAGTATTTGGAAAAACCGTAAAATTTATAATGGTTATAATCGGTTCTTTCATTATTTAAACGGCGGGCGAATTTATAAAATAGATTCGGCAATAACCTCAGTCGTTAGTTTGGAGTTAGAATGCGAAAAAATGGCTGTTCGCGAAATTAAACGCCGTTGGACTAAATACATAAACGTTGATAAATATTGCCGCCAAAGTTTTTCTTACTTGGCGAGCTTTTTTCATATGGCGAAAACAAAGAAATGGCCCAAAATTTCACCATGTCACAGAAAGTTTCTTGCCCACTGTCCAGACAAATTGCCTCGCAGTCTTAAAAAAGTGCCAGAAAATCTTCAAGCTGCTTTTGATAGGTTTTTACGCTGAGTGTAACTCAGGTTGTGAAGCCAAAACGCACAGTATTTTTTTGCATAAACGGCATAAAAACTGATCCATCTGACCAAAGAGGATGGACAGATGAGTTTGTTACTTCATTGAACGTCAATACTCCAGATTGGGTTCAAGCTGAGAAATTCGAGTATTACACAACAGCTCTTTTTCGCCGCTGGGGACAAGATAAACGTGCCGCTGAATTGGCGCGAAAAATTCTTCTTTATTCCAATAAAAATTATCGAATTGTTTTAATCGGGCACTCGAACGGTTGCGATTTGATTGCAAGAGTTTTAAATCTCGGCGTAAGAGTTGACAGCGTGCATCTTTTTGCCGCAGCAACAGAAGAAAAGTATTTTATTTCGGCCCTGGAAAACAGCCTCGTCAAAAGAGTTCATCTCTATGGTTCGCCCGATGATTTGGCTCTTAAAACTGCCAACTGGACAAAAAAATTCTTAAAATTTTTTGGCTTGGGCTATGGCAGCATGGGTTTAAACGCAAAAAACCTTGTTGAAAAATTCCCCAAAAACGTTCAAGACCACAGCATAAAAGGTTACGGCCATTCAACTTGGTTCAAAGAAGGTTATATAAATAGCACAATCAACCTTTTAATGAAGAACGAAAACGAAGACAGGTTGCTTCCTAAATAGTGTATTCTATTCCGTGAATTGTGTTTGTGACTCGCCAATCAACAGAAAAATCTTTTTGGCCGCGAATATGTTGGGGCGTTCCATTATTAACTTCCAAAGTTTCAAACAAGGGCTTCATCCCAAAACGGTCAACGTGCCAAACGATTTCATAATCAAGGTTAAAACATTGTAGTTTAACTATGTCGCCGAGATAGATTTTTTTGTTTTGGCAGTCGTAGAAACCTGTGAATGGTTCGATTGAGAAGTTTCGCTTGTCGTGGTTTTGGTAGCCAACGATTTCAGAAAGTTCTTCGTTATTGGTTTGACCGTCAAAGATTAGTTCTAGAATTCGCCCGTCTGGGGTTAAAGTCCATTCGCTCCACGTTCGCTGGTTTGATGGCCAAAGTGGAGAGTTGGTGTAGAGATTGTGGCGGCGACTGAAAAATCTAAGGGTCATACAATTTTAAACTCAAAAGTCGCTGGATATGTTTCGCAGTAAGCTGGTTTATCGTAAATTACATGCCAGCCAAATCTGGCATACAAATTTTCAATATTCAACCACCCTTTATCAAAAATCTGACGGCGAAAATCCTGATTATTTATTCCCGCGCCAGCCTCTTCTAGAATATCATCTTGAAGAATCTTGACTGATTTATTATTGCCAATTTTTTCAGCGATTAATTTATTGATGGCCGCAACAATACATTGAGGAATGCTTGAGGCGGCGGTTTCTTTGGCTTCTTGAGGGGTGATAGGGTTAATCATATTCTTACGGGGTCTTAGGGAGTTTAGCCGCAAGGCTTAACCCCTAAATACGTTTTTTGCATTCTTCGCAATATGCTCCGCCGTGTGGCAAGAATACTAGATTCCATCCGCAAATACACTTTCCAACAGTGAATTTAAGAAACTTACGGTAAAAATGGCGAAGTTTGTATTTCATTTTTTCTAACCATTAGTCAATAACTCTTTTTCCCATTGCGGAAACAAAAAATCACAGTATTCTACAGTAAATTCCGTAACATCAATTCCTTTATATGCTACA
>JACCDR010281923.1_pt1 | contig 12055 bp, 15 predicted proteins | sample 7446431 | NCBI WGS metagenome assembly JACCDR01 (sample SAMN15323443, study PRJNA562643) | freshwater metagenome | isolation source: river surface water | place: USA:Blue River Watershed | collected 2017-08-17
CAGACAAAGTCATGGTTTTAAAGATAAAATATTTTAATATTATTTTATCTTTAAAAGGTATTTTGCGCCCGTTGTATAAATTCGTAAATCCTTGCTCAATTTCGTTTATTTTAGTAACAAATGAATTATTTTTTTCTATATATATTCTATCATTCATAGCATATATATAATTACTCACGGGCTTAAGCCTGGATATAACTTTTATATTTTTTTCGTCATAAATTTCGTTCATTATGTTCAAAAAATTTACATAACCAGAACCTATTGCTTTCCAGCAATATTCGTTATGTAGATTACTTAATTTATTGTTTAATGTTCTTGCTAATCCGCCTACCATAGGATGCCTTTCTATAACATTAATGGTATATTTTTTACTTTTTGAAAGATGATGTGCGGTGGACATTCCACCGACGCCGGCCCCTATAATTAATATATTTTTCATATATTATATAAAACATACTTTATAAAGTATGTTTTATATATAATCATATTCATGAGTGTTATAGGAAAAGGTACCTTTTCCACAATTTATAAAGATACATATGGTGGTGAGCCATGTGCGATAAAATATGTAGATCGCGGAGAAAATTCAAAAAGATATATAAGACGAGAAATAAATATATATAAAAAACTCCGAGGATGTAAGCATGTTGTGAAAGTATTAGACTATAAAATAAAAAGCGACGGATATATCAAATATGAACTTCTAAATAAAAATCTATTACAAATACTTCATATCTTAACTAAAGATGATATTATTAGAATAACAGCCGAACTAGAGGATGCCCTCAATGAAATACATAGTTTGGATGTTATCCATTGTGATCTCAAACCAGAAAATATAATGTTTGATAAAAACGGAACTCTTAAACTTATAGATTTCGGCAACGCATTGACCGCCGCTGAATTAAACTCTAGCGGTCAATGCGTGGGAACTCTTCCGTATAGACCGCCCGAATACATAATAGGCGCTCCTTTAGATAATAGAGTGGATTTATGGGCTATGGGCTGTATAGTTGTAGAAATGATGACTGGAAATCAATTGTTTAACCCCAAACGCGATAATGATGTGTATGTTTATTCTTATTTATTAGGCGAAATGATAAATATATTCGGTAATTTTAGAGAAGAATTCCTTAAGACCGGAACACGTACGCATAAATACTTTGATATAAAAAATAAGTATACTTACAAATTCATATATTTGATGGGGCGGCCATCTTCTATATATGAATTATTAATAAATTTTGGATATTCAAAAGACGATGCGTTTAAATGGGCTGTAAAAATAATGCCTTATTTTATTAGATAAAAATATATAAGTATAATATAGTCTTTAGACTAAGCGCGATTTTTGTATTTGGTATCTATACAAAACATGTCAGAAATAATGAACATATTAATGTTCATAGATTGTGGTAATACTGTAACCAATTTATGTATGAAATGTTCGTTAAAAATATGTAGAATTATTGGCGAAATTATATTAATGCCCATATCATTACCATGTTCAATATATAGACGGATAAAATATAATATATGGCTACAGCAATGGCGATCCGAATTAGACGACGATGATAAAAATGTGATGAGATATATTTTTAAAAAACTAACATATAGAAATCTAAACAATTATAAAACAAATGTGCCCGAATGTATTCTACAAAAAAATAGATATTTTTGGAATTTTACGCCCGATAAAACTCAATTTTTTGAGCATATGGACGAGTTTTTAAAGAAAGTAAAAAGAAGTTTATTAAATAAAGTTAATGCTAATAATACATCCGTGTAAAACGCCGCCGGCTTCAATTAAAAAATTGAAAAGGCGCATTAAATATAAACTAATAACGTTATAAAAATATGTTTTCTTTAATAGTTTGCACCGATGGGATGATGGGGATAGGAAATTTTGACGGCAGTATCCCATTTAGAAATTCAGGCGATTTAGCAAATTTTAAGAAAAAAACGCTCAATAATATCGTAATCATGGGGAGAAAAACATGGGATTCTATACCTAAAAAACCTTTACAACAAAGATTAAATATTATTATAAGTGCTTCAATGAAATCAGCGCCCGATGGTGTTTTATTGTTTTCGTCTATAGAAAAATGTTTGATTGAGTTATCAAAAAAAGAATATCGCCCAATGGAGAAATTCGTGATAGGCGGCGCAACTTTATATAATTATTTTATTAATAATAATTTAGTTCAAAAAATCTATCATACTGTGGTGTTAAAAGACTATCATTGTGATATAAAAATGAATAAATATGATGGGATGAGATATAAAAAAAAGCCAGTATTATCACCTCCTGATTTTAACGATGAGTGTTGGATGTATAGAGAACTAGAATATATAAACCATGAAGAAATAGCGTTTTTAAATCTTTTGTCTGAAATTCTAAATAATGGTTCCGATAGAAAGGATAGGACCATGATTGGTACGCGGTCCGTTTTTGGTAAATTTTTAGAATTTGATTTGAGTAATAATACATTTCCTCTGGGTACTACGAAAAGAGTTCCTTTTCGTCAAGTTTTTGAAGAATTAATGTGGTTTTTACGTGGTCAAACTGATGCGGATATTCTTGAAAAAAAAGATATTCATATATGGAAAGGAAATACGACTCGTGATTTTTTAGACGCGCGCGGCCTAAACAATTATAAAGAGGGAGATATAGGCCCAACATATGGATTTTCGTTTAGATATTATGGAGCAGATTATATCGGGTGTGATTCTAATTATGAAGGTCAAGGATTTGACCAATTAAGCGAAGCGATAAGACTCATAAAAGAAGATCCATATTCTAGGAGAATTATAATAAACTTATGGAATCCTAAAGAACAAAATAAAATGGCTTTGCCGCCTTGTTTATTTATATATCAGTTTTATGTTGATGGCAATGAATTGAGTTGTTTGATGACTCAGAGAAGTAGCGATATTTCGTTAGCCGGATTTTGGAATATTGCGACCGGCTCACTTTTAACATATATGATTGCGCGAATGACTGGACTAAAACCTAAGAGATTAAAATGGAGCATAGGAGATGCCCATATATACAATAATCAAATAAATGCGGTAGTAGAACAATTACAAAGAAAACCGCGTATATTCCCCAAATTATTTTTCAAGTCTAACTCACCATCTTTAGAAAATGGCGGTCAAATCACTGAATTTGAGTACAGTGATTTAGAATTGGTTGCGTATGAACCTCACGCTCCTATAAAAAGTGTGATGAACGTATAATAAATCCATCATAAATCTATATAAATCTATAAAAATCTATAAAAATCTATATAAATCTATAAAAAAATATCCATAATCGCTTTTAAATCATAGATTTTTATCTATGATATATATTTTTTTGAATAAAGTTAATGAACTTTTAATTTTCTATAAACCCAAAACCTCTCCATATGTTATTTGTTTTTATAAATTGCCCAGTTATAGATACGCCGCTAGTTGTTGAAGCAGTGGATTGCCATGAGCCGTGAGTATATATATGTTCATATTTAGTAGATAACACCGCGTTATTATTAAGAAAAGTCTCCCATAACGATTTTGGAAAAATATATTCTATAATATTTCCGTGTTCAAGTCCATTTACGCACGGACCAACTCTTATTACAACATTGGCCGAATCACTATAATCTATTATAGTTCCATTTGAATCATTAAGCAATCCGTTATTAAATATATTTTTTTCCATAATGTAGTCATTTTCATTTATATAAAATCCTCGTCCTATTAACTTTCCGTTTAAAAAATATCCTTGACCTCTAACAGAAATCCAGGTAATAGGCATTTCTATATAATAGTAAATATATTTACTATTATAACTTTTTATGCTTTAATCTTATAAACGGATAATAAATATAAGAATATAAAAGATGAAGAATATAGAAAAAATGAAGAATATAGAAAATACGAAACATATGCATAGAAAAATTTCATATGGAGTTGCTCTGTGTAGATACAACAAGGAGAAAAATAATCGCGTTGAAATATTGATGATTAGAAAGCGTTATAGCTATCATTTTTTTAATTTTGTTTTTGGTCGATATAAAACGGAAGATACTAAACAATTGAAGTATATGATCAGTAATATGAGTTTTGGTGAAAAAATAGATATATTTGGTATGAATTTTGAAAATATGTGGTATAGAATATGGTTGAACAATCCAATAAAAAAATATGATATAATTGATTTATATAAAGACTCAAGAAAAAAACTATCCGATTCTGATAGAAATAAGTTGTTTTTTCAAAAAAAAACAAAATTTGAGAAAAACTTTATGTACGACGGAGGAAAAAGAATTAAAAAATTAATTTGCGAATCTATGGACGCAGAATTAACTTGGGAAATACCGGGCGGAGGTAAAAATTTGGACGAAAGTAATATTGATTGCGCGATAAGAGAATTTCGTGAAGAGACCGGTATTTCCGAAAACGATTTTAAAATCTTATATAATGTAAAGCCAATAATCAGTAGTATAGTGGACGGATCTATATTATATCAACAATGTTATTATATTGCGGTAGAAAATGAAGGCGTGCGATTTGAGCCCAAAATAAACTTTAATAAATTTATACAAATATCGGAAATAGAACAATTAAAATGGGTATCCGTTTTAGAAGTTGATTTTTTACAATTATACAAAAATGAGAAATATAGACTATTAAACTTGATGAAAAATATAGTAAAAAAATTTAAAGAAAGTCAAAAAATACATCATATAAAAATTGAATTCTGATATGTTATATTCTTATAATGATAATATTAAAGGACAATTTTATAGATAACTGTAAGTTACTCCATCATATGGAGTTAATTGAAAGCGATGACGAATTTAACACATATAATCTTCAAAATAGTATAACAGAAATTCAATTTAAACCGCTATATGGGTTAATATTGATATACGCCAATGAATTTACAATTGATTCATTAACATTTCCAAAAATTATACCTCCAAAAGGCTATCATTTACATTATTATAATTGGGATAACCCACTTCCATTTGTTAGCTTAAAAATTGAGCAACAACCTAGAGAACGAGAGATATGTTTTGTAAAACGAACAGCGAATATAGATAGTAAAATACTAACAAATATTAATAATACGAAAACTCATAAATTCGTATGGTTTGTTTTACATATTACAGAATCTAATAATAGATATTTAAGATATACGCCCGAGTTTTATATGAGTCGTCAGTATTTAATGACGGCCGCTTTTACAATTATATATGATACGGTTGACTTGTTTAAATCAACTATAAAGCAGTTAGAGTACCCACAAATAAAAGATTATAATATTAATTATATAGATGAATGTATATACACTAATTATAACTCAATTAGTGTAGATATTTCTATATTTATCCATTTTTTATCCAAAAATCTAAAAAAATATAGAAATAATTATGATTTTATGGGCCATAGTATATATATAACAAGCAGAGAATTTTCGGGTATTTTACGAAATATAAATTATATGCACGATGAAAACGCAAAGTGCTTCATATCAAATGGTCCATTAATAGGCGTAGTAGCCGAGTATGTTATTAAATATAAAGAAATAGAAGAATATGTGTATGTCAACGCGTCATATCTAATATGCGTAGATGAAAAAAAAATTAATATCATAAAAATGATACATAAAATTTATAGTAAAAATAATAAAACGCCTCATAGCGTTAAGTTTAACGGATATTATAAAATAGAAAATTACGAAAAAGCCATAGAACAAATGGAAGTATCGCAAAATTATAAAAATTTATTATATGCGGCATTAAATAGTAGTAATTATGAAGCTTGTGATGAACATTTGATGTTCATAAAAAATACAAAAACTAATCAAACTTTTCTAATATACGAAATAATGTACGATAATACTATATGGAAATATAAAAATAATGATATGATTTTATGTTGTAATAAAATCATTTGAAGAATACCCATTAGCTATATTAGGAGGCCTCATGAAGTCAATTATCAAAAATATTACATCATCATAAGTATTATTATAAATAGAATGTTCTTTACTAGCATCAAAGATATAGTTATAGTCTTTAAATAATTTTTTTGATTCGCCATTAACCCATATGCCGCATTCATCTTCATTATAACAAAATGAGTTAAAGCAATATATGAAACGCAAAGTTTCATTAGTTAATGGGGCCCAACCCTTGTGTTTTTTTAAACCGGAATTAGGACCTAATTTCATAAAAAACATACTCTTTATTTCTATCTCGCGGTCTATTTCATCAAATAATTTATTAAATTCACTATAATTTATTTGGTCTAGCTTATCAAATAGATATACATCTAAGTATTCAACGTCGCCATTTACGACATTATTTTCGGGCCATTTTTTCCATTCAAGATCGTGAGGTGTTATTTTTTCATAAAATTCATTATATTCTTCGGCAATGTTATCGTCGGTAATTTCTATCCCTAATTTTACAAAACATTCACGTAACGTGTCTTTTTTTATGTTTTCTAATACGGGGCATAGTTTTTTAAAAAAGTTTTGACTTTTTGGTGCAAAAATTACTAAGGCCGAGCAAAATAAGAACAACAACAAAACAACGGCAAATCCTATAACAAACTCCTGCATTATAATATATTAAGATTTATAAATCTTAATTGGACGCAACAAATGAATTAATTATTTTTTTTTTATTATTTATTATTTGTATAAATATACAAAGACAGATACAGATGACAATCTCAGTAGTGGGTGGAAAAGCAAAACGCAGACGATCGAGCTCAAAAAAAGGCGGCAAACGCCATAGCTATGGCGGCAAGCCCCGTCACGCATCTAAAATGGGCGGCGCATGCGGTGCCGCGGTTGGTGGAAAGAAGAAGAAGCGCAGTGCTTCTAAAAAGCGCCGTTCTTCACGCCGTAAGTAAATAAAAAAAACCATAATTTTTATAACTTATTTTTTTTATACATTTTTTTTATATATTTATTGACAGAAAATTGACAGAAAATTGATAGATAAATGTATAAAAAATTGATAAATACATAATGATATATTAGGTCATTGCTCTATAAAGTTATAACTTTATAGAGTCATAGATCCGTAATAAATTATGATAGGAATACATATTGCTAAAGATAGCAAGATACGCAACGAAAAAAGTAAGACTATGGAAGACGCAATAAAACGCGACATAGAACTTTTAAATATTAACTCATGCCAAATTTTTACACACGGTCCTAGGTCATATAATAGGAATCAAATGGATTATATTAAAATAAAAAAATACTGTCAATTAAAAAATATCAATATTTCATCACACGGTTCATATTTATCAGTAGGAATTTGGAAAGTAAATGAATCAAATAAAAACACGGCGATTTCTAAAAAAAATATAGCGCATATAGCGGATATGCTCAAATCTATAAATGAAATAGGTGGTTCAGGTGTTGTTTTACATTTACCTAATAATATACCGGATGTAGTTGAGGAAACCATGCGAATTTTATCAGAAAATGAAGATATAAAAAGATACAACAAAAACGCGGATATCATTTTAGAAATGCCCGCGTCAAAGCCCGATCATAGGACATACGAAACATCAGAAAAGTTGCAAAATCTATGCGATAAATTAAAAGATATTAATATAAATTGGAGTCTTTGTATAGATACTTCACATCAATGGAGTTGCGGAATTAAAATGAATGAGCCATTGATTTGGCATAAGTGGTTGAGCGGCTTAACAGATTATGTGCGAAATAAAATAAAAATTATACATTTAAACGGAAATAGTTTGGATAATTTCGGCCGAGGAAAGGACATACATGAGATAATCATGTCGCCCGATGACGGAATTTGGGGAAATTTGATTTCGGAAGAAATGAAAGATTTTATTGATAGAGAAGAAAAAGAAATTATTAAATCGGGCGGAGATTTCTTTAGTTATTTGAGCGCGCAAGAACTATCAAAGATAAATGATAGTAGTTTAGCAGAAATAATTAGATACGCTAAAAAAAATAATATAGTGTTAATTATGGAGATAAACCGCGGCAAATTTATATATACCAAATTTGCTATTGATATAATCAAATCATTACTAAGTAATTAAATTTCAGAACGGCACCATGGACATTTTTTTAAACCATGAATTTTCATATTTTTTACACAATATCGGCATATTTTATTTGCACATATACTACATTTAAAAAATCTACGCCTTTTACTATAGCAAATATAACATATTTTTTTTGATGGAAAGAAACGACTTATATAATGTAATGTGTTATGACCACAAATATTATATATAAAAAATGGTGTAGCTCGTGGCATATATTTTTTTGGTATAAAAATTGTATTAAATATTCTTTTGAAAAAATTATATACATAAAATGGGTAAAGGCCGAGGAGGAATCGTAAAACAAAAAAAAATATCAATGGTGTCAAAAGAAGATACCACTGCTTTAAATACGATGTTTGAGCAAATGACTGGAATAACTGACGCTAGTGCCGATGTAATCATACCTAAAATTTTAAAAATCAAAAATAACATAATAAAATATCATAAAGTATTCAATATTTTACTTAATTTAACGGATCTAAAAGAAAAATTGAACGAATATAATGAATGGTTTGAAGATATTAGAATATTTTTGGAAACGTTGCTTAACGAAACTGACACCGATTTAAAAATTTCATATGATCATGAAGATATCATACAAATTTTAAAACTTAAAGAAATGTCCGAATCCGAATTAAATAAAATATACAAATCTTTGAAAGAGAATAAGTATTTGAAAGAAATCATTATTACATGTAGTAATCTGGCGCCTTTTAAAAAATATATAGATGATAAGAATAATATAGATGGTCGTTTTATCTTGAGAGAACCGGGATTAACTATGCGTCCGTTATCTTTTTCAAAAGTTGATTTAAAAATTTTATGGAGTATGCCGGAGGTGGGTGATAAAGAAAAAAAATTTATTATGACTATTTTACACCACTCCTATAAAATAGGATGGGATATATATGGTATTATATCCAGCCCCGATGTTGACATTAAAGAATTTAGTGAAATTCTAGTAGAGAGTATAACAAAATTGAGAAAACAAATACCTGGTTGCGATAAAGCGTTTGATGTTATTGAAAATTCAGTAAAAACGCTGGAAGATAATTTCGGTAGTTATTATAAAAATTCTATAGAGGCGGAAAACCCTTCCATAATAGTTGAAAGTTTTATCATAGATGTTTCTATGTCGCAAAATGCGAGCCCAGTCGTGACGTCACAATTCAGAAAAATCGTCGCGTTTCTAAAACAACAGAGTGCCGGCATCAACGACCCCAAAATAAAAAAATTATTCGGGATGCTCAATACTCAATTCAACGCCATGGACAAAGAATTAGGCGTAAAAACATCAGAAAACGATGAATTATAATTGTTTAGCCGCATCACGTTCTTTTTTGTATTGATATGCTACCCAAGCACACGAACCTAGAAAAGCAATCCCGGTAATAGTTGGGACCACCCATGTTGGTGTAGTCAAAGATAGGATAAATATAATCAAGCAGAAAACAGCAAGTCCTATAGCGTATTTATGATCACTCAAAGCTCCGCCGTCCATTGTAAATTAGTTTATATTTTAAAAAAGAAAAAAAATATAAATAAATAATAAAAATGGACATCACATTAAATAAATATATTGAGAGATCAAATGACATTGTAAAATTTGAAAAAAATAAAAAATATATACGCGAATACAAACACATGATATCATGTTTAGAAAAAACACTCGCAATTATAAAAAAAGATTATTTAGAATATAGCGGCTCCGCGGCCGAAGAAGTAATTAAATATAATGAAACAACGAATCAATATTATTGCGATATTGATGGGGTCGTTTTGCGAGGAAATATAGGAAATATATATGATAAAAATATTCTTAGAAATGATAGAATAAAAGCGCATCAAGTTATAGAATGCCGCGACGGTAATAAGTGTATAAATATAAACAAATCGCAATATTGTAAATTCTATCATGACCCAGAAGATCTATTAATATTAAAACAGGCGGGGGTAATATCTTATGATTTTTATAGGGATATTATCAACCGCCCGCGAAATTTTGCAAATACTTCGTGGATATATACAACATTTGATAATGACGCCGCAAAAAACATGAGGCGGTTTGGGTCGGGTGCGACTTTAGAACATGACCTGAAAATTTCAAAAACCCGCGGAACGCTAGATAAAGAATTAAATAATTTTAAATCACAAGTGATACACGATATTTTAATATTAAAAAAAATACATAGTATATATAGAGAAAATCTTAATCCAGAAAAACTAAAAAAAGAAAAATTATAGAATATAGTATAAGAATTTTTGATGGAAAATTTAACATTAGAAACGAAGTGTCATGTTGAAATCGGCGAAGATATTAACGAAAATATGGGCATTTGTTATCACAAAAAACATACTCACCAGGCCAAATTAGATGTAATTGCGGTGATCTCAAATCCCGTGCGTTTTGAGCGAAGATATCAACTTTTTCGTGAATTTTGTGCGCGGATGCAGAAAGAACCGCAAGTGCGGCTCACGACTGTTGAATTACAACAAGGGACGCGCCCTTTTGCTACAAATTCAAAATTACGATACCGCACTAAAGATGAAATTTGGTATAAAGAAAATCTTATAAATTTGGGAATTCAAAGTTTGCCCAGCGATTGGGAGTTTTGTGGTTGGGTTGATACAGACATTGAATTTCAAAATAAAAATTGGGCGCGCGAAACAATTGAACAATTACAAATATATGATGTGGTGCAGCCTTTTAGTCATGCAATAGATATGGGCCCTAACGGCGAAACGTTACAGGTACATACTGGCTTTCTTTATCAATATGTAAACAACGGCGAGTGGCTAGATAGTAGATATGGCCGCTATTATCACCCCGGATATTCGTGTTTTTATAAACGCCGGGCAATTGATGCTATGGGCGGTATGCTTGATTTTGCTATATTTGGGAGCGCCGATTATCATATGCTAGCCGGACTCATTGGGCAAATGGATAGAACTTTGCATAAAGATATCCATTCAAATTATAGAATGATGTGTATGAACTTTCAAGAAAGATGCGAGCGACATATAAAACGCAATGTTGGGTTTATACACGGGACGATTTTACATAATTGGCATTCATGTAAGAGTCGGCGCCGATACGGCGAGCGCCCAGGTATTTTAGCTAAATTGAAATTTGACCCGTTGCGTGACTTAAAAAAAAATTGGCAGGGTTTATGGCTGCTAGAGGACCTAAATATAGAATTACGCGACGAAATCAGGCGATATTTCAGAACCAGGAATGAAGATAGTGTTGATTTGTTCCAGGATTATCAATTTACTAAAAAAGAATGGATCTAAAAATTTTAAGAAATCTTATACTTTTCTAATTTTTCTATAAAATGCGGTAAATGTATGGAATAAAATAACTCGGTTACGTCCTTATTATTATAGAGGTGTAATGAGATTTTTATAGGATGCTTAAAGTGTGTTAAGTCATATTTATGACCATTTATGAATACATACATTTTACGTGTATATACGTGATGTATATATAGGTCCAGATTTTTTTTTAAAATTGAATTATATCTATGTATAATAGATATATAATAGATATATATAATAATGTCATTTGTTAAATGGGTCGGCGGGAAATCAGAAATTATGAAAGATATACGCGATATGCTTCCTAAAAAAATAGAAACTTATGTTGAACTATTTGTGGGAGGAGGTGCGGTTTTAATAGAATTATTAAATGAACAAGAAAACAAAGAGCCAGAAATTAAAGTTGATAAATTTAAAATATGATGTTATTTTGCTTATCTATATTTAGATATAAATATTCTTTGGCCAGTCTATTCCTTCTAAGTGCGCGGCAAAAATTATATGAGCTTCCTATTTTTTCAAATATAATCTCAAAATATGTAAAATCGTTTAATTTGTAATCCTTTCTAAGCTTCAGAACATATATCGAATCTGTTCCGCAAAATTTATAATCTCGATATTTAGTGTATCCGAC
>JACCDR010333548.1_pt1 | contig 12052 bp, 10 predicted proteins | sample 7446431 | NCBI WGS metagenome assembly JACCDR01 (sample SAMN15323443, study PRJNA562643) | freshwater metagenome | isolation source: river surface water | place: USA:Blue River Watershed | collected 2017-08-17
AAATAAAGACTGATATCAGTATCAAGCTGATACCAACCCCAAAATACACAGAAAAATCTTTACTTGGTAAGTATTTAGTATATTTTGGGTTTAATTTAAATTTAATTTTTTTCATTAAAAAGCTGAATTACCAAATAGAGTTATTTTATCCAGCTGAACAGTCTCTTCTACTGGAGGCACGCCTTGGTATACACAAGTTATTGAAACCTTGCCACTATATCTACCCATTATTAATTGATTCGCCTTTACTGTTTTTTTAGTTTTGGATATAAGTCCTGTAGGTATTATATACTCAGTTGGTTGATACCCTTTTACGCCTTTTGATCTTATTTGGATTGTAGTGCCAGGTACGCTACAAGCAAAGTTTGCATTTTCTAATGCTTCTATTTTTGCTGATTTTGTTCTTAATATAACTCCAGCAAACTGGCTACCTATACCAGCAGCATTCGCAACAGAGAAAAAACATAGTAAAGAAAAAATTAAAAGAAACAAGATATTGGCAGTGCTTCTCATGTTTACTAGTATACAATATTTTTGATTTTAGAAAAATCTAAATGCCTTTTTGTATATCTGTGTCCACTGGATATTTTTTAAATTCTCGGCTCTAACTTTCTCGTTTATTTTTAATTCGTTTAAAATACTTTGCCAATTTATACCCTGCTTCCAGTTTTTTAAGTTACCAGCTAGTATTTTTCTTTTATGTGCAAAACCAGCATGTAAAAGTTGCCAAAAGATAGCCTCGTTTATATCTTCTTTTTTGAAAAAATCCCTAGAAATATTACTTATTTTTATAATAGCCGAGTCTACTTTAGGTGCTGGGTTGAAATATCTGGCAGGGACTTTCGTTATATATGTAGGTGTACCATAAGTCTTCACAGAGATAGACAAGAGGCTTTCTTTGGCATCTCTGGCCACGATACGTTCTGCTACTTCTTTTTGCACCAAGAGTACCATTAATGAGGGTTGATGTGTATCAGTTAGAAACTTTTTGAGTATTGCGCCGGTTATGTTGTACGGTATATTTGCTAGTATCTTATATCCAGCATGTACAAAATTTTCTTCGCTGCGCCCTTCCCCGAGTACGGTGTGGGACCCTCGCGATAGAAAATTTTGTACATGCTGGCTTATATCAACTTCTAGTATGTCTCCTTCCACAAGCACGAATTTCCCTGTTTTTATCTCTTCTTCAAATTTTGCCTGTAAAAAAGGGATCAATTCTTTGTCTTTCTCTATAGCAATCACTTTGCCGGCATGCACCAAAAGCCTACTGGTCAGAACACCCTTGCCAGGTCCGATTTCTAATACCGTGTCTTTTTTAGTCAGTTCTCCCGCCTCAATAATAGCCCGTAAAGCAGCTTCTGATTTAAGAAAATTCTGACCCAATGATTTTTTTGCTTTATGTGCTTTCATTTTTTATCGCAGATTTTATTTGGCTGCAGATGCAAAGTTATAAATTTACGAATGATCTGGTGAATTGACCCGAGGACCTGAGTAAATTTGATAACTTTGCATTTCCTAAAGATAAATTGTTTTAAGTATATTTCCTCTCTCTCTGTTAATCAAATCCCCTGGTATGTCACTGATAAATTCTGAGGGTGCATTGATTTGCCTAGACCCAAAGATAGTACGGTAATTTGCAAAAGATAAATACACCTTCTCCCTTGCACGAGTCAGTGCCACATAGAAAAGCCGGCGTTCTTCCTCAGAATCTTCTGCGCTCCGACTCTCGCCACTTCGTTGATTTGGAAATAGTCCGTCTTCAAGTCCCACGACGAAAACATAATCAAATTCGAGACCCTTCGATGCATGGACTGTCATGAGTTTGACCGCATTCACTTCTTTTTTATTTTCTTTATTTACGATGAGCGAATCCTGATCTGATGCGAGTGCTGCATCTTCGAGTAGTTTTTCTACACCCAAACCATTTTCTAGATTGTCGTACTTGAGTGCCAAGGTCGCGAGTTCTTTGATGTTCTCAAGCCTCTCGAGTTCTTCTTCGCCGCCTTGTAAGAGTTCATCCTCGATACCAGTTTTTTTGATGACGTGCTTTATGACTGTCGACACACTCATGGTCTCAATACTTTCTTTTATCTCTGCAAGTGTGTCATAAAAATTTTGCAATTTTATTTGCATCTTGATCGGCAGAGTAGCTTTCTCTCCAGCAAATATTTTTGCCAAGGTGGCTTTACCTATGCCACGTGCTGGGAAGTTTATGATACGTTTTATGTCGGCCAAATTTTCTGGATTGAGTGCTGCACGCAAGTATGCGAGGGTGTCTTTGATTTCTTTTCTTTCAAAGAATTTTACACCGAGTACTTGATAAGGGATGTTATAGCGGAGCATTGCTTCTTCTAGCACGCGTGATTGAAAATTTGCTCGGTACAGTACTGCTACTTCGGAAAGATTAGCAAAATTTTCTCGGGTCCTCGGGTCGGACGCACTTGAGTTTTTGTTCTGTGCGTCCTCAACCAGACCACTCGAAAACTTTCTAATCTTTCCTTCGTCTAACAACTCCAAAATTTTTGTCGCTACGAATTCTGCTTCGTCGGATTCATCGAGTGCTTCGTAGAGAGAGAGCTGCTCCCCTTCTTTATTTTTTGTGAAAAGATTTTTCTCGGGACGGAATTGATTCTTCTTTATGACTTCATTTGCCGCTGTGAGTATATTTTGAGTGGAGCGATAATTTTCTTCGAGGAGGACAATCTTGGCATTTTTGTAATCTCGTTCAAAGTTTAAAATATTTTTTAAGTTTGCTCCACGCCAAGAATAGATATTTTGATCAGCATCACCCACGGCGCATATATTCTGATGCTTCTCAGCCAGTATTTTCGACATCAGGTACTGCACTTCATTTGTGTCTTGATACTCATCTATATGTATGTGTGACCATTTGTTCTGATAATACTCACGCACCATATCATTATCTTTCAAGAGTTCCACTGACTTCATGAGGAGGTCATCAAAGTCGAGGCTATTCTCAGTCTTCTTGCGACTCTCATATTTCTCCCAGACCCGGGAGACTATCTGCTCGATGCCAGAGCCGAAGTTGAGTGCCCTTTCTGCATAGTCGCCTTGTCGGACAAATTTACCTTTTTCTCTAGATATTATATTTCTGATTTTCTTTGGGTCATATTGCTTTGGGTCTATGCCTATGTCCTTTAGGATGTCCTTTATAAGGGAAACCACATCCCCTTCATCTAGAATACTAAAATGTTTTGTCAGCCCGAGTAACGTAGCATTTTCCTTGATGATAAACACACCGAGTGAGTGAAACGTAGAAACGAAAGGAGTTTGGGTGTACTCACCACTATGTTTGAGTAATTCTTTTTCGACACGTTCACGCATTTCCTTCGCTGCTTTGTTGGTGAAAGTCACTGCCAGTATTTTGTGGGGTAGCACACCCTGTGTAACCAAATGCACGATGCGGTGTGTAACAGTCTTTGTCTTGCCGGCACCAGCACCAGCCACTATCAGTAAAGGACCTTCGGTGTATAGCGCCGCCTCTCTCTGCATAGGGTTCAAACCTTGTAAATGATTCATGACTTTTAGTATAACAGTTTGCATATACTAATTACAAAAGCCCTGTCTCTTATTAGATTCAGGACTTTTTAAAAGCGTTAAACTTGCCTAAGATTTATTTTTAGTTACCACTATTCTCTTTCAGAAATTTATCAAAATTAGCATTGAAGGCATCTAGTTTTCCCTTATATTCTAGCTCGAGCAACATTCGCAAAATATAATCCTTAGCATTTTCTTTGTTGCCTACCCAGCCATCATTGAAAGGCTTTATACCTGTTTCTCGATAAAGCATTTTTATATAGGTGCTGAGCACATCTTTCTCTCCTTTGATAGTATCACCCACATCCATCCGCAAGAGTTTTGGTGCAGACATGGTGCTATAGTGCTCGGTCCAGTTTTTGCTATTCTCAAAAATTTTGTCCAGATTATAACGATAAGTCTCACCGACGAAATTCACCTCTTTGTTTGTGAGTTCTTCGTAGCCAAATCTATCGGCAAAGAGTCTGATAGCCTTACCTCCATCGAGAGTAAAGTCTTCTACTACCCAAGGTTCGCCATCTGGCCCAGGAGCCACCCCCCATTTCACATCCTTCTTGCCTCCATACAGGTCGCTATCTGCACCTGCTTCTATTTTTTTATTTCCGTTTTGCTTTGCCCAGTATTCAGCACTACTGATTTTATTTAGTTCTGTTCTTGGTTTTCCTGAAGTTGCTTGCGCTAGTTGGCCATTATTATCATCTGCTACTCTTTGTGGTGCTCGATCAAATTGCCCGCTAGTGTCTTCTATCTTTTCGGGTCTAGGCAAATCTGAGGCACGCTCTATTTTTTCTGGTTTCAATATGCCAGAAGCATTCTCTCTGTTACTATTTATTTTATTTTTTCCAAAGTATTCGTATTTATTTTCATATTCAGATCCTTCGAATTTTTCACCCAAGGCATGACTCTCTCCTTTAACCCAAGCACTGCCTTCTTTGTGGTATTCATTTACCACGTACCCGTTACCTTGTTTCTCAAATTGATATGCAGTGTCACTGCCGGTGCCTTTGACTCCGATCCATTCGCCTTTTTCATTTATGTAGCCAAATTTCTCTCCGAGTACTTTGTAGAAATCAGGCGTGCCCACCTTGCCTGCATAGCCGATTTGTTTTGCCAATGCTTTGCCAAGTTCGGGATTTGCATCTATTTGTTGCTTGAAAGCGAAAGTAACCCCTTCGCCCTTTTTTACAACTGCTAAATCAAGTACAGGGCTGCTATTTTTTTGTGTTGGTGCTTCCAGTTTTGGTTTTGTTTCTGGTGTTTCTTTTACAGTCGCGCTTTTTTTATCTTGACCTACATCCTTAAATGGTTTTTGAACATTACTTTTTTCTTTAGAAATTACATTATCTTTTGATACCTTTTGATTATCAGTATTTCCATTAGCTGCTTCTATATTTTCTTGTGCACTATTTTTGGTGTCTACTATTGTCTGTGCTGTGTCTTTTGTGATTGGTTTGGATATTTCGTCAGGTTTTGCCACAGACACAGGCTTTTTAATTGTGTCTTCATTGACCAACTTCTCTTCTACCTGCTGAGGTTTTTCTGTATTACTTTCGGTGGATTGTTCTATCTGCTCTGTATGCTCGGTCAGATACTTAAGGAGGTAACCAAAGGTAGCAAATCCTGCTCCATACATGGCCCCTCTTTTCATCTGATCCTTGATATATTTTTTCTGAGTTTCTCCAACCTTCATGCCTTTGTATGTAAGCAGTGCCTCCACTCTCTTGTTTACTTCTGTATCTACTTCTGTTTCATTTATAGCCACATAAATACGTGCGTTGTTTATTGCTTGGAGCAATTCGTACTGCACTGTCAAAGCATCTTCTTGTGTTCCAAAATGCACCAGTCCTCTTTCTAGTTGTTGTTCTGTGAATTCAATTCTACGCCTTAGTTCTTGAGCCTTTTTTATTTTTACCTCACTAGGTAAATCTTTCCTTAGCTCTTTTATAATGAAACTTATTTTTCTTGTAGTCATACTAGCATCCATCATTCGACTTGCTTCCTTGCTCCAGTCTTGTATACCAGCTCTTGCTAGCTTGTTTCTCATTTGCAGAATATCTTCTGCCCTCATTTTTGCCCGCAGACCTCCTAATACTGCACCGACCACAGGTGCTGCTATAAAACCAAAAGCATACCGTGTACCAGTTCTCAATAGGTATCCTCCCACCGCGAGTGCAGTTTTTTCTGTATTTTGTGTACCGCTCATACGAGCCAGTGTCTTGAGTATGTCTTTACCACTCGCTCCTTTATTTAGATCAGAAAAAACCTCTTCAATATCCGGATGCGTATTTACCAGCTGTGCAAGCATTATTTCTGATTTTAATTCAGACATTCTAATCATTGCCCCTTCTTCTCCCCCTATTCCATAAGATCTGATTTTTAGAACATCTGCCTCAATATTTTTATATATAGTCAATGCCTTTTCATAAGCTAGTCTGTGTTTGCTACCCTCTTTCTCCAGACTCCATTCATAGGGAATGGATTGCAACCTGTTCGCAGCTTCATTGTAATCACTGACAAGTTTTTCATAACCACTACCTATTCCTAATCTTTCTGAAAAATCTACCAACAAATCACCAGACTCATTTCTGTATATTTCCTGTGCTCGAGTTACACTTATCAGTGTTTGAGCATTTTTATATAAATCTTCACGATAGAGTTCCGACACTTTGTACTCATTTAATAAATTTCTCTCATTATTTTTTATACTTATTTCTTTGGTTATATTTCTACCCAAACCAATCAAAGCTCGCATTATTATATTTTTACCTCGCAGATCATACCTCAAGTCGTTTTCGTAGTCTCTCAGAGCCTCTGTCTCTATCATGGCTGTCATTCTCTGTTTGAGATCTCGAATCACCTTGATTTTCTGCTCTTCAGTGAGCTCAAGAAACATTAAAGGAAAATCATCCTTCAAATTAAATTCCTGTATAAATTTTATTACCTCGGGATTGTTTCCATATGCTTCTATGGGGATAATCCTTTCTGGTGCAGGCGCTGGTTCTGTCGGTGGCGTATCTATATCGCTCGTGGTTGGTTCTTCGATAATTGCTTCAGCATTTGTGTTTGGGGTATTGGTAGCCACTTCATTCATTACTTCAGTTACCTCAGTGGTTGGTTCTTCGGTAGTTGGTTTTATTTCAATACCATTTTTATCCCATTCTAATACTGTACCCGCTTCATAGGTTCTATTCCCCATATGCTCTGTATCATCTTCAGTCTCTGTTTCCTTTTTTTGGGTTTGCCCTTCTTCCAAGATTCGCTCTAATTCTGCTATAGTCTTAGCGTTGACTTCTTCCTCTGCTTGGAGTGCTTCTAATTTTTTTCTTATCTCAGCAGCCTCCGCAATTATTGGTTCCAACTCTGCCTCCACCTCCAGATTATCTGTAGATTCTATAATTTCTCTCTCTAATTTATCTATCTGATCCAGTAGAACTCCTGCTTCTTTTAATAATTTTTCTATTTTTAAATCATAACCTTCAGTTTTATCTCTTTCAAGATTTGAAATTTCTTCCTCTATTTTAGAGAATCTATCTTTTTTTCGATCGATAATTTCTTTAGGTTTTCTTGGTTCCATTATTTTAAAATTTTACTTCTTAAAACCTCTATCTTCTTAGCTTCTTCTGCTTTTTTATGCTTGGCGATAATAGCTTTTTCCAATTTTAACAATTCATTCAATCGTGCTATGGCTTTAGTGTATACAGACTGTAATTTTTTGAAATTAGTTTCATTCATCTTTTTTATCTTCCTTCTATTTCTCCTAGACGCATTTCTAATTCTCTACGAATCTCTGCAATCTCTAAATTTCTCCGCTTAAGTTCCAAGATTTGTATACGGATGTGTATTTGTGTATTATCTGGTTCTCTTGCTAATTCTTTTTTTAGTTCCTCTATTTGTCGATCTAGTGTTTGCATTGGAGATAGGTCTGCCTGTATCTCTTGCTCTGCTTCTGGTGTGATTGCATTTGGTGCGGTTGTTGGGTTGGCTACAGTATCTATTGGGGTAGATTTATTAGATTCAATTAGGATGTATTTTCCACCAGACCCTTTTTTCAATCTTCCTTCTGATATAAGTTCCTGTATCAGAGATTCAGCTTCTGGCTTTTTGATACTTAGGCTCAACATCAAAGCACGCACGCTGATTTGTGTCTTTTTTGACAAAAATTCCTCGAGTCTTTGTCTTGTGCCTGCCCCTTCGATTTTCGGATTATTTTCAGGTGCTGATTCTTTCATTGATACATACATTATATATGTATGTGCTGTTTTTGGGTATAGCGAGGGGTGTGTATAAAACAACCCTTTCGTGTTTCTGTCAAAAATTAGTTTTCCACAGTGTATCCCCGTCTAGGGTGGACAGAGGGGGGTATGTGGGCTACCCTATTAGTAGGTCCACCTTGGGTATCACCCTGGGGTAGGCTTTCAGAATATGTAGCAAGGTTCCCATGGGTGCATGACAGGCAGACAGTAACCACTCTCGGTATACACATATATAGTTTGTAGCACGTCGGTCGTACTGCAAATGAGCCTTATTTTATAAGGGTTCATGCGTATATTCTCGAGTAATTAATTTGTTTTATCAAAATCGATTCACACATATCCCGTCTATTTATCTGGCTTCCCGTACTCTTTACGGTGGTTTTTGCTCCGTCTGTAGCACAGGCGAACCTGCTTACTGATATCCTATCTCCTCGTGCCCAAGCTGGCGGTGAGATAATCACAGATACTAATACACCACCAAATTCTCAAACTCTGGCAGTCCTTGCAGTATCTGCTGCTTCTCCTGTACTGGATAAAAAATCTTCAAAAAGTGAAGAAAAATCAAGTAAAGAAGAAAAAGTAGATGAAAATACCTCTGTAAATGTTTCCAAAGAGGCTCTTTTGCCGACCATTACCCCAGCTATTTCTGATGAGGATACTATATATAGTGACAGTGAATACAATCTAGATATATATGTAGTAAGACGTGGTGATACTGTGCCTCTAATAGCCGAGATGTTTGATATCACTGCAGATACCATCTATTCTGCCAATGATTTATCAAAAGGTGCCAAAGTCAAAGAAGGAGACGTGCTCATCATCCTACCTTTCTCTGGGGTAGAACATACTGTCAAAAAAGGTGAGACCCTAAAAGGTCTAGCCAATAAATACAAGGTCCCCGTAGAAGACATAGCAGGATACAACGACCTTTCTGGTTCAAAGATATCCGTCGGTCAAAAACTCATGATCCCTGGTGGTGCTATCCAAGAAGAAGCCAAGAAACCAGTCAAAAAGCCTACAAACACTGCATCTTCTGGTCGTTTACCTATATATGATTCTACCCCCGCTACCAATGCTGATGGATACTATATCAAGCCTATCCCTTGCCGTCTGACCCAAGGCCGTCATGATAGATACGCTGTGGATATGGGTTGTCGAGTGGTCGGCACCCCTATCTTGGCTGCAGCTTCTGGTGAAGTCATCTTCTCCAAGGCTGGTGCTTGGAATGGAGGCTACGGTGGACTCGTCATCATCAAGCATCCAAACGGCACCCTCACCTACTATGCGCATCAATCCAAGATCATCGTAGATAAAGGCGATCATGTGAACCAAGGCGAGGTCATCGGCTATGTGGGCAATACTGGCCGATCTACTGGTCCACACCTCCACTTTGAAGTTCGTGGTGCCAAGAACCCTGGTTTTGATAATTCCTGGAAGCCTTGGGACTAATTCACTTTTTCTGTTTGACATTCATATCTTGACGTGTTATATTTCCGATTAGTTCAATAGTTTTTCGACAATTTTATAAACTATGTAAAATGAAACTACTATAGATGTTGTCGCACACGCTATTCTCATTCCTCGTATAAAGTTCTGAGCTTTCTCCAAATACAGAAAGTTGAGGACTTTATACGCAGGAGAAGAAGGTCTTAGGGTGAAGCGGTACAGACCGCAAGTTACTTTAGATGCTCGACGTAACGTTTGCAGCATCTTATTAATTGGTTCAGATGTCTATATACTCATAGTAGCCCGGTCGGCAAACGAGTCGGCCGGGCAAAAAAAAAAATACAACGGGGCCCAGCTTGCTTTATATTATAGCAATCTCCTACCTCTTTTACCCATGCGCAGCTGCTGTTTCGTGTTTCGCTGGGTTCCCGTTGTTTGTTTGTGAAAAAAACTCCCCTTCGGGAGGAAAGATATTCTGGCACGGAGCCAGAAAAGCCCGGGTAAAACCGGTAAAATGGGGGCTACTTTTGCCCCAACAAACAAACTCGCTGAGGGGTTTTGCAACCTCAAAGGCGAAACAGGCCCGGACCCTAGTTCTTGGAATGATAGAACTCAGGCCCGTTAACGTATAAGAGAGAGGTTCTAAATCTTTCTCGAACCTATGTTTTGTGTTTTGTATTAATTCATTCACTTCATCGGGCCGAAGGAGGGCCCATAATATGAAGACCATTTACCGGCTGTTGATGATCTTGCTTATCGCAGGTTTGACCAGCCTTTCCGCAACCGCCGCGTCGCCCGTCCTCGTCAATGAAGACCAGGGCGCAAACGCAAACGTAACTGTCCATCAACTCTCTGAATCGGTAAATTTCTGCTCAGCGGCCGCTTAGACCTGTGTTTGGTAAGCAATTTGCCGCAAAATTTCGCCTTGAACCCTTTTACATCATACCGGTCTGAAAAACCAGTATGAATAATCGTTTTACTTTTACATAGTTGTCCTCATATTGGGCCAGTGTTTACAACAGAGTAGACACTGGCCTTTTTTAATTTACCACTGAGGTCTTGCCTCAGTGGTTAGGTGTGATACAATATTTCAAATGGCAATACGCAAAATTAATTTTTCAAACGATGAATATTACCATATCTATAATCGAGGAAATAGCAAACAAAATATTTTTCATGACACCGAAGACTATTTAGTTTTCAAAAAATATTTGTATGTATTTAACCAAGAACAACGCATACAATTGCGAGATATAGCCAAAAACCCATTTACCAGAAATAGAAATTCTAACCCCCTTGTAGCTATAGGTGCATATGTATTGATGCCAAATCATTTTCATATCCTAATTAAAGAAATAAACCAAGGTGGCACAAGTAGGTTTATGCAAAAGCTAGCTACTGGTTATGCAATGTATTACAACCAAAAATACAAAAGAACCGGATCTCTTTTCGAAGGCAAGTTCAAGGCCACACATGTGAATAATGATAGATATTTGAAATATATTTTTTCCTATATCCATCTCAATCCAGTGAAATTAATTCAAAAAGATTGGAAAGAAAAAGGTGTGCATAATCAAAGTGAGGTGATTTCATTTTTAAATAAGTATTATTCTTCTAGTTATGTGGACTATAAAGGAGAGCAACGATCAGAAAAATCAATACTTTCAACGGAAGTTTTCCCAAAATATTTTCCCAATAAAAATTCCTTTATTAAGGAAATATTTAATTGGATAGATTTTACCACTGAGGCAAGACCTCAGGGGTAGCATTATATTTTATCCCCAGATATCCCCATATGTGTTTTGACATATTTTTTATACGTGAGACCATATATGTGTATCCAGTTTCTTGAAAAAAGCATAGAAGAAACTGCAAAGAGCCACCAGTTGGTTCTCTCTAATAAAATTTCAGCGTAGTTTTGTGCGCTCAAGATATCATTAGGTTGGTTAATTGTTTTCATGGTTATGTTTGTTTGTAGACTGTTTAGTCGTAAAAGACCGAACAGTCTTATTTGAAAGTTGTTTCTTTTGTACAAAAGAATAAGATATATGCTTTTCTTTGGAAAGGCAAAGAAGTTAGTGGAATGTAAGATTGTTTTCATTTGGTTTTTTGGGATACCAGCCGGTCCCTGCATAGTACCCCCTCGTGGTACCCAGCATACTGGCTGGTTTTGAAAAATTTTTTTATGCTCGATACTTACATATATCGAGCGCACAAACATCTTTTCATCACCCATCTCTTTTCAGAGAGTCTCTTCTCTTGAGGACTTTCTAAAAATTCCAAATTTAATACACTTTCTCCTTCCCTTTATTCACTTCTATTATTATCTTTACTTCTTTTACTACCCAAAACAAAAACACTTTCATCCCTACAAAAATTCTACAAATTTTTTGTTTTTTACAAAAAAACACAAACCACACAAAACAAATAATTATTCCAATCTTACTTATATATCTTTCTTTAATCATATTTCTTTCCGGATCACACAGATCCATACAATTTTTTCGTTCTTTCAAAACAAATTATCAGCCAGAAATCTCTACTGGCACTTATATATATTTGTTTTATACAAAACATGTTCTTTCTAATCTATTTAGCTTTTAGCTAAAAATCTCATCAAAAAAAATAAACCCCGATGCCCCAAACTTATGTATCGGGGTATTATTGTTTCTGGGTGATTTTTTATTTTTAATATTCAAAACAAAAAGAACCCCATCTCTCGACGGGGTCCTTGGCACATACCGATGACTTAATTAATGCGCATGCTTCACTTCACCACCTTCACTCATCTTCCG
>JACCDR010497251.1_pt1 | contig 12052 bp, 12 predicted proteins | sample 7446431 | NCBI WGS metagenome assembly JACCDR01 (sample SAMN15323443, study PRJNA562643) | freshwater metagenome | isolation source: river surface water | place: USA:Blue River Watershed | collected 2017-08-17
CCAGGGCGCGGCGCTGTTCGTGCGCGGCCACGTGCGCGGCCCGGGCGGCGCGCCGATCGCCGGCGCCGAACTCGCGGTGTGGCAGGGCGACGCCGCGGCGCGATTCCGCTGCGACGCGAACGGCGCCTACCGCTTCGGCACCGAGCTGGCCGAGCCACGGCAGATCCCGCACGACGGCCCGGTGGGCCGGCTGCTGCAGGCCCTGGGGCGCGAGGCCTGGCGGCCGGCGCACCTGGTCTTCGAGGTCAGCGCGCCGGGGCATCGCACGCTCGCCACCCACGTCTACCGTGACGGCAGCGCGCACCTCGATGCCGACGCGGCGTTCGCGGTGCGGCGCTCGCTGGTGGCGCGCTGGGAGGAGCACGCCCCCGGCCCGGCGCCCGACGGCAGCCTGCAGCGCGAGCGCTTCTTCACGCTGGACTTCGACTTCCTGCTGCAGCAGAGCCACGATGCCCGCGGCGCCGCCCCGGCCCCGATCAGGCGCAGCGCCTGAACGGCGAGCCACCCCATCCCGTTGACCTTTCTGCCCGCCCACGAACACCCAAGGAGACACACCATGAAGCACACGCCCATCAACCGCCGCACCGTGCTCGGCGCCGGCATGGCCGGCCTGGCGGCCGCCTCGGGCCTGGCGCGCGCCCAGGGCCAGCCCATCCGCATCGGCAGCACGCTGGCGCTGACGGGCCCGCTGTCGGCCACGGCGCAGATCCACAAGATCGTCGGCGAGATCTTCGTCGAGCAGACCAACAAGCGCGGCGGCTGGCTGGGCCGGCCGCTGGAGTGGGTGCTGAAGGACGACCAGAGCAAGCCCGACCTCGCGCGCACGCTGTACGAGCAGCTGGTGACGGCCGACAAGGTGGACCTGCTGATGGGCCCCTACGCCACCGGCGCCATCCTCTCGGCCATGGGCGTGGCGCAGCGCTACGGCAAGGTGCTGGTGCACCACACCTTCGGCATCCCCTCGCTGGCCAAGTACGACATGGCCTTCCCGGCCTGGTCGCTCGGCGCCGACCCGCAGAACACGGTGCCCAACACGCTGATCGACGCGCTGATGGCCGGCCCGAAGCCGCCCAAGACCGTGGCCATCGTGACGAGCAAGTTCCCGTCGATCCAGTTCATGAGCAGCGGTGCGCGCGAGGTGTTCAAGAAGCGCGGCATCAACGAGGTGCTGTTCCTGGAGTGGGACTTCGGCAACCGCGACTTCGGCCCGATCGCCAACCGCGTGAAGGACGCCAGGCCCGACTTCGTGTGGGTGGGCGCCATCGGCCTGGACGGCAACCTGCTGCTCGACGCGATGAAGAAGATCGACTACGTGCCGCCGCAGCACTTCTACCTGTACCCCTCGCCGGGCCCGCTGGTCTCGATGCCCGAGGCGAGGAACGCGCTGTCGGTGACGATCTTCGAGAACCAGCCCCCGTTCACCGCCAACAAGGGCGCGGCCGAGTTCGTGAAGCTCTACGGCGAGCGCGCCACCGCCGCCAAGCTGCCCGACCCGTCGGTGGAGGTGCAGGCCGGGGCCTCGTACTCGGCCTGGCAGATCCTCGAGGCCGGCGTGCTGGCCACGAAGAGCCTGGACGACAAGGCCATCGGCAAGTGGCTCAACGCCAACCGCGTCGACACCGTGCAGGGCCGCCTGCGCTTCGACGGCATCGGCAACTACGGCGACGACCTGATGCGCATCAAGCAGGTGCAGAACGGCCACTGGACGGTGGTGTGGCCGAAGGACTTCACGCACGGCGGCGCCCGCCTGCTGGCGAACTGACGCTGAACCGGAACCCCGGCGCCTGAGGGCGCCCTAGTCGAACGAGGTGCTGCCGCCACGGCGGCGGCGCCGGTGGCGCGCCGGCCTTCCGGCCGGCCGCGCCACGCCCGTCGAGCCTGGAGATCACCGCCATGGACTGGCCCAGTCCCACCCTTCTTGCCCAGAGCGTGCTCTCGGGCATCTTCGTCGGCGCCCTGTACGGGCTGCTGGGCCTCGGCCTGAGCCTGTCGTGGGGCCTGCTGCGGCTGATCAACCTGGCGCACTTCGCCTTCGCCTTCCTGGCGGCCTACCTCTGCTACCAGATGGCGCAGTCGGGCGTCGACCCGCTGCTGTCGCTGCTGCTGATCGTGCCCTTCTTCTTCGCGCTCGGCGCCGGGCTGCACGCGGCGATGGCGCGTTTCCAGATCACGCCGTTCAACTCGCTGCTCGTCACCTTCGGCCTCACCGGCATCGTCGAGGCGCTGATCCAGTCGATCTGGACCGCCGACTTCCGCCGCCTCGAGTCGCACTACGGCGAGGTGCGCTACAAGGTGGGCCCGCTGTTCGTGCCGCTGCCGGAGCTGATCACGCTGCTGCTGGCGGTGGGCATCTCGCTCGGCGTGTGGGCCGTGCTGCGCTACACCGACATCGGCAAGGCGCTGCGCGCCTCGGCCGAGGACGGGCCGATCGCCGCCGCCTTCGGCATCCACGAGAAGCGCAACGCGCTGCTGCTGGCCGGCACCTGCTCGGCGCTGGCCAGCGTGGCCGGCGTGTGCCTGGCGCTGGGCTTCACGCTCGCGCCCTCGCAGATCTACGCCTGGGTCGGCGTCGTGTTCGCGGCGGTGATGCTCGGCGGCCTGGGCCGTGCGCTGGCGCCGCTGATCGCCGGCGTCGTCATCGGCGTCAGCGAGGCCGTGACGATGGCCGTGACCGCGCCCTCGTGGGCGCCGCTGGTGTCGTTCGCGCTGCTCATCGCCATCCTGCTGTTCCGCCCGGGGCGCGCCGCATGAACACCACGACCCTGAACCCCACCGCCGCGGCGGCCGCGGCCAAGCCGCCCGCGCCGGCGTGGCGCACGCCGGTGGCCATCGTCGCCGCCGCCATCGCGCTGGCCTTCGTGCCCTCGCTCGGGCTGCCCGCCTACTACGACTCGCTGCTGTACCTGATCCTGCACTGGATCGTGCTCGCGACCTCGTGGAACATCCTCTCGGGCTACACCGGCTACTTCTCGTTCGGCCACGGTGCCTTCTTCGGCGCGGGCCTGTACACCAGCGCGACGCTGATGTCCCGCTTCGATTGGCCGTTCCTCTGGACGCTGCCGGCGGCGGCGCTGGTGGCCTGCATCCTGGGCGTGGTGGTCGGCGCGATCGTCTTCCGCGTCAAGGGCATCCGCGGCGAGGTGTTCGCGCTGCTGACGCTGGCGGTGACCTTCGTGCTCGGCACCATCATCGTCAACACGCCCATCGACGGCGGCAACGGCGTCTCGCTGGCCGCGGTGGAGGTGCCGCAGATCGGGCCGACGCAGTCGTCGACCTTCTTCCTGCTGGCGCTGGGCGCTGCGGCGCTGACGCTGCTGGTGGCCTGGCGGATCTCGGTCAGCAAGCTCGGCGCGGGCCTCTTCGCGATCCACGACGACGAGGACGCGGCCGAGGTCATGGGCGTGCCGACCTACCGCTACAAGCTCATCGCGCTGGCCATCTCGTGTGCGCTGGCCGGTGTGGCCGGCGGCATCCACGCGCTGTTCCTGAACTACGTGACGGTGGGCGAGGTGTTCACGATCGCCGTGCCGCTGACCGTGGTGCTGATGAGCGTGCTCGGCGGCACGCGCCACTGGGCCGGCCCGGCCATCGGCGCGGTGGTCATCACGCTGCGGCTGTACAGCTTCACGGCCGCCAACTTCGCGGTGGCGGGCAAGGCGCTGGTCGGCGTGATCCTGATCGCCGCCATCCTGTTCATGCCCGACGGCATCCTGCCCCGGCTGCAGCAGCTGTGGCGGCGCCGCGCCGGTGCCGCGACGGTGTGGCCGGCGATGGCGCCCGAGGCCGCCGGCGGCGGCGTCACGGCCCCGGCCGCGACGCCGGTGGCGCCCGGCCAGGTGCTGCTGCGCACGAAGGCGCTGGCCAAGTCGTTCCGCGGCGTGCGCGCGCTGGCGGGCGTGGACGTTGAGGTGCGGCGCGGCGAGATCCTCGGCCTGCTCGGCCCCAACGGCTCGGGCAAGTCGACCTTCATCAACGTCGTCAGCGGCCACTACGTGCCCACCGGCGGCAGCGCGGTGTTCGAGGGCCGCGAGCTCGCCGGCAGCGCCGCCCACCGCATCGCGCGGGCCGGCATCTCGCGCACTTACCAGATCCCGCGCCCCTTCACCCACCAGACCGTGCTCGACAACGTGGCGCTGGCGGCGATGTTCGGCGGCGGCATCGCCACGCCGGCGCAGGCGCGGCGCGAGGCGCTCACCTGGCTCAGCTTCGCCGGGCTGCAGGACAAGGCCCTGGCCCGCCCCGACGAGCTGAACCTGCACCAGCGCAAGTTCCTGGAACTGGCGCGCGCGCTGGCCTCGCGGCCGCGGCTGGTGCTGCTCGACGAGGTGCTGTGCGGCCTGACGCCCAGCGAGATCGACGACGCGGTGGCGCTGGTGCGCCGCATCCGCGACCAGGGCTCGACGGTGGTCTTCGTCGAGCACGTGATGCGCGCGGTGATGGCGCTCACCGACCGCGTGGTGGTGTTCGACCACGGCGAGCTGCTCGCCGAGGGCCCGGCCGCCGAGGTGATGCAGCGGCCCGAGGTGATGCGCGCCTACCTGGGCCAGGAAGTGCCCGCTGCCGAGACCCCCGCCAAGGCCGGCCAGGAGAAGCCCCATGCTTGAGGTGAAGGATCTTCAGGTCGCCTACGGCCAGGCGGGCGCGCTCTGGGGCGTGGACCTCTCGCTGCGCGAGCGCGAGCTGCTGTGCGTGGTCGGCCCCAACGGCGCCGGCAAGACGACGCTGATCAACACGCTGGCCGGGGTGCTGCGCGCGCGCGGCGGCCGCATCGTCTTCGAGGGCCGCGACATCACGCAGCTGGCGCCGCACCGCTTCTGCGAGGCCGGCATCGCCATCGTGCCCGAGGGCCGGCGGCTGTTCGGCTCGATGAGCGTGCTCGAGAACCTCGAGATCGGCAGCATGCTGGCGGCGGCCAAGGCGCGGCGCGCCGATTCGCTGGAGGCCGTGCTGGCGCTGTTCCCGGCGCTGAAGCCGAAGCTGCAGCAGCACGCCGGCGAGCTCTCGGGCGGCCAGCAGCAGATGGTGGCCATCGGCCGCGCGCTGATGTCGCGGCCGCGCCTGCTGCTGCTGGACGAGCCCTCGCTGGGCCTGTCGCCGCTGATCGTGGGCGAGATGTTCGCGGCCATCCGGCGCGTCAACGAAGAGGGCACCTCGGTGCTGCTGGTGGAGCAGAACGTGGCCACCGCGCTGCGCGTGGCGCACCGCGCCTACGTGCTCGAGGAGGGCCGCATGGCGGCCGAGGGCACGCCCGACGAGCTGATGCAGCGCGACGAGATCCGCCGCGCCTACCTGGGCGTCTAGCCACGGCACACCGACCATGCTGTACGTCTTCCGACTGCTCGACAAACCCGGCGCCGCCGCGCTGCGCCAGCGCGTGCGGCCCGAGCACAAGGCCTACCTCGGCGCGGTGGCCGGGCGCATCGCCTTCGCCGGGCCGCTGGTCTCCGACGCCCCGGGCGACGACGGCGCGATGATCGGCAGCCTGCTGGCCATCGACTTCGACAGCCGCGAGGCCGCGACGGCCTGGCTGGCCGACGAGCCCTTCACGCGCGCCGGCCTGTACGCCGGCGTCGAGGTGCAGGCCTTCGTGAACCTGTGGCCGCAGAAGGCGGGCTTCCCGCCCGCGGCCTGAAGGCGGCCCCGCATGAGCATCAGGCACATCGTGATGTGGCGCGTGCGCGGCGACGACGAGGCCACGCGCGCCGCCAACGCGGCGCGGGTCAAGCGCGAATTCGAGTCGCTGGCCGGCCGCATCCCGGGGCTGCTGCACCTGGAGGTGGGCATCGACGAGAGCCGCATCGACTACGCCTGCGACGTCGTGCTCGTCACCGAGTTCGACAGCGCCGAGTCGCTGGCCGGCTACGCCCGCCACCCCGAACACCTGCGCGTGCGCGATGCGCTCGGCGACCTGCGCACCGCGCGCCACCAGGTGGACTACGCCGTTCCCGAAGGAAGAGCATCCGCCGGACCGGGCATCGCAACCGCGCGGCCATCCATGACGACAGGAGACGACACCCATGTGCAGGCTGTGTGACGAAGGCAAGCCGCAGGACCACTCGTGGAACCCGCGCCGCGGCTTCCTGAAGGCCGCCGCGGCCACCGGCGCCGGCGCGGCGCTGATGGCCAGCGCCGGCTGCAGCGACGAGGACGACGAGCTCGCGGTCGGTGGCCCGCCGCCCAACGCCGGCGCCGCCGGCGTGCGCTACCTCATCAAGGGCGGCGCCGTGATGTCGATGGACCCCACGGTGGGCAACTTCGCGCAGGCCGACGTGCTGGTCGAGGGCAAGCGCATCCTCGAGATCGGGCCCAGCATCAACGCCTCGGGCCTGGCCGGCACCATCGACGCGCGCGGCATGGTCGTGATACCGGGCTTCATCGACACGCACCACCACCTGTTCGAGACGGCGCTGCGCAGCTACCTGGCCGACGGCCTGCTGTTCGACGGCCTCGATGCCGAGATCACGCAGAACTACTTCCAGAAGATCCTCTCCACCTTCGCGCCGGTGTACCGCCCGGCGGACGTCTACATCAACACGCTCTTCGGTGCGCTCAGCCAGCTCGACACCGGCGTCACCACGGTGCTGGACGTCTCGCAGATCCACCACTCGCCCGAGCACTCCGAAGCCTCCATCCGCGCGCTCAAGGACAGCGGCCAGCGCTCGGTGTTCGGCTACTTCGAAAGTGCTGGCGGCGTGGCCGGCAACCAGTACCCCGGCGATGCGCGGCGCATCAAGGCCACGCACTTCTCGTCCAGCGACCAGCTGCTGACGATGGTGATGGGCGGCGAGATCTACCTGCCCGGCTACGAGGCCGCCTGGGCCCTGGGCCGCGAGCTCGGCGTGCCGGTGGCCTGCCACATCGTCGGCACCTTCGGCATGCGGCCGACCTTCGACGCGCTGGCCACGGCCGGGCAGTTCGGCCCCGACAACCTGTTCATCCACGTCACCGGCATGTCCGACCTGGCCTGGGAGCGGCTGCGCGACGCCGGGGCTGGCGTCTCGCTGGCCGTGCCCATCGAGATGAACATGGCGCACGGCACGCCGCCGCTGATCAAGGCCATGCAGATGGGGCTGCGGCCGTCGCTGTCGAGCGACGTCGAGTGCACGCTCACGGCCGACCCGTTCACGCAGATGCGCAGCACGATGGCGCTGCAGCGCATGTTCGTCAACGCCAACAAGCTGGGCGAGCCCAACATGCCGGCCACCGACGGCGTGGGCCTGCTGACCACCGCCAAGGTGCTGGAGTGGGCCACCGTGAACGGCGCGCGCGACCTCAAGCTCGATGCGAAGACCGGCACGCTGCGCCCCGGCAAGGAGGCCGACATCGTGCTGCTCAACGCCGAGGCGCTGAACGTGGCGCCGCTGAACCACGTGCCGGGCGCGGTGGTGTCGCTGATGGACCGCAGCAACGTCGACACCGTCATCGTCGCCGGCCGCGTGCGCAAGTGGTGCGGCAAGCTGCAGGGCGTGGACATGCGCCGCCTGCGCAGCGAGCTGTACGCCTCGCGCGACCACCTGTTCAATGCGGCCGGCATCGCGCAGATGCTGTTCCGCGCACCATGACGCCCCTCGGAGAACCCTCATGAGCCCGCACCAGACCGCCGACATCACCCAGGCCGTGCTCGACCGCCTGAGCCCCGACGCCGACCCCCGCTTCGCGCAGGTCATCACCGCTGTCGTGCGCCACCTGCACGCGCTGGCGCGCGAGGTGGACCTGAAGCCCGACGAGTGGATGGCGGCGATCCAGTTCCTCACGAAGGTGGGGCAGACCTGCGACGACAAGCGGCAGGAGTTCATCCTGCTGTCCGACACGCTGGGCCTGAGCATGCTGGTGGTGCAGCTCGAGCAGGCGCGCCGCTCGGCCGCCGCGCTGGCCGACAAGACCGCCACCGCGATGCCCACCGAGGCCACGGTGCAGGGCCCGTTCTACTGGCAGGGCGCGCCGGTGCTGCCGCTGGGCAGCGACATCGGCGAGGGCATGCCGGGCGAGCCCGCGCACTACAGCGGCACCGTCAGCGACACCCACGGCCGGCCGCTGGCCAACGCCTGCGTCGACGTGTGGAGCGGCGACGGTGACGGCGTCTACGACATGCAGATGGGTGACGAGGCCGGGATGCGCCTGCGCGCCCGCTTCCACACCGACGACGCGGGCCGCTACCATTTCTGGAGCATCAAGCCCACGTTCTACCCGGTGCCCGACGACGGCCCCGTGGGCGCGATGCTGCGCGCGATGGGCCGCCACCCGAACCGGCCGGGCCACATCCACATGATGGTCTACCGCGACGGCCACGTGCCGCTGACCACGCACCTGTTCGCCGCCGACAGCCCCTACCTCGACAGCGACGCGGTGTTCGGCGTGCGCGACAGCCTCGTGATCCCCTACGCGAAGCACGAGCCCGGCACCGCGCCCGATGGCCGCGTGATGAAGACGGCCTGGCACTCCGCCACCTACGACTTCAAGCTGGCCCCCGCCGCCTGAGCGAACGACAACACCATGAAGATCGGCAAAGTCACCCAGGTGCAGACCGCCATCTGCACCAGCGATGCAGACAGCATCACCGTGCGCGGCCACGACCTGTGCCGCGACCTCATCGGCCACATCGGCTTTGCCGACTACTTCCACCTGCTGCTCACCGGGAAGAAGCCCACGCCGGCGGCCAGCCGCGTGCTCGAGGCGACGCTGGTGGCCATCACCGAGCATGGCCTCGTGCCCAGCGTGCAGGCCGCGCGCATGACCTTCGCCGCCGCGCCCGACGCGCTGCAGGGCGCGGTGGCGGCCGGCATCCTGGGCTGCGGCTCGGTGATCCTGGGCGCCTCGGCCGATGCGGGCCGGTTGTTCGTCGAGATCGACCAGCGCGCGGGCGAGGGCGGCGACCTGCGCGCCGCCGCCCAGGCCGTGGTGGCCGAGCGCCGCGCCGCGAAGCTGGCCATCCCCGGCTACGGCCACCCGCAGCACAAGGAGCGCGACCCGCGTGTGGACCGTCTGTTCACGCTCTCGCGCGAGGCCGGCGGCGGCCAGCGCTTCGTGGCCATCGCCGAGGCCGTGGAGGCCGTGCTGCCCGAGCTGACCGGCCGCGAGCTGAAGCTGAATGTCTCGGCCGCCATCCCGGCCGTGCTGCTCGGCGTGGGCTTCCCGGTGGCGGCGCTGCGGGGCGTGCCGATCCTCGCGCGCACCGCCGGCCTCATCGCCCACCTGGCCGAAGAGGTGGAGCAGCCGATCGGCTTTGCGCTCAGCTACCAGGCCACGCGCGAGCAGGTCTACACCGGCCAGCCCGCCGAAGGGGCCCAGCCGTGAGCGGGCCGCCCAAAGGCCCGCTGTCGGGCGTGAAGGTGCTGGAGCACGGCACCTTCATCACCGGCCCCTGCGCCGCGATGCTGCTGGCCGACATGGGCGCCGACGTCGTGAAGGTGGAGCTGCCCGGCGCCGGCGACCCGTTCCGCGCCTTCAAGGGCGGCCTGTACAGCCCGCACTTCCAGACCTACAACCGCAACAAGCGCAGCATCGAGCTCGACACGCGCAAGCCGGCCGATCGCGAGGCCTTCGAGCGGCTGGTCGCCGAGGCCGACGTCTACATCCAGAACTTCCGCCCCGGCTTTGCCGAGAGCATCGGCGCCGGCGAGGCGCGGCTGCGCGAGCTGAATCCGGGCCTCGTCTACTGCGCCATCAGCGGCTTCGGCCCGGACGGCCCCTACGCCACGCGCCCGAGCTACGACACGGTGGCGCAGGCGGCGAGCGGCTTCCTGCGGCTGCTCATCAACCCCGCCAACCCGCGCGTGGTGGGGCCGGCGATGGCCGATGCGTTGACGGGCTTCTACGCGGCGCTGGGCATCCTGGGCGCGCTGGTCGAGAAGTCGCGCAAGGGCGAGGGCCAGGCCCGCCGCGTCGAGGTCTCGATGTTCGAGGCCATGACGCACTTCAACCTCGACGCCTACACGCACCTGTTCAGCGAAGGCGAGGTGATGGGCCCGTACAGCCGCCCGAGCGTGTCGCAGAGCTACGTGCTGCCCTGCGGCTGCGGCGAGTGGATCGCGCTGCACATGAGCAGCCCGCCGAAGTTCTGGCAGGGCCTGGCGCTGGCCATGGAGCGGCCCGACTTCTTCGACGACCCGCGCTTTGCCACGCGCGAGGCGCGCATCGAGAACCAGCCGGTGCTGATCGAGGTGCTGACGGAGATCTTCAGGACGCAGCCGCGCGCCGAGTGGTGCCGCCGCCTGGTGGAGCAGGACGTGCCGCACGCGCCGATGTACCGCACCGACGAGGTGCCCGAGGACCCGCAGGCGAAGCACCTGCAGCTGTTCGTCGAGGCGCCGCACCCCGACCCGGCCCACACCGGCCCCTGGCGAACCGTGCGCAGCCCCATCGCCTTCGACGGCCAGCGCGCGCTGGACGTCAGCGCCCCGCCGCTGCTGGGCCAGCACAACGAATCGCTGCGCCAGGGCTGGACGCCGCGCGACTGATGGAGACGACACCGATGCCCGCACCCCGATCGTTCACGCGCCGCGCGCTGCTGGCCGCCGTGCTGGCGCTGGCCGCCCACTCCGGCGCCCAGGCCCAGGCGAACCTGCGCCTCGTGGTGCCCTTCGGCCCCGGCACCACCACCGACATCGTCGGCCGCCTGGTCGGCGACGCGATGGCGGCCACGCTGTCGCAGGCACTGGTGGTGGAGAACCGCGCCGGCGGTGGCGGCAGCATCGGCAGCGACCTCGTCGCCAAGGCGGCCGGTGACGGCAACACCCTGCTGATGGGCACCGTGGGCACGCACGCCATCAACCCCACGCTGTTCCGCAAGCTGCCCTACGACGCGCTGAAGGACTTCGCGCCCGTGGGCTTCGTCGGCTACACGCCGACGCTACTGGTGGTGGCCGCGGGCTCGCCGATCAAGGGCGTGGCCGACCTCAAGGCCGCGGCGGCCACCAGCGCGGGCGTCAGCTTCGCCTCGGCCGGCAACGGCACCTCGGGGCACCTGGCGGGCGAACTGCTCGGCGCACGGCTCGGCGGCCGGATGGTCCACGTGCCCTACAGCCAGGGCGGCCAGGCGCTCACCGACGTGATCGCCGGCCAGGCCCAGTTCATGTTCTATCACCCGGCCGCCGTGCTGCCGCACATGAAGAGCGGCAAGCTGCGCGCCCTGGGCGCCAGCGCCGCGCGCCGCAGCGCCGCTGCGCCCGAGGTGCCCACGCTGCAGGAGCAGGGCGTGGCCGACTTCGACCTCGTCGCGTGGTTCATGCTCTACGCGCCGGCCAGCACGCCGCAGCCGCAGCTGGCGCGCCTGCGCGAGGCCTTCGGCAAGGCCATGGCGCGCCCCGATGTCGCGGCCCGGCTGACCGAACTGGGCGTGGAGACGCGCCCGATGCCGGTGGCCGAGATGGCCAGCTTCGGCGCGCAGGAGATCACCCGCTGGTCCGAGGCCGTGAAGCGCTCGGGCGCGCAGGTCGACTGAGCCGCCACACCCGTCACCGATCCCAACCCCCGGAAGCCCCACCCATGAGCACCCTCGACATCGTCGGCATCAGCGGCAGCCTGCGCCGCGCCTCCCTCAACAGCGCCGCGCTGCGGCTGGCCGGCTCGCTGCTGCCTGCCGGTGCGGGCTTCGAGCAGCTCGACTGGCGCGACGTGCCGGTGTTCGACGGCGACGTCTTCGCGCAGGGCCTGCCCCCCAGCGTGGCCGCGCTGCGCGAGCGCATCCGCCGGGCCGATGCCGTGGTCATCGCCACGCCCGAATACAACTTCTCGGTGCCCGGCGGCCTGAAGAACCTGATCGACTGGACGAGCCGCGGCGACGACCAGCCCTGGGCGATGAAGCCCGTGGCCATCCTCAGCGCCTCGATGGGCCCGCTGGGCGGCGCGCGCGTGCAGTACGACCTGCGCAAGGTGTTCCTGTACCTGAACGCCGCGCTGCTGACCAAGCCCGAGGTCTTCATCGGCGCCGCGCACACCAAGTTCGACGGCGCCGGGAACTGCACCGACGAGACGACGCGCAAGTTCGTCGGCGACCAGATGGCGGCGCTGGGCGCCTGGGTCGGCGCCGTGCGGCGCATGAAGGGCTGAGCCC
>JACCDR012528115.1_pt1 | contig 12052 bp, 1 predicted proteins | sample 7446431 | NCBI WGS metagenome assembly JACCDR01 (sample SAMN15323443, study PRJNA562643) | freshwater metagenome | isolation source: river surface water | place: USA:Blue River Watershed | collected 2017-08-17
ATTTTCAAAAATGTAGTTTGAGTTAGTAGCATTGGGAATATCTTGTCCATTTTTTTTCCATTGATAAGACAAACCTACACCTGTTGCCGTAACGCTTATTTCTGTATTAGCACCTGCACAAATAGTAGCGGAGCTAATCGGTTGTACGGTAATATTTGGCGTTGCATTCACTACCACCGTTGCCACTTCCGAAGTTACTGAGGGGGTACAAGCACCACTCACCACCACCGTATAAGCACCTGCACCTGCTACACCTACATTAGTTGCGGTGTAAGTAGCATTTGTTGCATTTGCAATGTTTTGTCCATCTTTACGCCATTGATAACTCAATGCGCTTCCTGTAGCCAATACACTCAATTGAATATCTCCACCTGCACAAATAGTAGTGGAACTAATCGGTTGAGTAGTAATATTTGGTAATGTATGGATAGTTAGTACAGCATCTGATGAAGTAACAGCAGGAGCGCAAGTACCTGTTACAGCCACTTTGTAAGTTGCTCCGTCATTTAAAGTTAAATTGTTAAGTGTATAAGTTGCTGCTGTCGCCCCTTGAATCGGATTGTTATTTTTAAACCATTGGTAAGTTAAACCCGCACCTGTTGCACTTACGTTCAACGTTGCAGTTGTACCTAAACAAGCACTTGTATTAGTTGGCGCCACTGCAATAGCAGGAGGCGTATTTACGACTACTATACCCGTAGTTGTTAATGGGGTTGGTGCGCAACCGCTAATTTCTAAGGTATAATTACCTGCATCTTGGGCAGTTGCGTTTGCTACTCCATAACTCAATGCGTTTGCCCCTGCTATTGGCGTATTATCTTTTTTCCATTGGAAAATCAGATTTGAGCCAGCTACAGCCGCATTTAATTGAAATGGTTGTCCTAAACAAACTTCCGCAGATGCTGCACCATTCGTAATAGAAGGAGCTTGATTAATCAATATGGTTTTAGTAGCAGTTGTAGTACATTGATACTCATTTGTATAAGCATAATTTACGATATGTGGACCACTTACTAATGCACTTGGATTGAATTGCGTAGCCGTTGCACCGTCAATCGTAAATGTACCTCCCGTAGGAGTAGCCGACAATGCAAATGGACTAACACTACTACAATACGCATCAGATAAGTTAGTCAAACTAACCGCAGTAGAAGGATTGATAACCACTTCTGCCATTGCTTGACCACCACCTGCATTTGGAATATTGTAATATACTTCGTAAGTACCGGGTGTACTTGTTGCTGGTGTAATGACACCTGTTTGTGCATTTAAAGTTAACCCCCCTTGACTTGAAAAAGTACCGCCCGAAGTTCCTAATAAAGATAATGTAGTAGGTTCAGCACCAGTACATAATGTCTGTGAAGCTAATGTAGTTGTAATGGTGTAATCGTAAATTAAATCTGAACATTCACCACGTAGCATTAAAACAGGGGCATCATTATAAACAACAATACCTCGTAAACCATTTTCGTAAGTACGTATATTTGGCGAGTTATTGCTAATTATGTTGAAGCGTACCACACCAATAGGTAAACCGTCACCTGTTAAAGGCACTATCATACCTGTACCCGTTGCACCCCTAAACTCAAAGTTGAGTGAACCTAATTGGTCATCTGGCGCAATGCCTACCAAATTCGGTGTTGTAAATGTTACACCCGTATAATTAGGATTCAGACCATTTTTAGTTAATTGTGGTGTTGTTAATACTGTATTTTTATATTTGAATTGTAAGTTGGCACTACCTAAACGGAAAGGAGAATTAGTCGCTTTCAAATAAACATGTACGTATAAATAGTTTCCTACTCTAACAGGGCGATAACTAATACAATATTTAGGTGTATTGGTAATTTCTACTGTTTTAGAAACGGTAGTAGTTCCACAAGAATTTGTTACTGCATAGTTAATCGTTACTGTACCCGTACTAATACCTGTTACTAAACCTGTACTATTTACGCTTGCCAAAGAAGCATTACTACTGCTCCAAACACCCCCCTCAGTAGGACACGTAAATTGCACCTCTGCACCCACTCCCACTAATTCGGGCGCAACAATAGGCGCAACAGTTGGCACTTGAGTCGTAGTAATCACAATATTTGGTGAAGTAACAGTAGGCGTAGCCGCACAACCACTACTCGTCATTACACAAGTAATTACATCACCGTTAACTAAACCTGTAGCTGCATAAGTTGCGCTATTTGTACCTACATTTTGACCATTTTTTTTCCATTGGTAAGCAGGTGTTGTACCACCATTAGTAGGGGTAGCCGTAAAAGTTGTAGTTGCACCTACGCAAACTGTATTATTAGCTGTAGCAATATTAACAGAAGGTATAATATTGTTACTACCTACGGTTACAGTAGTAGAAAGGGAAACCCCTGCCACATCGCTATAAGTCAAGGTATAGTTACCAGCAGCTAATTGAGTCCGATTCCATCTATTACCATTATCCGACCAAGCTACGTCCGTTACATTCCAACTTGTTGTATAATTTGAATTTTGTCCTTGATAAGCATTTATTTGGCGCGAATGAACGACTGTGCCAGCAGCATTTTTTAAGATTAATTGGAAATCTTGCGCCCTATTTTGACAACAATCGCCACGATTCACTACTTGAACCATATCAATCGTGTATTCAGCACCTAAGTCAATTTCTACATATTCAGTTGTACCAACTCCGCCACTATGACCAAAATTATTGACATTGCCATCTACAAAATTAGCATTTGGAAAATTTTGTGGTCCGTATAAACTTCTTGAAGTTACATTTTTATTCAATGCGATATTGGTACCACTAAGAGCTTCGATGACACGAATTTCAGCTAAGTTAACCCAAGCATCATAATTATTCCAATTTTGGTTTAGTCTAACAAATCTAACCTTACTCAAAGGTGCAGTAATAGTTGGCGTAATTGTACCATTTGACTGACCACAAACAGGTGTACTTGTCGCTGTCAACGAAGGCGTTACAGTCATTGTAATACCCGAACTTGTCGCAAACGCAGGCGAAGTACAAACAGCACTTGTCATTGTGCAAGTAATCACATCTCCCGTTATCAACGTAGTCGTTGTATAAGTAGCATTAGTAGCGTTTGTAATAGCCGTACCATTTCTAAACCATTGGTAAGTAGGGTTTGTACCGCCATTAGTAGGGGTAGCCGTAAAAGTCACACTTGAATTAGCAGGCACTGTGCTACCCGGATTTGCAGCTATCGAAACCGAAGGCACAAGCAAAGCAGGCGCAGTTGTGCCTGTAGTTACACCACCTATGCCAACCCAATTAGAAGCCGTTGCTGTAAGTGCAAAGTTTCGTAGTGTACCATGATTATTATTACCACTTAAATCTGATAAAGTCGTTACACTTGCATTATTTGCATTTTCTACACCATGATTAAAACCATAATAGGCAACCAAACCTGCACGATTAGTACCTAATTCGGTATTCATGTTATTTTGAATTTCACATAAAGGTAAAGCCCTATTCCAAATACGTACCTCATCTAAACTACCTTTACCCATATCCCCTACCCATCTACTATTCGACATTAATCGCATAACAGAAGTATTAGTTGTAAGAGATTGACCGCTTAACGAAACTGTACTTGCTAACACACCATTTTTATATACGCGAATCGCATCATTAGACTTAGCGACTACTGCAATATGTTGCCAAACATTGGCATCATAGACTACTTGTGCCGTGTACCATGTTGAGTTTGAACGAAACCAGTGGTTGATATTGAGACCTTGACCACCATCGTTCTCGACTACAAATCCACTAACATTATCCTCAAAACGTTTTGAAATAATATTAAAATATCCTTTGGGAACGGGTTTAATCCAATATTCAATTGTTATTTCACCTGTTGAACCATAAGTGTTTAAGCTATTTGAGTTAGGAACTTCTACATAGTCATTTGCTCCATCAAAATCTAAAGCAGCACCCGGACGCGGATTCACCGTCATTGTGATACCTGTACTTGTCACTTGATTAGGAGTGGCACATATATTACTACTTGTTAAGCGACACGTAATAACATCACCTGTCACTAAACTATTAGTCGAATAAGTTGCATTGACAGCTCCCGAAATGATATTTCCATTTCTAAACCATTGATAAGTAGGTGATGTACCTGCATTGGTAACTGTGGTACTGAATGTTACATTTGTACCGTTAGTTACTGTGTTACCCGGACTTGCTGCAATAGTTAAAGTGGGTACTACAACTTGATTCACCACAACATTTGGACTCGCTGTTGCTGTACAACCATTAGCATCTGTTACAGTTACTGAGGGGGTAGCATTAGCCGTAAAAGTAGCAAGTGCTGTTGTCGCACCAGTTGACCAACTATAAGTACTTGGGTCGCTTGTAGAAGTAGATGCTACTACTCGTGTTACATTACCCACAAATGTTCCTGTTTGCCCGTTGCCCGAAGCATCTGTAATGGTATTACCTGTACCTTCATTCAAACGGTAGTAAGCCACCAAGTTAGGTTGCGCACCTATGCCTCGGCTTCTATCTGCTGCAAGTTGCGCAGCAGTACGTACTGTACTCCAAACGCGTACTTCATCAATTTCACCCAAAAATGACCTATCAAATAAACCTGCGCCTGCATTACCAATACAAAGTGGTTGTGTAGAGTTAGCCAAAGCAAAAGCAGCTCTTGTGACTTGTGCCACTTGTACACCATTCAAATATAAAGTACCTACCGAACCATTGAAGGTAAATGCCACGTGTGACCAAGTATTTAAAGGAACGACACTACTACTATTTATATACATATTACTTGGATGGCTATTCAAACCACCCGATAAAGTTGCTTGACCATTGGCATAGCTCAATGCTAAAAAATAACCATCGCCACCTACCGCTCTATTTTTAGAAACAATAGTACCCATATAACCTGCTGTTCCTGTGGGTCTTATCCATGCTTCAAGTGTTATGGCATTTGTCAAATCTAATATATTAGCATCGGGAACAGATACATAACTCGGCGCACTCGTTGAACCTTGAAAATTCAACGAACCATTATTAGTAGCTGTTAAAGAAACCGTACCACAGCCATTCGCATTACCCGAAATTTGTAAACTCGGTATCGGGTTTACAGACATTGTTAAATTGTTGCTTGCTACTGTTGAACTCAACATACAACTTGCGTTGCTTGTTAATTCACAAGTAATAACATCTCCTTGCGACAACGCATTAGAAGAATAAGTATTAGATGTACCCGTAGCTACTTGCGTGCCATTGCGTTTCCATACATAATTAGGAGAACCGCCTACATTAGAGGCAGTTGCCGTAAAAGTTACATTCGTACCTGCACAAATACTTGTACTTGGGCTTGCTGCAATATTAACAGTCGGCGTATTACGTGTAACACTAATACTAATATCATCTAAAGTACCATTATCCTTATCTACGTGATAGAATAAACCATTAATTAACGAAAGATTATTGACAGCGTTAGCAGCAGCATTGTTGATATTCATATTGATATTTTGCAAACCTGCAATAGCTATCCAATCTCCTCCTGTACCAAGATTGCGATACGATAACGAGCCAGCACCTGCGCCATTATTTGCCGTCAAATCCACTACCAAACGATAACGAAGATAGGTGTTTGAACCAAGCGTATGTGCCACAGTCACATTTGAACCGTCTGCTTTTACGATACCAAACTTTTCGGCTTGTTGCAAGATGCCTATCCCCCATTCACCAGCATCAAAGGTATAGCCATCACTACTCGAACCAAAATCACCGTCATTATTTTTATCGTATGCCAATGAAAGCATTTGATGCCAATAATTACGGTGCATAGTAGCTTCTATCGTAAGGGTATTCGCACAAGTCAAATTTGGTGTTGACCAATTCGCATTATTGACCCTCGAAAAGGTAGAACCACTATACGAAGTAATATTAGCCGCTTTTGACCCTGAATACGAACCCGAAGCATACGCATTGACAACCGAACCACCGCCTGCGCCATAAACTTTCCAATTATCTTGCCCATTTAAAGCACCAACGTTCAGCGATTCGAAATTGTAATTAACGGTCGTTGTGGTCTGGGCGCGAGGCTGCACGCACCAAAAGACGCTCAGTAAAACCCCAAATAGGATTTTTTGCATGAAGTTAGGTTTCATGTCCATTCAATTTTTTTAATAAAGTTTTATTGAAATAATATTGATTAGAAATTAGGTCGAATTGCTATATTTTAGGCTTTTAGTAATTGTGTCTGTATTAATGTAGTTAATTCATTTGTAAGATTTCGTTAGAGTAAAGGTTGTAGTAGCGTTTAAAATAAGGTTAGGTAGATTGGTCGTTTTCAATTGCTTTTTGCCAATACAAATAGTATTTTCGGTACAAAGTTGTGGAAATATAAAGCATTAACAAAAATTAAGAGGGTAGAAATTTGGGGCAGCAATGGTAGAAATTTTTTACATTATTTTAAAAAAAATACATAAAACTTTGTTTTTAATTTTTTTACAGTATTTTATAAAACAAATAGTGTAAAATCTTATACTTACTATTAAAAGCCTTTAAAGGCAATTTCTTTTTATATACAAAATTTACAACATAAAAATTACGCATCATCTACCCCCCTCAGTAACTTCCTAAAAAGACACTTTTACGATAGCAACAAAGGTTTTGGAGGGCAACCCACAAGGTAATTTTAGCTTAATCACTTAAAAAATATAATAAGTTTTTATTTGCATAACTTTTGGAAAGGTTTTTGAAATTATATTATAAGAAATAAAACAATATATAACATATAAAATACAATAAATCTGCATCATAATCTAATCCTAATTTGCGAAGTGTTCCTTGCGTCACTTCGCAAGAAAGAAATAGTAATGCCCGCAAAAATACTTTATTAGTAATAATCAATAAAAATATTGATAAGTGTAGAGATTCTCGCAAGATGCTCACAAGGCACTCGCAATGGGATTGAGCATTTAATTTAGAAATAAAACATATTTATTCTTATTGTGATTTAATCAAGTGCTAAATGAAAACGAAAGTAAAACATATATTTTTAATAATAGGCTCATTGCTAATTTTTTATACACTCGGACTATCCCAAAACCCTTTATCACCCGCTTTGGGTTTCAATATTTTTGCATCGCAAAATATCACTACTTCGGGAGGCGATATTGAAGGAGGCATTGCCATGGGCAATAATTTTACAATTTCAAGCGGTTGGTCTCAAATGACGTGTCAGAATGCAGGTGCGGGTAATTGGTACGGTACGGTTGGGGGTACAAATTATGGACTTGTACTACATGGCTTAATCAATTGGATTGGGGGCGGCTTCAATGTAAATGCCAATGGCAATAATAATTGGCTAAAAATCGCTAACTTGAATGGAGCTACCATGGTTCAAAATGGACAAAATATTAATATTCAAAAAAGTGGCATTCAACTAAATGCGAACAGTACTAACCAAACTACGGGGCAGGTAGTTGGCACTACGTCCATTGATTTTGCGGCTGCCTTTGCAACATTAACTGCTACTTCCAATAATTTTGCAGCTTGCCCAAATACAGTAACACCTAATTACGACTATGGCAATCCGAACCCAAAATTAACCCTATCAACTGCCAATAGTGGGCGAAATATTTGGCATATTACCGCAGCACAATTAACAAGTTGGCAATCTATTACTTTTAATAATCAACCGAATAGTTCACAAGTGCTGATAATCAATGTTGATGCTTCAGGAACACTGAATTTGCCTAATTTTCCGAATATGGCAGGGATAGGTCGGACAGAGGCTCGTTATATCATTTGGAATTTTTATAATACTTCTACTATCAATATTTCGGGTGGTGGTATGGTGGAAGGCTCCATTTTAGCCCCTAATGCAACTATCAATAAAACAAGCTCAAATAATATAGAAGGGCAAATTATTTGTACAAATTTTACCCAAACAACTGGGGAAGTACACGTTGCAACTTATAATCATAATACAACTACTTGTAGTATAGCTTGTTCAAATGTGACAAATGCAGGTGCAATAGGCAGCAATCAATCTACTTGTTCCAGTTCTTATAACCCCTCAGTATTAACTCAAACGGCTGCGCCTTCGGGTGGTTCGGGAACGCTACAATACCAATGGCAAATCAGCACAAATAATTCAACTTGGACAGATATTAGTGGCGCAACAGCGCAAACCTACGACCCACCAAGTATTACAGCTACGCGCTATTATCGTAGGGGTGTACGTAGAATAGATTGTATAGATTATCTTTATTCTAATGTAGTAAGTGTAACATTTGGCATAACCGTTAATGCAGGGGCTGATAAATCGCAATGTTATAATAGTTTATTTATCATGAGTCCAACAGCATTAAATAGTGGGGAAAGTGGACAATGGACTGTGGTAAGCGGTACGGCATTGATAGATGATGCTTGGAGCAGTACTACAAGCGTGACCGTAGCAGCAGGTCAAACCGCAACTTTGCGTTGGAGCGTTTCTAAAAGTGGTTGTACATCGGTTTCAGATGATGTTGTTTTAACGAATACCACCAATTGCACGACCACTTGTCCGCCGACCGCACTCAATCAAAATGGTGATTTGGAGTCGGAAGGAACAGCCACTAATTTCAATTTAACTTTTCAAGGAACACCTGCCCGCTTGATAGACGGTTCGAACCGTCCGACAGGTTGGCAAGATTTGTATGGTAGTACGCCGACTAATACAAGTACTTTTCAAGGGGCTTTTTATTTGAAAAAAACGGGTGCAGCCGGTAATCCACATAGCGGAACACACATGGTATATATGAAAGGTAATGGTTTTTGTTTAGGTGCGCTTGGAGGGTCGGGTAATTTTTCGTGTGGACGAACTTATCGTTTTTCAGTTTGGGCAGCCGCTTACACCAACGGAGCGACACAGTACAACGCGCCATTTATGATAGAGTTTGGCTCAAGTGGTGGCTCAAGCTACAATACTTCGGTAGAGTTAATTGCTCCTGCAAGCACCTCTTGGAATAGTCTGAATTGGCAACGCTACGAATTTGATATTACAATTCCAGAAGGCAATACAGCTGATACTTGGGCGCAATTTTATTTTACTTCGTTAGATGACAACACTGGATTTGTGATTGATGATGTATGTATAACTGCTTTAAATACAGGCTCTTATGCTAATGCAGGTGCAGACCAAGGGGGTTGCAGTAATGTATTTACAATGGCAGCGAATACCCCTGCATCGGGCTATACGGGTACATGGAGTGTAGCGAGTGGTTCGGCTACTATAGCAAATGCTAATGCACCTAACACGACTGTTACTATTACATCAGGTAATGCAGCAACCCTTCGTTGGACGGTAAGCAATGGAACAGGGTGTAGTGGGTTTGACGATGTAGTAATTGGTTTTCAAACGGTTGCAAATATTTCTGTTAATAATACGACTATTTGCAGTGGCAATACAGCCACATTAACCGCCACGGGTTGCACAGGAAACCTGCTTTGGAGTACAGGCGCAACCACCAATTCTATTACAGTAAATCCAAGTTCAACAACGAGTTATACCGTCACTTGTACGCCTACGAGCAACACGAATTTATTGCTTAACCCCAATTTTGAAGCTGCTTTTAATTTAGAAAATTGGAGTGGTTGGGGCTATGCAAGTGCCACTACCACCCCAAGCGAAATTCAAAATGGTACAAAGGCTGCGAAAGTTGCAGCAGGTGCAGGCGGTGGCGGTTTAGGGCAAAATGTAACAGCCTCAGCAGGGCAATTTTATACAGCTACAGTTTGGGGTCGAGTAAGTGACCCTTCTATTGGTGGGGGTGTTACACTTGAGTTTTTAAATGCCTCTTGGTCGTCTATTGGCTCAATATATGTACCTTTTACATCTAATACTTATACGCAATATATCTTATCGGCAACTGCACCCATTGGTACGGCACGAGTACAAATTGGCTTTTGGTTCAATCAAGGGGTGACAGGTTTGGTAGATAATTGTTCGTTAGTGCAGACGTACAACAATTGCACTAAAACGGCTTCAGGAACAGTAACAGTCAACCCCTCAGTAAGTATCACGACTCAGCCCACAGATTTTACACAATGTGTAGGTGGTACACAATCGTTAAGTGTAATTGCTTCAAATGCAGTATCTTATCAATGGCAAAGCAGCCCAAATAATACTACTTGGACTAATATTTCGGGTCAAACAAGTGCAACTTATACGCCTCCAAGCACTACCACAGGCACAACTTATTATCGAGTGGTGGCAAATAGCGCAAGTTGTGGCTCGGTTAATTCCAATAGTGCAACGGTTGTTATTGTCGCCGACCCCTCAGTAACTGTAAGCGGTGGCACAACAATTTGTAATGGTGGAACAGCAACTTTAACCGCAACGGTCTCTAACGGCACAGGTACAACTACCTATCAATGGCAATCGTCAAGTGATAACAGCAGCTTTACAAATATTTCGGGTGCTACAAATAGTACCTACACCACATCAACACTCACGACAACAACTTATTATCGCGTTATAGTCAATCAAACAGGCAATGGCTGCGGTACGGCTACCAGCACAAGCGCAACTGTTGCGGTAACAACTTGTGTGGGTAGTGTTGGGAATTATGTTTGGACGGATATTAGTGGCGATGGCATCAACAATGAACCTGCAAGCGCAGGATTAAATGGCATTACGGTTCAATTATATACATCGGCGAATGTGTTAGTTGCAACTACCGTCACCGCCAACAACCAAAGTGGAAACCCCGGATATTACAATTTTGTTATTACAACAAGTGGCGATTATTATATCAAATTTCCTCTTACTTTTGGTTCTAAAATCGTGACTCCATTCCAAACAACAACCGCAGGAGTGGACAATAATAGCGATGCAAACCCCACAACAGGCAATAGCCCCATATTTACGATAAATATCATGGGTTCGGGCGTTTCAAAAGATAACCCAACGATTGACGCAGCTTACAAATGTAATTTAACGGCAAGTGTAACAAGTTCAAATGTAATAAATTGTACGAATGCAACAACCACATTAACAGCAAGCCCTTCTAATGGTGTTACTTATGCTTGGAGTAATGGCGCAACAACGCAAACTCAAACCGTTTCAACGGCTGGCACTTATACAGTAACGGTTTCAGATGTGGCAAATGGTTGTGTAGCGAGTGCAAATGTGACGGTGGTAGTTACGCCGATGGCAACAGTAGGCAATTATGTTTGGACGGATACGAATGGCAACGGCTTGAATGACGAACCGACAAGCGCAGGTATCAACAATATTACGGTGCAACTTTGGAACAATACCACGAATACTTTAATAGCAATCACAACCACCGCAAGTAACGGCGGCAACCCCGGATATTATCAATTTTGCGTAACCTCAAATGGAAATTATTATATCAAATTTCCAACGGTAAATGGCGTTGGTCGCGGTCTGACGACTCAAACGACCACCGCAGCCACTGATAACAATAGTGATGCAAATGTAACTACGGGTCAATCCCCCGTTTTTTCGCTTGATGTGAACGGCACAGGAACGGCAAAAAATAACATGACGATTGACGCAGCGTATAAGGCAACTTGTCCGACAGGTAATTGTGTTAACATAACTATTACAAAAACAAAGTAGTTTTTTTCATAAACTATAAAAAAGGGTTGAGTGCATAGGCTCAACCCTTTTTTAATGCCCTTTTAAAACTTTAAAAAATAAAAAGGTAATTGATAAATTTATTTATTGTTTTTAAAAAAATAAATACCTCATCAAAAAATAGCCTATTTAAGTTTAAAAAAAGGCGGATTTTTATTTGCTATAATGTCGTAAGTACTTTTTATAAAATAAACGCTCGTTTGAAATGGTATAATAATTTGATTTTCAAGGCTTTAAAGCCCTCTCCTTTGGGGAGGATTTAGGTGGGGCTACTTATTTTCGATTTTTTGAGTAATTACCTAAAAAAGGGTTATTTTTGCCTAAACATTTAATAAATCATAGAAAAATGGAAAAATTACGCAATTTACCTGTTGGTCGTCAATATTTTGCAGGCATACGCCAAGATGATGCGATTTACATAGACAAAA
>JACCDR010877339.1_pt1 | contig 12051 bp, 18 predicted proteins | sample 7446431 | NCBI WGS metagenome assembly JACCDR01 (sample SAMN15323443, study PRJNA562643) | freshwater metagenome | isolation source: river surface water | place: USA:Blue River Watershed | collected 2017-08-17
CTCATCACGCAGACGAGGATGGGCCGACTCGGCTGGCAATGGGCCACCCGTCTGGGACCAAAGGCACGCGGATGGGTGGACCGAAAGATCTCTGAGGGCGCCCGTCTTGTCGAGGCTTACGACAACGACTTCGTCTGGACTAGCGGCCCCCGCATCGTGGCCTATGCTGGCTGGGCGGCACCTCCAGACGAGCAGATACAGGGTAGACTGAGGGACCTGTACGAAGCCGCCTCATAGGTAATCTTCCAGCGATACGATTTCCTGTCCGGTTTTCGACGTCCCGTTCGCCTAGGGGGTAGGCGTTAAAGCGCGGCAATGCGCGAAAAATAGATCGTGCTGTTGGATGGATCGGTCTATTTTTTTACGAGGAAGCCATGACGACGAGATGTAAGGTGCTGTGCATCGCGGTCCTGAAAAGGTCCGCCCAGGGGTGGTACACCGAGCCCAAGCAGGACTTCATCTACGAGGCGGAGTTCATCGCGGTGACGGGGGCCAGCGAGGAGAACAAGAAGTTCTTCGCCTCGACGCCTACCCTGTCGCTCAAGGTCTCCGCGATCAACGGGGACAAGTTCGTGCCTGGCAAGGAGTACTACCTGGACATCCTCCAGGCGTCGTAAACTAGTCCGGGGGCGGAGGTCGTGAGATCTCCGCCCCCTCTTCGTTCCGGGGTAGTTCAGCGGTAGAACAGGCCCCTGTTAAGGGCAAGGTCGAAGGTTCGATCCCTTCCCCCGGAGCCATACATGTGGTAATCTTCTTCGCAGAAGATTCCGAGAGAGGAAAGAAGCCGTGGATTTCTACAGCTACAATGAGCATGATCCCTTCGAGCCGGGACAGGCGAACAGCCCGTCCCCGCAATCCGGGAAGACGTCGACCCAGACCGACCCGGACCTCGTCAAGGCCGCAGAAGCAATTCGCGCCAGGCAGGAAGCCTTCACCCGCCTAGCGGAATCCTTCTACGAGCTCTGGAAGGGCCTGCCGGAGATGAACGTGAGGCAGGTGGACGCCTGGATCGGATTCACCTACCACCAGCTGCTCGATCTCGCGCCGTCGCTGGGCGTCTCGAGGAACGGCCTCCCGCAGCTGCGGGAGTGCTGCGGCAAGAAGCGGGTGTGGCCGGCGGGCCTCGGCGACCCTGGCGTGAGCTCCGCAAGCCTTCCGGTCTTGCGGGATCCTGTCGAAAACCTCAAGTGGTACCCCGGCGACATCATCCGCCGGATCACTCGCCTCTTCGGGGCGAAGTACTGCGAGAAATGCGATCGCCGGCGGAAGGCGATCAATCGGTTCTTCGGGCGAGACGACGAGTAGAATTTTTCCCTCAAGATCTGAGGCTCCCACGTCGATGAACTAGTAGGACAGCTGAGGCGGGTTAGGGGAAGAGGAGGAAGAACGTGGACAAGACGCCGCTCGTGGATCCCGAGAAGCTCGAGGCGACCCTGGCGTTCGGGTGGTCGTGCGCCGGAATCATCGCGCTCATCATGCTGCGCTGCCTGCTCGGTGCCTAAATGCCGGCGGACATCAAGCTCTTCATGGTCGAGGCGATGGGGCACATCTCCGACGTGATGTCGAAGCATTTCCGGGAGATGGTCGCCAGCGGGGTGAAGCCGAAGGACGCGGCCGAAGCCCTGTTCGAGGTGGCGTACAACACCCTCTTCGACTCCGCCGTCATCCATGAGAGCTTGGCGGGCCGACTGCCCATGGGGTACAAGTCGAAGGACGTCAAGGCGGTCGAGGGCCTTCACGAGTCGATGGCCCACAAGATCTGCGATGCCGCCATACGACGCCTCGAGAAGGTGTCCAAGTACAAGTTCGTGTGCTGGATCACCCGGCAGCAGAAACCACTTTAGATCCCCTCTCCAGGCAGGCCCTTCCAGGGGACCCACAAGCCCCTGGAAGGGCTTTTTTCTTTCAATTGGGTGTGGGTATTCGTGTAGAATTCACACATGCCGCTACCCAAAACACAGGTCGACATCCACTTCCTGGACAAGGATTCCAACATCAAGGCCGACACGTTCGCGAAGCGCGAAACCGGCTACAATGCCGACGTCGAGTACTACCCCACCATGCGGCTCGTGAAGTGCTCGAAGTGCGGCGAGGTCGGCGCGGCGGAATTCCTGGGCGGCATGAACCTCAAGGAGGGCGACCGTCTGATGGACGGCAAGCCCATCCGCGGCACCTGCCTGAAGTGCAACAAGATGGTCGACCTGGTCCCCCTCCCCGTCGACCAACAGAACCCCGAGAGCATGCAGCTGTACTACCAGATCCAGGAAGCCCTGAAGGAAGCCGTCAAGCGCGGCGAAAAGCTTGGGCCGAGCGGCATGATCTGGCCGCTCGAGCGGGTGCGTGAATGGGAGAAGCACAAAAATGGCGTCGGAAACCAAGTCTCCGGATAACCTGGTCGGCTGGGGAGACACGCCGGCCGTCACCGCCCCACCGGTCACACAGCAAGTCGTCGTTCCCCAGCACCTCCAGAAGGTCGAGCGATTCTTCAAGGAGATCATCGCCGACGAGAGCTTCCTGATCGACATGTGCCTGGAGAGGTGCTTGGAGATGGTGGAGGTCAAGGCCGCCAACCGTCGGGCCGGCCGGGACTTCTTCAATGAGGCTGTCGTGACGCCGGAAGGCCTCATTCAGATCGCCACGCCGCTGGCGCTCGAGCTCTACAAGCAGACCCTCGAGGCCATCAAGGGGCGCCTCGACGAATACACGGCCCTCCTCAAGGAGGCCCAGCAGCAGGCAGCGAGAAATGGGAAAGGGACCATCATCCTCCCGAAGGGACTTTAACGCGCTCGACTTGGCGTTCCGGTTCACCCGGGCGTTCGTCGCGCGTGTAGATCCCTCCATGGCCTTCGTCCGCCTCAAGGTGGACTGCCCCGAGGTCATGGAGTCGCGCCTCGAGCCGGGCGTGAAGGGCCAGCGGGCGTTCATGCACGTCGGCCACCTGCAGGGAACGGTGTGCGCTTGGAGCGGCTCTGCCGGCCTGGCGCAACCTGGAGCGGAGGGCTACCTCTTCGGCCTGCTCCTGCACGAGTTCGGGCACTTGGGATCCCGCGGCGGAGAGCTTGCGGCCGACGCGTGGGTCTTCGACAACTTCGGGATCCGCATCCACTACAAGAGCAAGCTCGACCTCGAGTGGGTCGACGCCTGGGCGGTGCGGCGGATCATTTCGTCGGCCCAGAAGGCTCCCCCGAGCTTCCGGCACAACGTGGGGCGCTAGCTACTCTTCTTCCCCGTCGAAGTCGTCGGCGTCGAAGTCCTCACCGCGATCGTCGTCTTCCTCGTCGCCCTCTTCGAGGTACTCCCACTCCGACTCGCCCTTGTAGCGGACCTCGAAGCTGTCGCCGGCGCGTCGGATCTCGACGATGTTGTCGAGCTCCTCTTCGTCGAACTCCCACTCCCGAGCCATCTCCTTGAGGAGCTGGTAGAAGTCCTCGCTGCCGCGACGGTGGGACGGGGAGGGGTTCTCCTGAGGCCCGACGTCAAGCGCGTCGGCGGCCTGGAGTCTCTTGCGGATGTCGGCGTCGTCGATCATACCCAACTCGCGAATCTCTCGAACCAGGAGGCCTGCTCCTCCGGGGGGAGGCCGAGCATCTTCAGCGCCTCGAAGAGGTCGTCCTCGCTGTAACGCTCCCCCCTCTCGACGAGCTCGATCTGAAGAAGCAGGGATCCGTCGACGACCTCGTCGGGAGGGTTCGGTTTGAACCTCATGATGTCCTGGACGATCGTCCTGAGCTTCGCGTGCATCTTCAACCTCTAGTGCGTGTGGTAGTTGATCGGCGTCTTCTTCAGGGTCCAGCACCGCCTGCAGCGGGTGCCGGCGCAGGACGCGAGATCCGACTCGTAGGCCGGGCAGTTGAAGGCCTCGACATCGCCGGGATCCTCGGCGCTCGTGGAGCCGGCGGACATACCGGGGATGATGGGGGCTGGGGCGCCGGTGAAGAGGGCGCTGGGACGCAGCGCGAGATTCGGCGGAGGCGGCACGCTCCTGAAGTGCTCGAGGTACCCGCGGTACACCCACATCCTGGTGGGCGCCCAGAAGTACACCAGATGGCCGCCGCCGGGATTGAGTTGCCGCTTGAAGCGGCTGCAGATGTCGACCCAGGCGTCGTAGTACTCCCTGCTGAAGAAGTCTCCCGAGTCGTGGATCCGGAAGAATCTGTTCGTCAGCGCGTTCGCCAGCAGGATCTTCTCGATCCTCTTGTCGAAGAGCATCTCGAGGGCCTGGGACATCTTGTCGGCGAAGGTCCCGTCGGCCAGCGTCTTCTTGACCCAGTGGAGCTTGGCCATTTGGCCGGCGGAGATATTCGGGTACATCCCGTAGTTGCTTTTGCCGGCGTAACAGAGGTCGCAGATGAAGGTGCCCTCGCCCTTCTGGCTGAGGGGAGGATGGTGCTCGGTGTAGCTGCCGTCGCGCTCGATCGATTCAGGCCTCGACGCCGGGCAGGTGCCGCCCATCGTGGGACCCGCCGGAATCGAGAAGCTCGGGCACGACATCTTGGACGTGAACGTGAAGAGGGAGGTCTTCGAGAACAGGATCCGCGCCCCGCCCTTCGTGTGGTACACGAACGGGGACCCGTCCTTCGAGAAGCACCGCACGAAGGGCCCACCGCTGAAGGAGAGCTTGCCCTTGGCGTCGACCGCCCTCTTGACGGGGGAGAACTCGATCTCGGAGCTCGTGTAGGCGCCGTCGAAGGACCGGCGGAGGTCCGCCATGTGGTCCCAGTCCGCCATCTGGGGGTTGTCCTGGTAGTCGATCTCTTCCATCCCTCTAGGCGCTGCGGCGCATCCTCCTGCCGGGATTCCTGCGGGTACGGCCCTTCTTCTTGCCCTGCGTGAGCACGGCGACGATCCCGATGCCGATCATGGCGGGCATCAGGAGTTCGCCCATGCCCGCCTTGGCCACCCCAGGCTGCGCCTGTTGGCCCGGGGAGCCCGCGGGGGCGTAACCTCCACCTCCACCGCCTCCGCCGCCCTCCGTGCCGTAGCCGCCCCCAGGGGAGGCCTGGCCGGCGGACGACGAGCCCGGCAGCCCGGGGAGCTGCCCCGACTGCTGGCCCTGCTGGGACGCCGGCGGATTGACCACCTGAAGCTTGCCGTCGGCGCCCGCCTGGATGACGGCGATCTTCTCCTCGAGAGACATGGCCGCCCACTTGTCGGGCGTGATCCCATGCTGGGAGAACCACGCCTGATTCTGCGAGTAGAAGGCGTCGACCTGCTGACGGGTCTCGGCCTCGGCCTGGTCGGCCTGGGCCTGCAGCTGGCTGGCGTCGGCCTTGGCGGCCTTCTTGGCCTCCTCGGCGGCCTTCTTCGTCTGATACATGCCGTTGGCGGCCGTGAGGGCCGCCGCCGCCGCCAGGGACGCCCCGCCCGTGAAGGGGGCCAGTACAGCACCGACGGCGCCGATCACGATGTTGCCGTACTTGCCGGCCATGAACTTCTTGGCGCCGTCGACGACCTTGGGGTGCGCCAGCAGGGACACGCCACCGGTGAAGGGCGCCAGGGCGAGCTGGAGCTTGCCGCTTTTCGCGGCCCGTTCGACGAACTGCCCGGCCCGCTTTGCGCCGCTCTTGACGACGTTGGTGGCTTTCTCGTGGACCTTCTTGATCGGGGCCTCGATCTTCTCCTTCACCTTCAGGAGGGCCTTGGGGACGATCTTGGCTTCGATCTTCTTGTGGACTTCCTTGACCTTCTTGACGGCCTTCTTGAGCTTCTTCTTGAGGCTCTTGCCGAGGCCGCCGTCCTCGAAGTCGTCTGGATCGGGTCCGAAGATGGCCTCCTCGAGCTCAAGCTCCGCGAAGGCAAGGGTGAAGTCTCTGTTGATCGTGTCGGCGGCGTCGAGGCCCTCGAGCGTCGGCAGGAGGTACTCGTCCATGAAACCGGGATCTTCGTTGATGGCGAAGCCAAGGAAGCTCCGAACCTCGTCGGAGAGGCCGTTGAGAACGGCCTCCTCGCCGATGCCGGGATACCAACCTCTGAGCAGGTCCATGAAGATCCGCTACCGCCTCTTCGTGAAGAGATAGAAGAGCGTCCCGACGAGCGGGATCACGATGAGCATCACCGGGATTCCGCCGACGGTCGAAGTCGTCAGGCTCGAGATGGCCGCCCCCACAGGGCTCTGGATCGCCGCCTGCTGGGCCTGGGCGGCGGCGATCGCGGCGTTGGCGGCGGCGATCGACTGCTGGGCGCTCAGGCTCGTCACGGCGGAGTTCGCCTGGATTCGGGCGATGTCCTCCTTGGTGTCGGCGATGACCTTCGTGTTGTACACGTTCGCCCCGACCTGCGAGATCGTGCCCACGAGCGACGAGAGGATGTCGAGGAATCCGAGGTCGCCCATCGCGGGCTTCACCGGCACGGCGCCGCCGCGTCCGCGGGCGATGCCGCGGACGATCTCGAGGCGCTCCTCCGGGGTCAGCTTCGAGGTGGCCTGGCGAATCTGGGTGGCGGCCATCTCCAGGAGGTCGTTGGCCTTCGCGCGGAGCTTGTTCCACTGGCCCTTACGGCCCGGGAAGGTCGAGGAGTTGAACTCGTTGGCGATCGCCTCCCGGGCGGAGGCCGACAGCTGCTGGTACCAGTCCGACCGCTCGTTCATGCACCGTGCGACGATCGAGCAGAAGGAGGGGTTGCCCTTCACCTCTTCGAGCAGGAGGGCCCGGTCGGACTCGGACATCTGGTTGAGCTTGTCGACGGGCAGGTTGCAGTTGGCCGTGTCCTCGCCCAGGCTGCGGGCCCGGCCGTAGTAGAGGCCGTTCCGCAGCCAGTAGGTCCGCTCGTCTCGCGAGGTGTCGCGCATACTCCTATCCCTTCAGCAGGCTCGTGTAGAACTCTTCGATCTTCTTCGCGTTGGGAGGCACGTCGTAGGCCTTGACGGATTCGAAGCCGGCGGCCGACAGGCGGCTGCAGACCTTCTCGTTGCGGTAGAGCATCTCGAGGGTGGCCAGCCAGCTTTCCGTGGTCGTGCAGAGTTCTCCGTCGTGCCCGGCCTTCACGGTCTCCGCGTAGGGCCCCACGGCGCTGGCGATCACGGGATACCCCGTGGCCCAGTACTGCAGGATGCGGAGGTTGCTCTTCCCGCGATTGAACGGGACGTCCGTGAGCGGGGAGATGGCCACGTCCGCATCGATCGCGGCGAGGGCGTTGGGGAACTCCTCGAACTCGCAGAAGTCCAGGTTCTTGACCTGGGCGGCGGGAATCCGGTCGTCCTTGACCGTCTGCCCGAAGAAGACGATGTCGACGTCCGGGTGAGCCTTGGCGAAGGACACCAGGGCCGGCACCACGAGCTCCAGGTCGCCGGCGTGACTCGGGGAGCCCGCCCAGACCACCTTCCAGCGGCCGTCGCGCCGCAGGCGGTCGCCCCGCGGCCAGGCGGCCAGCTCGACCATGTTGGGGACGACCTCGACGCGCTTGGCCAGGGCGCCGTAGCGGGCCTCCAGCCAGCGCGTGGAGACCTGCAGCGCGTCCGCCTGGCGGATCATAGCCCGGATGGCCTCCTGACGCGTCTCCTGGCCGTAGGAGGCGTACTGGGGGTGCCAGGGCTCGAGGCAGTCGAAGGCGTCGTCGATCTCGTAGACGACCTTCTTGCCTCGCTTCTGCAGCGACGTCATGAAGTTGAGGGCGGCCGGGCTGTTGTCGATCTGGATGACCACGACGTCGTATTCGAGGGCCTCCCGGCCGAACCGGGCGGCCGAGGAGTGGGCGATGGCGTTGCCGGCCAGATTGAGGGCGTACATGGGCATCAGGCAGCGGTAGAACGCCGAGGCCTTCGAAAGGGTCGCGTAGTAGAGCACCCGGGCCGCGTCGGGCTTGAAGATCTCGTTGGAGATCTCCTTCTGGGCCTTCGTCATGAGGCTGATGAGGACGCCGGGGGAGATCTTGGGCGGCATCGACCCCTGGAGGCGCTTCGCCGCCCGGGCCGCCATGTCGAAGTCCGCCTCGTGCATGTAGACCATGTCCCCTTCGAAGGACACGGCCATCTGGTCCTCGTTCTTCCCGTAGCGGGCCCCGAGGGCAAGCTTCACGGCGACCTCGGCGAGGGCCGAAGGCTTGAGGCTCTCCGATACCGGAGCGGCCTTCTGCATGACGGGAGCGGCGGGCGATTCCATCTTCAGGTGCTACCTCTATCCGATCTTGGCGGCCACCAGGCGAAGGAGGATGGGGGCGAGCTTGAGCCCCCAGTCCACCGTTACCGCGAGAACGTCGTCGACGGAGTTCTTGAACTCGGTCGAGACGTTCACGGCCGCGGCGTAGAGCTCGTTTCTGATCGTGTCGCGCACGGAGTCGATGCGCTCCAGGATGTACCTGCGCTCGTCCCCCGTCTTGGCGGTGAGGAGCTCGGTGGCGAGTTCCGCCAGGCGCGTCGTGCGCTCCTGCAGGAACACCTTTTTGTCGACGTTGGCGTCGAGGAACTTATCGAGGCGCCCAAGGAGGATGCCCTTGACCTCGGAGGCCAAAGCTTCGATGTGCTCGTTCATGAGCTACTCCGCGAAGGCCTTTTTGAGGGAGTCGATGATGCTCTGGATCGACTTGAGGAGGTCGCGCTCATCCTGCTTCGCCTTCGGGTCGGAGGCGAACCGCGGGTCGTTCTCGACGTAGTAGAGGTACTTCTTCGAGAGATTCTGGTGCTGATTGTCCAGCCGGTCGATTGCCGCCTTCTCGGCGGGGCAGCTGCAGGCCGCCAGGGCGGCCACCAGGAGCGGTATCAGGACGAGCTTAAGCGCCTTCACGGATCCCTCCTTCCCATCAGAGGATTCTACTGTGAAGGGGGCTTCTTTGAAAGGAATCCCGAGAGGAGTTTCTTGACAGGGTCAAGCAATTTGTCATGCGCGACCCCGGCCGTAGCACCGTCTCCCAGGGCCCACAGGAGGGCGTTCACCCAGTCGGTCGAATGAAACCAGCCGGCGGCCTTCGCGCCTACCGTGAAGAGAATGGGCAGCACGATCGCCAGCTGCTGCTCCTTGCCGGAGATGAGCTTCGGGAAGAAGCCCTTCAGGATCTCGATGCCGGCGAGGGTTGCAAGCGCGATGAGCGTGAAGACCTTGGTGTCGATCTGGTCCATGTGGACCTCCTTTCTTTCTCTATTTCTGCGCGTCCGCGGTCATCACGCGCAGCCGGCGCGACGACTCGCGAAGAGACTGGATCGAGTGGGAGAATTTCTCGATGGCGCTTCGAACCGCCGCCAGAAGAACGTCGCGCTTCACCGGCTTCGTGAGGTACGAGACCACCGGCAGGTCCCACTCACCCTCGTTCGGGTGCGCCGAGAATATGACGACCGGCACGTCGTTTCGCTTGTCGGAGAGGGCTTTCACGACTCGCCGGCCGTGACCGTTGGGGAGCGTGAGGTCGAGGAGCACGCAGGATAGATCCGGCGGATCAAGGTGCATGAGCGCGGTCGCCACGCTCACCGCCTGGGTGACGTTGTAGCCCGCGTTCGCGAGGATCATGGCGTAGACCGCTCTGACCTTCTCGTCGTCCTCGACCAAAAGAACATGCCCCTTCACGGCTCTAACCTCCTTTTGGAAACCCGAACTTGATCGCGCAGTAGGAGCCTACCAGGGCGACGATAAGCGGCACGGCGTGCTTGGCGATGAGCTTGATCAGGTACCACATGCGAGACGACGCGCGTTCCTCCTGGCGCGTCTTCGTCTTCCGCATCTCTTCTACCTTGCCCAAGACGGCGTTGGCCGTCTTCACGGCAGCGTCCGCCTTGGCGACAGCCTCCAAAGACTTCTTCTCGGCTGCGCTGATCTCGTACTTGAGTTTCTCGAATGTGTGGTCACCCGTGCCCAGGCGCTCTCCCACCTTGCGGCGCTCTTCGCCGTTCCACTCCTCGCCCTTCTCGAGCTTCGCGAGGCGTTCGCGGATGTCCGCGACCTGCCTGGCGAGATCTTTGTGGTTTTCAAGAACGGTCGAAAGGAGTCTTTCGACCCCCCTGACCTGTCCAGCCAAGTCGACAAGGAGCTCCTCAAACCTACTAGCCATCGTTCCGTCCCGGAACGCACGTCCCTGAATTCGGTTGAAGCATGGCGTCCTCCATTCTTCAACCCCGGTCGTTCCAAAATCCCTACCTGCCCATGAGAATACAGCCGGTCGCGTACAGCTGGGCATTCCTGAAGAGCCAGCGAGTATTTCCGCCACCGTTGGTGCTGTTGCCGCCCGCGTACCACTGGGGGGAGGCGTCCACGGTGGAGTTGCTCACCGAGATGTAGTTGCAGTCGACGGCGCCAGCGGTCGACTTCGTGAGGGTGAAGGTGCCGGCGGCGGTGCGCTGCAGCGTCACGAGCTTGCCGGCGGACCCTCTCACCTTGAACTTCGTCACGGTCGTGGTGACATCGGGGAAGGTGATCGAATGGGCAACGAGACCTTCGTTGTCCGTGAACTCCCCGAGATTGTTGGTGCCGGTGATCGTGAGCAGGCCCGAGCCCGACCCGGAGCGTTCGAGTTTGGCGTAGGTCTTTCCACCTCCGGCGAACGTCCGGCCCGTCGAGGACGTAAACGTCATCTTGACGCCCGCAGTCGACGGCCACGTCGCAGAGGCGTTCATGGTGAACGCCGTCTCCGTGATGCACAGCGTGAACGTCCCCGAGAACACGGCCGTCGAACTGATCGTGATGGCTCCCGTGTGCGTCCAGGTTCCGGTCGCCGACGCCGAGCCCGTCACCGTGAGCCCACCGGGGGCCGTGGTCGTCGGATCGGTGCCCAGGGGCACCGTCGTGCTGGCCGCGATGGTGAACGTCGCCGTGCTGGTCTTGCTGATCGTGCAGATGCCGAGCGTGGTCGTCGTCGCGGTCACGGTCGCGTTCGTGGCACCCGTGAACGTGCACGCGACGTCGGCCGGGAAAGCCCCCGTGGCGCTTACCGTGAACGACGCGGAAATCGAGAGAGAAGTCAGCGACCCGCTCACCGTGCCGCCGCTGTTGACCGTCAACTGCCCTGAGTGCGTCCACGCGCCGGACACCGTGACGGTCCCGGTGACGCCGAGCGCCGCCGTCGTGCCCGTGCTGGTCGTCGGGTTCGACCCGAGCGGGATCGTCGTATTGGCCGCGACAGTGAGCCCGTCGTTCCCAGCCGCGACGATAGTGCAGGTTCCGATGGTCCGCGAAGGGACGTCGACGTTCAGCGTCGAGCCGTTCGGCGTGAAGTTCATCGCGACGCCGCTCGGGAAGCCTGCCGTAGCCGGGACGGTGAGGTTGCCCGAGATATTCAGGGTGGACAGGTCGACCCCGCCGTAGTCGTCGATAGACGCCCCCGCCGCGACGGTGAGGCGGCCGAGGGTGATCGTCCACGTACCGGCCACCAACATGGTCCCGGACGCAAGGACGCTGATGGTCGACCCGATAGCCCCCATGGTCGACGTCGGGTTCGTCCCGAGCGGGATCGTCACGCTGGCGGAGACGTTGAAGTTGCCGCCCGTCATGTTGATCGAGCAGAGGTTGAACGCGACCGATGGCACGTTGATCGTCACGGTGCCGTTGCCGGTAAACTCGACGGTGCCGCCGTTCGCGTTGAACGTGATCAGGTTCGCTCCGGTCTGCGACCAGTTCCCCCGCGTCTCCATCGTGCCCGCCGGGGCTGTGATCGCGACGACCGGCGTCACGGCCGCGCTCGTGAGGGCGATGGCCCCCGTGATGAGGCACGTCGAGCAGCTTCCGAGATCGACCTTGCCCGACGTGATCGTGAAAGACGTGCACTGGAACGAGCTGCTGCCGGACTTCGTGAATCCGTAGGCGGCGCTGCCGCTCTGCACCGCGAACGTGGTCGACGTGAAATTCGCGGCCGAGATCCAGCCCGAGGAGCCGGTCCCGCTGCCCGTGAACGAGAACGCCGCCGTGACCATCGTGACGTTCTGCGTGATCGAGCCCGAGTAGGTCGCCGCGACCGTGACGGTGCCGCCGCTCCAGGTGCCGAGCGCGTCGATGGTGCAGTTGAGAACCGACGTCCCGTCGAATGTGATTGTGTCGGTCGTGGCCGGAACCGTCCCGCCGTTCCAGTTTCCGCCGGTGCTCCAGTTCGCGTCACCCCCGACGCGCGACCACGTCTTAGCCGCCACAGGCCGCCTCC
>JACCDR012227735.1_pt1 | contig 12050 bp, 8 predicted proteins | sample 7446431 | NCBI WGS metagenome assembly JACCDR01 (sample SAMN15323443, study PRJNA562643) | freshwater metagenome | isolation source: river surface water | place: USA:Blue River Watershed | collected 2017-08-17
TCATCAGCTAGTGGTAATGCTTTAATATAAGGGCTCACCCCCTGGCATGTGTTTCCCGGTTCGCTTTTCCAACCAGTCCAAGCCGGGTTGCAATAAACTTAAATCCCCGCGAAAGCGATTAATCACAAAACCAATTAGGCGATTTTGTTCGGATGTACTTAATAAATCAAGTGTACCAACAAGATGGGCAAATACTCCACCGCGGCCTATATCGGCAATTATAATTACTGGGCAATCCACGGCTTCGGCAAAACCCATGTTGGCGATGTCGCGGTCGCGCAAATTAATTTCAGCGGGGCTTCCTGCGCCTTCAACCACTATCACTTGAAATTGAGTTTGTAGGCGTCGATCAGGTTCCAACACCGCCGCCATAGCTGTTGTTTTTTAGTCGTGGTAAGCAGCAGCTTCCAAATCGGTAATTACTTTGCCATGAATAATAATTTGCGCAGGAGTATCACTGGTGGGCTTTATTAAAATGGGGTTCATATCTCTATGCGGCTTTATTCCAGCAGCTTGAGCTTGTAGCGCTTGCGCTCGGCCAATCTCACCACCATCAACAGAAATGGCGGAATTTGGCGCCATGTTTTGTGGTTTGAAAACTGCTACGGAATTGCCACGGTTTTTAAAATGCGACTGAGTGCCTCAACCTGCGTAGTTTTACCTGCGTCGGAAGTGGTGCCTTGAATCATAATGATTTTAGGCATGATTCAATTTACCACTCAATGCCCCTTTGCGCTTTTATGCCCGCATTAAATGCATGCTTCACGGATTTAACTTCGCTGAAAGTATCCGCCAATTCTTCAAGATATTTTTTGGCGCCCCTGCCAGTGATAATCACATTTTGAGTAATGGGGCGATTTTTAATGGCGTGAATAACTTTGTCTTTATCAAGATATTTATAATTGAGCATGTAGGTGAGTTCATCGAGCAAAACAAGGTGGATCTCTGGATCTGTAAAAACATGCTCACATTCAGCCCACACTTTTTCAGCCGCGGCTTTGTCCTGCTGCGCATTTTGTGTTTCCCACGTAAAGCCAGTCCCCATTACAAAATATTCCAAGGTGGCTTGATGACCGCGAAAAATGCTTTCCGTTAAAAAATTCTTTTCGCCACACTCCCAAGTACCTTTAATAAATTGCACTATGGCCACTTTATATCCGTGACCCAAACATCTGAGCGCTGTACCAAAACCGGAACTACTTTTGCCTTTGCCATCGCCTGTTAGGACTATCACAACGCCTCGCTCTATATCTGCTCGTGCAATCGCGGCATCCACGATTTCTTTGCGTTGCTTCATCCGCTCTGTATGGCGCTCTTCTTGACTGGATTTTTTTTTGTCGGTCATCTGATGATCCTCAAAAATTGGGCAGAAGCATCTGCCCATTGGTGGTGTTTCGTTAAAAGCGATAGGTTAGATGCGCATCATAGGTTCTGCCTGGCTGCGGATATAAATAAATACCCGACCAACTTGTCCCTTGATAATCCGCATAGCGTTCACCGGTAAGATTTTTTATACGGAAACCTAATTCAAGTGATTCTATAACCCACACAATATTGGCATTAAAAAGTGTTACGGGGGTTATCTGAGAGAGCATATTGGCGTTGTCTCCAATTAAGTAACGGCTGCCGGTATAGTTTGCGTCAATTCTTGCTGTGAACTCTTTTGTGAATGAAAACAGTAAAGCCAGGTTAGCAGTATGTTGTGCTACATAGGGCACATTTTTGTCTTCAAAATTTCCAGACGTTAAATGTGCGTCCGTGTAGGTGTAATTTCCCTGTAAACCAATCTGATCGCTCAATTGTGTAGCGGCGTCAAATAATAATCCTCTGCGTTCTGATTTTGGAAGATTAATGTTGGCGCCATACAATCCTGAAAGTGGATCAAACATAATTTCATTGTTGATGTTCATGTGAAAGACACTGTATTTCACTGAGGCGTTATTTTCCGCCCAGGCAACGCCCACTTCTTGCGATTGGCTGGTTTGTATTTCTAGAAAATCGACGGTCAGTAATTTGTAGCCATTTTCGTCTGCATTTGCAAAGCGAAATCCATCAGCTGCACGAGCAAAAGCTCGCCATTGCGGAGTTAATTGAAGATTAATGCCAAATTCTCCTGCATTGACGGAGTCTTTATGTGACGTTTTTATAATTTCATCTTCGTCATCGACTTGAGCGTGACGTGCGCCCATTGTTAGGGCGATATTTTTTGTTGCAGGATAAATTATTTGTGCATAAGCGGCCTTTTGCTTTTGGCCAAAATGGCTGTAACCATCTTTTGTTTGATAATCAGCGTCCATCTGATCGTAGCCGATGGTAACTGTTGAAATGCCATTTTTGCTATTTAGATTGCCGACAATACGCGGGCTTATGTTTTTAACATCCAAAAGATAAGCGTATTCATAAGGAAAATAGCCGTTGCTTTTGTCGTAGTCGTCAAACAGTGCATTCCCGCTTTCTTCGCGGACTGCGTATTCCCCGAGAAATTTCCATTGATCATAAAATGCTACTTCACCGCCTGCGCGCGATAATCGCGTTTCTTGTGTGGAAAAATCATTGGGCATTTTTGTGTCGCGAGGATTTTTTTCAGTATCTATTTGCGCTAGCGCGCCAGGTATCTGTAAGTCGTCTTGGATGCGTTGCTTTTCGACAAACACATTGCCCTTGTCAAAACTGAAGCCCAGGTTGCCCAATAAATTGCTTGAATCAGATTCGTTATTTACGCGGTAGTTATCAGCAAGATGTTTTTGCGCGCTGATGCTGTAATTCAATCCGTTGGCGAAGCCTTGATTGATACTTGCGGTATAATTTTCAAGATCGTCACTGCCTCTTTGTGCGCTGAGTTCGCCATTGATTTCTCCGGCTTGCGCTTTTCGGGTAATGATATTAATAACCCCGCCAACAGCTTGGTCACCATAGAGTACACCGGCACTGCCCTGAATAATCTCAACACGCTCAATATTTTTAATGGCAATGGTATTTAATGCTGGGCCTGCGAGGCTAGGGTTATTTAATTTGCGGCCATCAACCATAACAAGTGTATTGTTAGCAGCATTGCTAGAAAACCCACGCATGCTGACAGTGACGTTTCGCCCACCGCTGCCATCCAAATCTTGAATTTGAATTCCTGCTTGGGTGCGCAGTACTTCAGTGATGCTGCTCGCTCCACTTTTGCGAATTTGTTCTGCGTCGATCACCACAATTTGTGTGGCGACAGGTACAAGGGGGCCTTCTGCTCGCGTGGCACTAATATAAATGGTTTCAATTTTTTCGTCCGCAGCTAAGACGTGAGTTGACGTTGCAATGGCAAGCAATGCCGCGCTTATAGGAGTTAAAGCAAAAAGTTTAAAAGACATAAATTCCTCAATCTAATAAAGACGAGGGAGGGATAGCGGGAATAATGCGTAAAAAAGGTAACACAGAATTTCCACCGATGTTGCCCTCCGCGACATCGTGAACAAAAGGTTGTGAGGCTGGTATCGGACTCATAGCGTTTTTAAAACGTATTTACCGTTGCGGGGGCAGTGTTGGCTTTGCATTTGTGCGCACCAAACTTCCCATTTAATTTGACCCTTGCGCTCGCTGAAACAGCTATTGGCACGTCAAACACCTCGGCGCGCAGAGTAGGATGTTGCGGTGTCATAGTCAAGAAGGATTTTTTTTGCTCTAATCATTTTAGGGGCTCTTGATATTTGCCCATCATTTAGGGAAAGCAAAAGAATTTTATGAAAAGGATATTTTTGACTTCTCATTGAGCATCAAATGGATACAGCCAAATATCAACAGGCCCAAGTTCACATTCAGGAAATGTTGTAGGCTCCCAAATAAAAAAACTCCCCTGCTGTTAACAGGGGAGTTTTTTATTGTGGCTAAAAATAATCGCAGTATGAATTTTCCTGCGCCAAACTTTTATTCAGCAGCAACTTCCCCAGCGGGTGCATTAGCTGCAGCATCAGCAGTGGCTTCTTTAATAGAAAGTTTGATGCGACCACGTTGATCAACGTCGAGGCATTTTACTTTCACAATTTGGCCTTCTTTTAAATAATCTGCAACGCTGTTTACGCGCTCTTCAGCGATTTGCGAAATATGGACCAAGCCATCTTTACCTGGCAAGAAATTCACGAATGCCCCGAAGTCAACGATGCGAACCACGGTACCTTCGTAAACTGCACCAATTTCCGCTTCAGCAACAATGCCTTGGACACGATAAATAGCTGCTTCCAAAGCTTCTTGATTGTCCGCGTAAATTTTAACTGTGCCGTCGTCATCGATATCAATAGATGAGCCAGTTTCCTCGGTGATAGCGCGAATGGTTGCGCCGCCTTTACCGATGATGTCGCGAATTTTATCAGGATGAATTTTGATGGTTTCAAAGCGCGGCGCGTTTTCGCTGACGATTGAACGTGAGCTTGCCAATACTTTATTCATTTCACCAAGGATGTGGAGGCGCGCAGCAAGAGCTTGTTCTAGCGCGATTTCCATAATTTCTTCGGTGATGCCTTCAATTTTGATATCCATTTGCAGTGCAGTCACACCGCTTGTGGTACCGGCGACTTTAAAATCCATATCGCCCAAATGATCTTCATCGCCGAGAATATCGGTCAAAACGGCAAAGCCATTAGCTTCTTTTACTAGGCCCATCGCGATACCCGCAACAGGCGCTTTAAGCGGAACACCCGCATCCATCAATGCCAAGCTAGCACCACATACAGAAGCCATAGAGCTGGAACCGTTAGATTCGGTAATCTCGCTCACAACACGTAAGGTGTAGGGGAAGCTGGCTTCGGGAGGCAATACTGCTGCCACACCGCGACGCGCTAGACGACCATGGCCGATTTCACGACGACCGGTTGCGCCCATACGCCCACATTCGCCCACTGAAAAGGGTGGGAAGTTGTAGTGCAGCATGAAGGCGTCTTTTTTCGGGCCTTCAAGGAAATCGATAATTTGTGCATCGCGCGCATTACCGAGGGTGGTGACAACCAGGGCTTGAGTTTCGCCGCGAGTAAAGAGCGCCGAACCGTGTGCTTTGCCGAGTACGCCAACCTCAATTTGAATGGGGCGAACGGTTTTGTTGTCGCGACCGTCAATACGGGGTTCGCCAGCAACGATTCGAGAGCGCACTAGGCGGTATTCGACCATGCCGAAAGCGGCTTTCACGTCATCTGAGCTGAAGCCAGAGGTTTCGGTTGCCAACTCTGCAACTGCTTGGTTACGTAACTCACCTAAACGGTCATAACGTTGCGCTTTATCGGTAATGCGGTAAGCATCGCCAATTGCATCGCCAAAGCCTTTTAATAAGGCAGCTTTCAAATCAACATTTTCAGGAGTTGCTTGCCAATCCCAACGCGGTTTGCCAGCGTCGCGCGCGAGCTCCACACAGGCTTGCACAACAGCTTGTAACTCTTGGTGAGCGTAAAGCACTGCGCCTAGCATAATGTCTTCAGGTAATTCTTTTGCTTCTGATTCCACCATCAACACGGCGTCTTTGGTGCCAGCAACGACCATGTCTAATTCAGAAGTTTCCAACTCTTTAAAGCTAGGATTGAGAATATAGCCGTCTTGTTGGGTGTAACCCACGCGCGCTGCACCAATGGGGCCATTGAATGGAATACCGGAAATGGCTAAGGCGGCAGAGGTGCCGATCATGGCGATAATATCGGGATCGTATTTTTTATCGGTAGAAACAACGGTACAAACCACTTGGACTTCATTTAAAAAGCCCTCTGGGAAAAGCGGGCGAATAGGGCGGTCAATCAAACGAGAGGTCAGTGTTTCTTTTTCGGATGGGCGGCCTTCACGCTTGCCGTAACCGCCGGGAATGCGGCCCGCGGCGTAAGTTTTTTCTTGATAGTGTACAGACAATGGAAAGAAATCTTGACCAGGCGATGCGGTTTTTGCACCAACAACGGTACAAAGTACGCTGACTTCACCCATGGTTGCCAATACGGCACCGGTTGCTTGGCGGGCGATGCGGCCAGTTTCTAAGGTTACGGTTTGATTGCCGTATTGAAATTTTTTAATAATCGGATTCACTCTTTTATCCTTTAATGTAGGTTTAACTGTTCAATAGTGTTGGATGCATATTCAAAGCAAGGTGCGATGGTAATCGGGCTATCGAAGAGTTAGTGTTGCGTTTAGTTTTACGCGTTTATTAATGTTTCGCGTCTATTAATGTCACGCGCCTGTTTTGTTTGCGCTTGTTTATAATGCGCATATCCATCTATCTAAGTATTGTCCTAAGGCTCTTTCGCTTAGATTAGGTGTAACTAGCATCCAGCCCTGCGATAGCTTTGCGTCTCCTACTATCGCGCACTCCTCAAATAGAACTGTTTGTGCTGCTTTTTTCAAATTGTTCGGTCATCAAAACAAGAATGCCCGCCGAAGCGGGCATGGATCTATTAACGGCGCAGGCCCAATTTTTGAATCAGTGCAGTGTAACGATCAGCATTTTTACCTTTTAAATAATCCAACAGTTTACGACGAGAGTTAACCATACGGATCAAACCACGACGTGAGTGGTGGTCAGCTTTGTGACTTGCGAAGTGGTTTTGTAGCTTGTTGATGTTGATAGTCAACAAGGCCACTTGAACTTCGGGAGAGCCAGTGTCGCCTTCGGCTTGTTGATACTCTTTTACAATTGCAGCTTTTTCAGAAGCACTCAGTGCCATGATATTTTCCTCTTTAATATGCCAATTAATTACAGCCCGCCCGTGCATATTTACAGGTGGGTTGTTGCGGTGATTATCCCCCTGTTAAACAGAGCGGGATGTCACCGCGACCTTTTATCGCATTGAGATGTCGCCGCGATAAATTCAGTTTCACCGCTCGTTTTCCGAACGGTTTGCAATGATGCGTTTGGGTGCGACGCGACCGTCATCGGTGATCTCACCTAAACCTAGAAATTGTTGTGGCTCTGCACAAAAGACGCGCACCATATCACCTTGTTGCCCAATCCGATAGACCTGGCTATCCATAACGGGATTGCCCAAGCGGAAATAGTGTGCGCTCTGTTCCGGCAAATGTATAGCAGCAAGGCTCGCCACTGGTGCATCAGCACTTAGGAGTTGTGCATCTAAAGACGCATAACCCTCTGCGCCGCCATCGGCAAAGATAGTTTCTAAGGCTTCAAGCGTCACACAGGCCTGTTCTTCAAAGGGCCCAGCTGCAGAACGATGCAGGGTTTTCACATGAGCGCCGCAGCCAAGAGCGTAGCCTAAATCCTCCGCGATGGAACGAATGTAAGTGCCTTTACTGCATTGAATATCGAGATCCAACTCCGCTTTTTCTCCAGGACGGAAGGCGAGAATATCCATGGTGTATACAGTCACAGGTCGTGGTTCTCGTTCGATTTCCACTCCGTTGCGCGCCAGCTTGTAGAGGGGTTGCCCTTGGTGTTTGAGTGCCGAAAACATAGAGGGCACCTGCAAAATATCGCCAGTGAGAGGCTCTAGCGCTTTTTGTATATCAGCTAAAGCAATGCCTGCCGCAGAAGCGGTTTCAATAATATCGCCATCGGCATCGCTGGTATTGGTACGTGTGCCCAACAAGAAGGTTGTGCGATAGCGCTTGTCAGCATCCAACAGGAACTGTGAAAACTTGGTCGCTTCGCCGAAACAAAGAGGTAATACGCCTGTCGCCAGTGGGTCCAGCGCGCCGGTATGGCCCGCTTTTTCAACAAAAAACAAACGCTTGGCGCGCTGTAAAGCATGGTTGGATGTCATTCCCGCGGGTTTCATCAGCAGTAAAACACCGTCAACAGGACGGCCCTTGCGTTTTGCCATTACGACTGCTCACTATCCGGAGATGTAGCCTCTGGATCCTCGTTTTGTTGGTCCTCATCGTGCACATGAAGGCTGTCCTCTTTGAGCGCTCGGTCAATCAAGTAGGAAAGCTCTTGGCCGCGAATGGCGGTTTTATCATAAATAAACTGCAATTTTGGCACAGTGCGCATGCTTAATTCTTTAGCGAGGAAGGTGCGCAAAAAGCCTGCTGCTTTGTTTAAGACAACGGCAGAAGCCAGGCTATCAGCTTCGTTTTCGGCGCCGACAAAGGTCACAAATACTTTTGCATAAGCCATGTCGCGGGTGACGGTAACTGCATTGATGTTGACCATGCCCACACGGGGGTCGCGAACTTCTTGAGCAATCACTTGCCCCAAAATCCGTTGGATAGCGTCAGATACGCGGTCTGAGCGAGTAAATTCTCTTGGCATTAGCCATTAACCTCTAAAAACAATCGTAATCCCTGCAAAACCTCCAAATTTGTGAAGGCTGGGGAGCAAAAATAACAACGCCCCGAACACCACAAGATGTCGGGGCGATGGGTATCGCGGTCGCTATTACAGCTTACGCGCAACCTCTTTCACTTCGTAAACTTCGATCTGATCGCCGACTTTAACGTCGTAGTTTTTCACGCCGATACCACATTCCATACCGTTGCGAACTTCGTTAACGTCATCTTTGAAGCGACGGAGAGATTCCAATTCACCTTGGAAAATCACCACATTTTCACGCAATACACGGATGGGTTTGCTGCGGTACACAGTGCCTTCGATCACCATACAGCCGGCCACTTGACCAAACTTAGGCGAGGTGAACACTTCGCGAACGTTGGCGATACCCACGATGGTTTCGATGCGCTCTGGCGCCAACATACCGCTTAGGGCGGCTTTGATCTCGTCCAACAGTTGATAAATGATGCTGTAGTAGCGAATATCTACACCTTCTGTTTCTGCCGTGCGGCGCGTTGCACCATCGGCACGAACATTGAAGCCAAGGATGATGGCACCCGTGGTGATGGCGAGGTTCACGTCGTTCTCGGTAATTCCGCCAATTCCTGAGGAGATCACGTTAACTTGTACTTCTTCGTTACCAATATCAGCCAAGGAGGCTTGAATGGCTTCAAGAGAGCCGCGAACATCCGCTTTTACGACCACAGTCAACACTTTCTTCTGACCTGCGTCCATACCTGCAAACATATTTTCCAATTTGGCTGCAGTATGACGAGCCAGTTTCTCTTGACGCTCTTTTTCCGCACGGAACTGGGCCACTTCACGGGCTTTGCGCTCGTCGGTAAGTACTACAAAGTCGTCGCCTGCGCTTGGAGCAGTATCCAAACCGAGTATTTCTACCGGTGTTGATGGGCCTGCTTCTTCTACTGTATGACCGCGTTCATCGGTCATCAAGCGAACGCGGCCATAGCTTTGGCCAGCCAAAATCAAATCGCCTTGTTTTAAAGTGCCTTGTTGAATCAATAGGGTGGCTACGGTTCCGCGCCCTTTGTCTAAGCGCGATTCAATAATGACACCCTTAGCGGCGGCGTTGGTTACTGCATGCAGTTCCAATACTTCAGCTTGCAGAGATATAGCTTCAAGAAGCTCATCGATACCTTGACCAGTATGAGCAGACACTTCGATAAATTGAGTATCACCACCGTAGTTTTCTGGGATAACCCCTTTAACGACCAATTCCGCTTTTACACGTTCTGGGTCAGCGCTGGGTTTGTCACATTTGTTGATGGCGACAACCAGAGGCACATTAGCAGCGCGAGCGTGAAGAATGGCTTCTTCCGTTTGCGGCATAACGCCGTCATCCGCTGCGACCACCAAAATAACCACGTCCGTACATTGTGCACCACGAGCACGCATCGCCGTAAAGGCAGCATGGCCGGGGGTATCCAAGAAGGTAATTTCTCCGCGGCTGGTAGTAACACGGTAGGCGCCAATGTGCTGTGTAATACCACCGGCTTCGCCAGCTGCCACTTTTGCTTGGCGAATGTAGTCAAGAAGAGACGTCTTACCATGGTCAACGTGACCCATCACTGTGACGACTGGTGCGCGTTGAACCAAATCGCCTTGAATCTCAAGGGATTTTTCCAGTGCATGTTCAATCGCATCCACGCTGACTAGGTTCGCCTCATGGCCCATTTCTTCCACTAACAATGCCGCTGTATCTTGATCAATAGACTCGTTCATGGATGCCATAACACCCATTTTCATCAATCGCTTGATGACTTCGCCAACTTTAACAGTTAAGCGCGACGCCAATTCTGAAACCACGATGGTTTCTGGGACGTCCACTTGGTGAACAATCTTGGTTGTCGGCTTTTTGAAGGCGTGTTTATTGTGTTTCTTGTGGCTTGCGCGCAGGTGACTGCGGCGAGCGAGTACATCACTATCTTCACCATCTTCGGAAACAAAATCCAACAAATCAACCTTTGCAGCCTTTTTGGGGCCTGGTGCACCTTTCTTGATGGCTTTCCCCGCACCACGTTTACCGCGACCGTCTTCAGCATCATCAATATCGTCATCGCGGCGGCTTGATTTCTTGTGGCCATGGCCGTGATGTTTCACATCGTCGAGCGGTGGCGCAACTGCAACGACGGGTCCTTTGGGCTTTTGATGCGCGCTACGCGCGGCCGGTGCTGCAGCATCTTTATCCCGAGCCGGTGCTGGTTTTGTCTCAGGGCGAGGTGCTTCTGTGCGCTTTAGTGCTGCTTGTTGTTGACGCTTCGCCTCTTCTTTTGCTTTGAGATCAGCAAGGCGTTGCGCCTCTTCGTTTTGACGCCGCTCTATTGCAGCTCTGCGCTTCTCTTCAATACCATCTGTAAATGACATTCGGTGAGAAGGTGCGGGCGCAGGTGTAGGTGTAGCTTCAGCTGCGGGTTGAGGCTCCACAGGTGTTTGCTCTGGCTCCGCTGCTGGAGGGGTGTCAACGATCGCTGCTGGCGGTTCAGTTGCTACCACTACAGGTACCTCAACAGGCTTTACCGGTTCAGGTGCAACAAGAGGTTCTGCTGGGATCTGTTCTTCTAAGATCACCTCTTCTACAGGTGCTGCTTCTATTTGCACCTCTTCGTCTTCGCGCTTAACGTAGACTTTCTTTTTGCGTACTTCTACGTTAACGGTTTTGCGAGCGCTACCGGAACCAGTTTTAATGGTTGTGGTGGTTTTGCGCTGCAAGGTAATTTTCTTGGGCTCTGACGATGATTCGCCGTGGCTGGTTTTCAAAAAAGCAAGCAACCGCTGCTTCTCATCATCAGATACGCGCGCTTCAGGCGTCTTTTGTCTCAAGCCTGCTTCTTGCATTTGTTTTAGCAATCGATCGACCGGTGCACCTACCGATTTGGCGAGTTCGCTAACTGTTACTTCTGCCATTGTTTTTCCTCAAGGATAGTTCTTGGCTTTAAAAGGGACTCTTGCGCTCAAGCAGCAAAGTTAAGCAAACCAAGGTTCACGAGCTTTCATAATCAGCGCTGCAGCGCGAGTTGCGTCAACACCTTCAATACCTGACAAATCATCAACCGACTGCTCGGCTAGGTCTTCCATCGTAATGATACCGCGACTCGCAAGGCTAACGGCCAATGCATGATCCATACCCTCCATCGAGAGTAAATCTTCTGCCGGCGCCACACCTTCCAGCCGCTCTTCTGAAGCCAATGCTTGGGTCAAGAGTGCATCTTTAGCTCGTGCGCGCAACTCTTCCGCGATGTCCTCGTCAAAACCATCAATCGCCAACATTTCCTCAAGGGGAACATAAGCAACTTCTTCGAGGGTGGTAAAACCTTCGTCAACAAGAACAGCAGCAACATCTTCATCAACGTCGAGCGCATTCATAAAAATTTGAATAAAGCTGCCAGATTCCGCTTGTTGTTTTGCCTGCCAATCAGCGACGCTCATGACGTTGATATTCCAACCTGTTAGTTCACAAGCAAGGCGCACATTCTGCCCACCGCGACCAATCGCCATTGCCAGAGTATCTTCGTTTACCGCTAAATCCATTGAGCCTGCATCTTCATCGACGACAATGGATTCAATTTCGGCGGGCGACATCGCATTAATAACGAATTGTGCTGGGTTATCGTCCCACAATACTATGTCAACACGCTCATTGCCTAGTTCGTTAGAAACTGCCTGAACACGAGAGCCGCGCATACCTACGCAAGCGCCCACAGGGTCAATTCTTCCGTCATTCGTTTTTACTGCAATTTTCGCGCGCAAACCAGGATCGCGAGCTGCGCCTTTAATTTCAATAATATCTTCAGCGATTTCA
>JACCDR011604541.1_pt1 | contig 12049 bp, 21 predicted proteins | sample 7446431 | NCBI WGS metagenome assembly JACCDR01 (sample SAMN15323443, study PRJNA562643) | freshwater metagenome | isolation source: river surface water | place: USA:Blue River Watershed | collected 2017-08-17
CATCGTCCTCAAGTAAGGGCACCATGTATACAGTTTACGTCGGGGCAGACTGGACGATCGATTTCGGCTCTGCAACGTGGGACGACGGAGTCACACCCATCCCGGAGATTGACCTTGCAACGGCGACGATCTCCGCAATTGTCGCCGGCCTCGAAGCATCGGTAACACCCGACCCGGTCGAAGGCGTGAGGCTGCGACTGAGCGTCGCCAAGGCGCTCACTGCTGACGTGCGCCCCCGCCAATACAGGTGCGGCGTCTCGATCACCATCTCCGGCGAGACGTCTGTAATCCCGTTCGAGGTTTACGTCGCCGCCGGCATGCCAGTTCCACGAGCCGCGTGCTCGTAAGAAAGAAACCAACCAATGATCCAAAAACTTCGCAAACTAGCCCTCCTTCTCCTCGTTGTTCTTGCCGGCCCCGCCGCCGCTACCGCCTGTGCTGCCGCGCTTCCCGCTATCGCTTCGGCTTCCGCAGTAGTGAGTGAGGCGCTCGCCATTTTGAGCGGAGTGAACACCGTGGTGAACGAGTACTTTGGTCGTCACCCCGACGTGCCCGCGTCCACACGCGACGAATACGTGCGCATCTATAGTGCAGTCACAGAAGCGCTCACGACCTATCAAAAGGTGGCCGAGGCAACGGACGACCTGAACAGCGGTGACGCGTTGGCTGCGTTCGCAAAGTTCCGTGAAGCGTACGATGGCTTGATGAATTGGCTCGCCACGAACGGGCTACGAAACGGTGAGGGCAAGCTGATGCTCGAAGGTCAAGTGATCTCCGAGTTGCCTTCTGCCGCTTCGCTGCGCCGATAACCATGGCGCGCCGACACATCCACGTAGGCAGCGGCCGCACTGTGCCGGCGGACCGTCCCACCCAAAGCCTGGCGTCTCTCGAATCGAGGGCGCCGGGCAGGGTGACCGGCGTCACGGTCAAGGTGCTCTTGCGCCACTCCTGCGCAAGCGACGTTCGTCTGTGGCTCCAATCGCCAAGCGGCACGCGCGTGCTCTTGTCGAGCAGGCGAGGCGGCGCCTCTCAAGACATCCTCGCTGCGTTCGACGACGCCGCCGCCGTGTCCATCGTCGATGGCGCTGCGCCAATCACGGGCACGTACCGACCACAAGAGGCGCTTTCCCGCTTCAACGGCGAGGTGGCGCGCGGTGAGTGGCGTCTCGTCATCGAGGACGTTGCAAGCGGTGACGGTGGATGGCTCGAGCAATGGACGTTCGAGGTAGACACCGACGCGGAGCAAAGCTCGTTTGAGCTGACGCTGCGTTACATGAGCGACGTGGCGCCGCACTACCGTGACGCGTTCGCACGCGCCGCAGCGCGTCTGTCTGAGGTGATCGTTGGCGACCTGCCCACGGCATCGCTGAGCGACGGCACGGAGGTGGACGACTGTCTCATTCACGTGCGCGTGTCGCGCATCGACGGCGTGAGTGGTGTGCTTGGGCAAGCTGGCCCCACGCACCTGCGATGGCAGAGCCAACTGCCCATTGCCGGCACAATGGAGTTCGACGAGGCCGACGTCGCAGCGCTTCACGCGGACGGATCGCTCGACAGCACCGTGCTTCACGAAATGCTGCACGTCCTTGGTTTTGGGACGCTGTGGCATGCGCACGATCTCATTGCCGGCAGCGGCACCCCGAACCCTACGTTCCGCGGCCCGGCTGCTATGGCCGAGTATGCGCGACTGAAGCGCTTCGACAAGCCGACCCCCGTGCCGATTGAGGCGACGGGCGGACCCGGTACCGCCGAGGGCCACTGGCGCGAATCCGTGTTCGACGATGAGCTCATGACGGGTTGGCTCGACTCCGGAGTGAACCCCCTGAGTAGTCTCACCGTCGCGTCGCTCGCGGACCTTGGTTACAAGGTTGACATCGAGAGGGCCGACGCCATCAGCGCGCTATCGATTCGACGGGGTAATCCCAAGAAGAGATGCCTCAAGACGATTCGACCGCCGTTCGAGGTAGTAACGTGAAACACGAGGTTCATCCAGACGGTTCCGAGACGCTCTACTGGCGATGCCCGGGTTGTCAATTCGGGCACAGCGCGCACGTGAAGCTTGGGTCGAAGACGCCTGCTGGTACCCCAACCTGGGGATGGAACGGTAGCGTCGAGCGCTGCACGATCACGCCTTCCTACCTGTGCTGGCGCGACGCTGACACAGACGATGATGGTAACGCTCGTTCTGCTCGGCGCTGCCACATCTTCATTCGCGATGGGCAGATCGAGTTTCTCAGCGACTGCACCCATGCACTCGCGGGAAAGACGGTACCGCTTTCATGACCCGCTTCACACAATGTCTCGCCACCTTCGTGGTATGCCTCGCTGCCGGGTTCGGGCTCGGTGCGGGTTGCGACCGGCTGGTTACCCCTGTGATCCCCAAACCCGAACCAGCAACGCTCCCGGCTGAAGCCTGGTGCGACGCGGCCTGCGCGCGCTGGCAGGCTGCCGGCTGCAAGGAGGGCAACGACGTGTGCGATGCCTTCGACGCAGCGGGCGAGTGCGAGCGACACGTCTCTTGCCTGGAAGCGTGTGAGCGCGAGCCGCACGCATATCCGACCGGTCGCTGCGTTGCAGACCCGCCTGCTGGCGCAGGACCGATGCAGACGTGTGACCAAGTCAGGGCGGCTTGCCCATGAGTCTCCAACGCGCCCAGGCTTTCCCTGGGCTGTGCACATAGAGATACCCTCTTTCAAAGTCGCTGATGTTGCATCGGTAACTTACGACAGTCCTAAGCATGATACAACTAGTCCAATCCATGCACGCGCTGCGTGCGACGCTCGAAGCATTTCACCCAGCTGCGCCCGGTGCGATCTTGGTCGCGCTCGTCTGGCTTTCGCAATACTTGGTGCGTCGATTCCTCCCAAACGCATGGGAGAAGATGGCCGACCTGCCATTCAATGGCGCGCGGCCCGCAGCATCAACGCTTCGCAAGGTATGGCAGGCGCTGCCGTCGATTGCGACGGGCGCGTTTCTCACGGCGCTGACCGGTGACGGCAGCGTCACCGATGCAGTGCTTGGCGCAGTGCTCGGCGCGCTCGCGCCCGTGTGGCACGAGGTTCTCAAAGCTCTGCCCGTCCCGTACGTCGGAGGGAAGCCGCCTGCGGCCGACCCCGTCGCCGGTACGCTGAAGCGAGCCTATCGCCAGGAGGAGGACCTCACTCCGGCCGAGTCGCCCATTGCCAAGAGCAAGAGCGATCCGCCCCCTCCGCCTCCGGACACTTGGCGATGACGATGGTCATTCGGCGCGGCTACAAGGGGGATAGCGTTGCCAAGTGGCAAACCTTCCTCCGGGGCCTCGGCTACGGAGTGATCGCCGACGGTGACTTCGGACCCAAGACAGAAGCGGCGACGGTTCGCTTCCAGCAGTCGCGGGGACTCCGCCCTGCCGACGGGATCGTAGGCAACAAGACGTTGGGCGCTGCGATGGCGATGGGGTACGAGGTGCTTTCGACCGGGTACGCTGACGGCAACTATCCGGAAAAGCCGGAGGGCTGCCGCGCCATCACGCACGCCGAGAGGCTCGCCCGCTTTGGCTCCTTCGAATTCGAGCCGGCTCCAACCGAGCTATCGCCGGAAGCGATCCGTATCACGTCACGCTCGCCTGAGTTCAAGATCGCGGAAGTTCACTTGCCGCAGCTTGTAGGAGTGAGCGGGTTTCCGCGACACGGCAAGGTTCTGTTTCACGCCAAGGCCGCCGACCAATTGGTTGCGCTCGTTGCGGCGTGGGAGAAGGCTGGGCTGCTCAAGCACATCCTGACGTGGGGCGGCTCGTACGTCGCGCGCTACGTGCGCGGCTCGCACACCACGCTCAGCAATCATTCGTGGGGCACGGCCTTCGACATCAACGCGGCTTGGAACGGGCTAGGGCGGCTGCCGGAGCGGGCAGGGCAGAAGGGCTCCGTCTGCGAACTTGTAAGTGCTGCTTACGAGTTTGGATTCTACTGGGGCGGCCACTTCTCGCGGCCGGACGGCATGCATTTCGAGATCCGATGAACACAACCAAGGTGAAGCAAGCGGTCGTAGAGGTCGTGCGCGACCAGAACGAAGCGCTGACCGAACACGACCTTGCAATCGCCGAAGCTATTGAAGCCGTCGACGAGCTGCGAGAAGTGCACCGCACGCTGGAAAAGCGGGCGACCAGCAAGAGCAGCGAGATGAAGGCTGTGATGGCCCGCCTCGACCGCATCGAGGAACGGTTGCGTCGCTACACACCCGTTCCACCGGCAAAGTGATGATGGCCGCAGTACGCATCCAACGGCTTCGCGAGCTCCGCGAGAAGCGCGAAGACTCCGCAGAGCGTCTCGAAGCCGCCCTCGACGAGTGGGACACCAAGTCTCAAGTAGAAGAGCGAATCACGCTGGCGCAGATGCCCAGTCAGCCGCCGAAGCCCTGGCTTACACCTGAGCGCGCGAAAGCGATCGCACTGGGAAGCGTCACGGTAGGGGGCGCTATCTTCGGATTTCTCCAACGCATGGGCGCGTTCAAGTGACGCGTTTGAACACTGACCTTTAGCCGGAGGCCTCGCGCCTCCGGCCTTTTTTCGTTTCTAGGGCTTATGTACGATTCGGAACTGAGAGATGCGGTGCGCAACCTGCAGAAGGTGCACCGTCGGTTGCGCCGCGCCGTGCCCAAGATGCGCGGGTTTTCTTTGGTGTACCAACCCAAGGCCAACCGGAAGGGGCGCATAGTCGGGGCCGAGGCGCTGCTGCGTTGGGATCCGCGCTGCGGGCACGCCATCGGCCCCGACGTCTTCATTCCGGCGCTGGAGCGCACAGGCCTGATCGTTGCAGTGGGGGAGTGGGTAATCGAGCAGGCTCTCACGCAGTTGCGCGAGTTCCGGAAGAGTGGCGTGCGCCTGTCGCACATCGCGGTGAACGTGAGCGCTCGGCAGCTCGGGCCGGAGTTCGTGGCGTTCGTTCAAGAGGCAACGCTACGCGCGCGCCTGAAGCCGAGTGACCTCGTCCTCGAACTCACGGAGAGCCACGCCATGACGGACACCGGGGTCGCTGCGGACGCCATCCGGACCCTCACCAAGGCGGGCTTTGCTTGGCACATCGACGACTTTGGCGTTGGGTACGCCTCTATGCGTTGGATGCGCAAGCTCGCGTTCAGCGCGCTGAAGTTGGACCGGTCACTCTTGATCGCCACCGACGAGCCCGAAGGCATCATCGATGGCATCTGCTACATGGCGCACAAGATTGGAATGCAGGTGACGGCCGAAGGCGTCGAGACCGAGGACCAGCGCGAGCGGTTACTCCGCGACGGAGTCGACGGGTTGCAGGGCTACCTTGTGGGACGACCGGTGATAGCCCGGGATTTTGCGCAGGCGCGCCTAGCGCTCATCTAGGAGTTGCTGAACGGTATGATCGCGCCAGCGCGCTGCAGCCAGTTCCAGTCCTTCGAGCGATTCGGAAACGCCGCGAAGCAAGTTGTAGTATTCCGCTTCTTGCTCGAGGTCGCCCACCGTGGCAGCGAGGTGGCGAATTGCTTTTTCAGACGTTCTGACGGAATCGATCAGAGGTTCGGGCAACAGTAGCCCTCGACACAGAAGCGTCGCGCTCAGTTGCCGTACCAGCGCCTGACCCTTCACGCCTCCTTCGTCCGTTCCTTCCAAGAAGAGGTGGATCGACTCGCACGCCTGATCGAAGCAATGGCGGAAGACCTGCATCACGGCCGCCACCCGGCGTTCGTCGTCTTGGAAAAGGCGCAGGCGAAGGTCTGCGCGCATCTGATCGCTGATCTGCGACCTGTCTAGGTGCCTCTTGTGAACTGCCTTTATCGACTCAAGTGATTCCGACGTTTGAGTTTGATACGCAGCCAAGGCCAGGCCGTTGCGCCGGTTAGCACGAGCGGTGAAGAAGACGCCTACAAGGGCGCCGAACGCCGTGATCAAGGCAGCCCAAACCACCAGCGGAGAGGTCAAGCAACCAACTCCACGTGCAGCCCAAGTGCCTGAGCAACAGCCGCCATATTCGCGAGCGTCGGATTGTTGTCTGGGCTCTCCAGTCGAGCAACCTGCTGCCGCGTGAGCCCACTTGCCTTCGCGAGCTGCGCTTGCGTCAGCCCGCGCTCTTCGCGCGCCCAACGGAATTGCAACGCGACCCAGAGCTTCGGATCGACGGGCACTTCGGTACCGCGTTTTGCCTTGGGCTTTGAGGGCAAGTCGCCGTTGGCCAACATCGACTCGAGCCAACCGTCCAACGCCTCTTTCGCGTTGGCCTTGGCCTCGGCGAGCGTATCACCGAAGGTGAGGCACCCGGGGCAGTCGGGGAACTCCACGCTATGGGCTTCCCCGTCCTTGTAGATTCGAGCTCGGTAGAACATCTCACTTTCCTTTCTTGAGGCCGGACTGGCGAAGGATGCTTCCCAGCGTGCCCTTCGGCACGTCCTTTTTTGGGTGAACAACGGTCACCGAGCCCGGCTTGGATGGGTGACGGAACTGGTGATGCGACCCGCGGATGCGATCTAATCGCCAGCCGTCGGCTTCGAGCATCTTGATGAGTTCCGTCGAGGTCATGAGTTGTTTATGCATCGTATACGGTGCATAGTCAAGCGCTGAGTGCATCGTATACGATGCATCCGCGGGAAGTGCACCGCAGTGGGACGACCCCCCGTCAACCGCGCTTGCGCTTCTCGACGTATTCCGCGATCAGCTGATTGACCACGGCGTTTCGGTTGCCGCCTTCGGTCGTAACCATCTCGCCAAACTCGTCCCACAGGTCGTCCGGTATCCGGATGGCCCTTTGCGGTACTTGGTTTTTACCGCTCGGGCCTGAAGCATTTACACGGCGCTTTTTCTCAGCCATCCACCCTCCTGACGGTTGGAGACTCGGGCGAGTCCAGGTTAACAGCAATCGGCGGCAACCAACGGAGGTCAAGCCGGCGGCTATCGCCGGAACCCACCCAGAACGAGTGCCAGTGAGCTCGACGGATGTGCCCCCGCACGGTCCCGCCGGTCGCCTCCGCCGCCTTGGCTTCGGCTAGCGCAGCGCCCAAGGTGAACCCCGTCTCCCACACCTCGGGACGGGTCGCCGCTGGCATGTAAGGACCGGTGCGGCCCTGTTTGAGGGTCGGTCGGGTGAGGCTCCGCTTGCTGCCTTTGGTGGGACGCAACTCCGGATCGCCAGCGCACAGATAGAGCAGGACGCTCACCAGCTTTCCCGCAATGGACGTGGCCGCATCGATTGCTTCCGCTGGCATGGGTAGGATCGCCCCACGCGCGTGCGCTTGCAAGCCAGCTTCGGCGAGCGCCCCATCAACAGCCGCAGCCACCGTGCCCTCTGAGACGTGCAGCACGATTGGTACCAGGCGGCTATCCGCGTCGAGGAGCAGCCGAAGCTCAGTCCGTCGTGTTTTGGCGTCGTACTCGAGGTGCGCAAAAAAGCCGTGCCAATCGCCCAGGCCCAGCTCGATGTATACGCACCACTCTGGCAGACGCTGCAGGTGCTCGACGGGTAGGTCGCCGGATAACGGTGTTTCCAGCAGCGCGGCGAGCGTCGCCGGGTGGAACCGATAGACGCCCTGTGTTGGGCGCCACGCCGCCAAAGCGGCCACCCTGGCGATGTCGCCGGCCTGCTCCGGAGCGGCCAGCTTTCCGCGGCTTACAACGGCGTAGGCCGCAGCCATCGGGCAATAGCACCACTCGGGCCAGCCACCGAGGCCATCGCGGTCGGCAAGGCAACGGTCATAGAAGGGCCAGATGCCCGGATGATCGTGACCGACCTGCGATAGGTGTGTAACCGCCCTCACGAAGCCCCCAGCTGAGCTTGCTCAAGTAGTGCGTACGCGCGATTTGTCGCGTCACGAGCCGTTCGCCATTCGGGCGACCGAGCCCACACGTCATAGGAGGGGGTCTCGTCGTCTAAGTCGCGTTGGCGATCCAGCTCTTGCTCGATGCGTAACTGTGCTTGCTCGGCGAGACGGAAATTGGTTTCGGCGATCGCGAGGGGGTGGGTGTCCGCCTCGACTGTGTACTCGCAAACCGTTTCGCTTCCGGGGCCGTCCTGCCGGCAGCGCACGGCCCTGCCAGCGAGCAGGGACACCGTGCGCGAAACGTCGGCCGTTGCCGGCCAGTTCACTCGAGCGTCGAAAGTGTCGAGTTCACTGGTCACGGTTACGCGGGTTTGATCCGCGCTCAATTTGTAGTTGTAGTCTGCCATCTGTCGCTCCTCTCACGCTAGTTCGGGCTCTGCTGGTTAACGAGCCAAGATAAGTGTGTACGCGCTGGGGTCGTTGCTGCTCGGAACGGACACGGCTACAGCTTCCGGCTCGCCAGCGACGTCTTGTGCCGCAAAGGCTTCTCGGGCGAGGCTCCAAGCCTCCGGGTCTTCGGACTCCGTGACTTCGTTGACCACCATTTCGGCATCTAGTTCGTCGAACTCGGCGCCTGTCCGTAGGCGGAAAAGCGCCGCCTCATCCACGTAGCCAGGGCCGCCAGAGCCATTGCCACGGTCGTTGGTTACCAGTCCACCGGTTGCCTTTGCTGCAAAATCAAACAGGTTCATTGGGGTCTCTCTCCTCTGGGGCGTTGCCCCGTTCATTCAGTTTGGGATGGGGCCCCGAAGGGCCCCGGTTGATTCAGCTCTGCGACTCCCGGCTTCGTTCTGCCGCCAAGAGCTGACTCGCCGTGCACTCCATCTGCTCGAGCACGCAGCGCTTCATGGCGGCGGTGGTGCAGGTTGCGAGTTCTGCGCGGTAGCTCGCCATGCGGAGTTTCAGGGTCTTGATTGCTGACTTGGTTGCTTTGGTCATCGGTGTTCCTCGCTGCTGACTCCCTAGTTATACGCGCGCAGATATCTGCGCGCAAACAGAAAACGACATGGCTACTCAAAAAACATTCCTGGCGTTCCCAGCAGCCCACGAAGACCCGATCTTCGTTGACGCGTCTGACTTCGACGAAGGGCCCACCGAGCCCTTCAACGCACCGCCGCCGCCTCGTGAGACGGGGCGACCGAGCGCCCCCGAACTGGCCGCGCTCGTGGATGCGACGAGGGACCCGCCGCCGTGGCTCGAAGAGCCGCGGTGGGCAATCGATCCGAACAGCGGGCAACTAGTCCTCGCCACTCCCTACAGAGCGCGCCAGGTCGACTGCCACGGCAACACGTTCACCGTCGAGTGCTCCGCCGGGCTGGCGCTCGAGCCGCCCACCACGCGCGCGCAGGCTCGCGCAATGCGCACATCGCTAGTAGGCGCAGCCCTTCGAGCGGGGAGCCACGCGTGGGTAACGCGCGGCGCGGCAGAACTCCTGATCCCGCTTGATGAGCAATGGCGACGAGAGATCGTCACGGCGTTTCGTGACGGAGATGCGGGCGTGAGGGCGCGGGGTTAGCCGCCAGCCTTCTGAGCCCTGAGCGCTCGCCGAATCTCGGCGTGAAGCTGCGGCGGCTGGAAGACGGGCACGAGTTCGACGCGCAACCCCAAGGCGTTTGCTGACCTTGCCGCGCTGCGCACTCTTGGGGATGGGCGGATGCGCAACGCAGGCGTGGTGCAGCACGCGCGGGCGCCGCCCGCTCATGTCGAGCAGCCCGAACGCCGGCGACACCGTGGACGGGTCGATCCCGCCGATGATCATTCGCCCATCACCTTCACGACAGTGGCAAACACCAAAAGGTCCCACGCCAATCCCGCCGCCAGAAAGAGTAAGCTAAGGACGAGAACGGCTGTAACGCGAATGCGACTTGCCCGCTGTGCTTTAGTTCGCCACTGCTTCTCCACTTCGTCCAAGTTCACGAGAGCCCCAATCGCTTGCGCGCCGTAGCGTGCGCCACGTCGCTCGAGTCGCAGCCAATCGCGCGGCGCTTTAGCCGGCGCGCTACCGCGAGCGTGGTGCCGCTCCCGAAGCAGGGATCGACCACCGTGTCGCCGGGGTTGGTGAGAGCCTCCACGAGGCGCTGGAGCAGCTTCTCCGGCTTCTGCGTGGGGTAGCCGGTCCGCTCTTTGCTGACTGGCGCTATCACACCGATGTCCCACACGTCGCCCAGGGGCACGCCGGGGGAAGGGTCGTCCTCGTCGACCGAGGACTTGATGCGCTGCCCGTCGTTGTCGACGAGCGCGCGTTGCTTGCCAGTGCCCCATGTGGCCTGTGTCGAAGCCGCCAAGGGCTCGTAGAGCTGGTTAAAGCGCGGCTCAGCGCCGGGCTTCACGTAGCGCAGGAGCACGTCGTGTACGCGCTGGAAGTTCGGCGTCTTCGACGGCCAGCGGCGGTACCGCCAGACGATCTCGCTCGCAGGCTCCAGACCCATTGAGCGCTCGAGTTCCACGCGGAAGCGGTGAGACGAGCGCGGGTCTACGTGCAGCACGAGCGAGCAGCCCGGCGCAACAGCCTCCCACATGTACGCGATACGCTCCGCCCAGTAGCTGATGTACCGCTCGGGCGAACCCCACTTGTCGGAGAAGGCGAGCGCCCCCGACTTGAGTCGATGATCCTTGTTCGTGTTGAACGGCGGGTCGAGGTAAACGAGGTGAACGCTCTCGGGCGGGAGGAGGCTCCCGAGTTCGGCGCAGTCGCCGTGCTCCAGCGTGACGTCGAGGTCAGTCACTGAAAGAACCGCCACTTCCCACCCTCTTTGAATAACCGACCCTTGTTCAGCTCCGCGTTCATCACAGACACGGCTTTGACGTGCAGCTGCATCGCCGTGGTGACACTGGTGGGTACCCACGCGATATAGTCGTCCGGGCGCACTGGCTGCCGCATCAAGTGGTCGAGGTTCCGAACGATTTCGCGCAGGAATACGCCGGATTCTTCCAGTGAGCACCATTCGAGGGCATTTAGGTCGACGTTGAGCGTATTGCGTGGGGTGATGCTTACAGTGACGCTCGGGAGGTCGGCGTCTTGCGCTTCGTCGGTGAGCGTTGTCGTCGGCGGGACGACGCACCCTTGCGCGACGTGGAGTTCGCGAACCGAGTCGGGAGACGTTTCCTTGGCGAAGGGCGGCGGCGCCCTCGGGAGCTCGATGCGGCGGTAGGACCCACCTAGACCGCGAAGAACATACGGGCTCCACGAATCCGTACTTGGTTCGCCGCGCACGTCGTCTATGCCTTGGTGGCATATCCAGTGCTCGCCGGTGAATTCAAACGCCAGCAGCGTTGTACGACACCCGCCGTCGCCGCTAGGAGAGAACTCATACCACCCCGGCTCCGTCGGCAGCCCCGCGCTCACCGGCGTCCACGCGAGCTGGGATTGGAGGTCGGCAATACGCGCGTCTAGTTTGCAAATCTCCGCGTCTGTTCTGTCGCTCTGGGCCTCCAGTTCAACCACGCGACGTTGCTTGTCACGCACCGTGGTCTCCAGCTCCGCCACGTGCTTCTTCAAAGCGTCGCTCTCATCAAGCAGCTTTGAGCCACGGATCACCAGAGTGGTATTGGCGTCCTCACATTCGGCGATCTTGTCGCGAAGCTTCTGGATGAGCTCTTCCTGTTCCGCCTCGTAGTCCTCGGCGAGCAGGGCAGCTTCTTCGAAGGCCGTTTTCTTCCCGAAGTCGTGCGTGTGCGGGTCACAGGGCTCTTGTGCCGCGCTCAGCTCTCGCAATCGTTCACTCAGTTTCACAACCCACCAACCCCTTCGGCGCTCGGCGTTTGCCACGCGTGCCAGTTGATGGGCTCGGGTCGTTTCACCGGTTGTTGCTCGAGCGGGGTGCCGTCGGATGCGCAGTCGCCGCACAGTAGGACGTACCGATTGCCATCGTCGAACTCGCGATGGAGTTCGAACAGTTTGCGGCCTGAATGCTCAGGAAAACCGCACTTCGAGCACGGGCGCGGTGTTAGTACGAGGCCGTACCGCTCCTTGAACTCGCGAGCAATCGGGCTAGCACTTCGCAGCCCTGGGCACTCGACGGTCAAGTGCGAGCAGTCGTCGCAGTACGCGCAGCGCATCGAAAGGTCAGTGTTCACTAGTTCGAGGTTCGCCATATTACTCCGCAGCCTCCGCAACGTGACGCCCTTGCGTCACTTCGATCCGAGCGTCGCACAGCTCGGCGATATCCGGTTGGTGGGACACGACCAGCACACACGAGGCCTCGACGTACTTCGCCGCCCGTCGCAGCATGGC
>JACCDR011632371.1_pt1 | contig 12046 bp, 8 predicted proteins | sample 7446431 | NCBI WGS metagenome assembly JACCDR01 (sample SAMN15323443, study PRJNA562643) | freshwater metagenome | isolation source: river surface water | place: USA:Blue River Watershed | collected 2017-08-17
CCAGACAGCAAAGGCCTTGCCGACAAGATTTTCCTCCGGCACAGAACCCCAGACGCGGCTGTCTTTGCTGTTGTCGCGGTTATCGCCCATCATAAAATACTCGCCCGCCGGCACCGTCCAGCTGCCTTTGGCACTCAAATAACTCGGCAGGGGACACTTTTGCATCCTATGCCAATCAACACCCAATTTCTCGTAGACCACCTGATAGGTATCACCTTGATAGCTGCAGACCTGATTGGCTTCATGGAAGGGAATGGCTGCCAGCTCACCCTCGGTTAATGCTTTGTACTCAGTGGGCGCACCGTTTACAAATAACTGGTGATTAATATAGGTAATCTGATCACCCGGCAAACCGATTAAACGTTTAATAAAATAACGGGTTTCATTCGGCGGAAAAAACACGACCACATCCCCCCGCTCCGGCTTGCCGACGGGAATCAAGGTTTTGCGGAACACGGGCGCCTTGATGCCATAAGCAAATTTATTGACCGCAATAAAGTCGCCCACCTGCAGCGTCGGAATCATGGAGCCAGAGGGAATCTGAAAGGGCTCCACCACAAACGAACGCAAAAAAAACACCAAAAAAACGACCGGAAATAACGACTTAGAGTATTCCACCGGCCAGGGCTCACGCGCACCCTCTTGGCGCCGCTTCGCCAGGAAAAGCCAATCGAACAACCAGATGGCACCCATGACCGCCACGGCAATCATCAATATCAGAGGTAAGTCAATATCCACAATTCACTCGCTATTCAATTATTTTGGTAATGGCGCGCATATTTAAAATGGTGCGCAGAGCTGTTACAGCGCTTAACTATCGACCTTTAACACGGCTAAAAAGGCATCTTGCGGAATTTCAACCTTACCGACCTGTTTCATACGTTTTTTGCCGGCTTTTTGCTTCTCCAGCAGTTTTTTCTTGCGCGACACATCGCCGCCATAACACTTAGCCAACACATTTTTGCGCAACGCCTTGACGGTGGTTCGCGCTACGACTTGTCCGCCGATTGCCGCTTGAATAGCCACATCAAACATTTGGCGAGGAATTAACTCTTTCATTTTATCAGCAAGAGCCCGGCCTTTATGATGCGCGACACCGCGATGCACAATGACCGCCAAAGCATCCACACGCTCGCCATTAATTAAAATATCCAAGCGCACCAAACTCGCACTTTGAAAACGTAAAAAGTTGTAATCCAAAGACGCATAACCGCGACTGACTGACTTTAAGCGATCAAAAAAGTCGAGCACAACTTCGTTCATCGGCAGCTCATAAATAACCTGAACCTGCTTACCCATATAGAGCAAATCTTTTTGTACGCCACGCTTTTCAATGCATAAATTGATGACCGGGCCCAGATAATCTTGCGGCACCAAAATATTGGCCTGCACAATGGGCTCCCGCATATCGCGAATCAAGCCTAAATCGGGCAGCTTAGACGGGTTATCCACATAGAGAGTCTCGCCTGTGTTGGTTTCAATTTCAAACACAACGGTGGGCGCCGTGGTGATCAAATCGAGATCGTACTCACGCTCAAGTCGCTCCTGGATAATCTCCATGTGCAACATACCCAAAAAGCCGCACCGAAACCCAAAACCGAGCGCATCGGAGCTTTCGGGTTCGTAAAATAAAGACGCGTCATTGAGTGTCAGTTTAGAGAGGGCATCACGAAAATTTTCGTAGTCTTCGGAATTGACGGGAAACAACCCGGCATAGACCTGCGGCTTGACCTTTTTGAAACCCGGCAAGGGCGCCACATCGGGGGTTTGCGCGTGGGTCAAGGTATCGCCGACGGGCGCACCCAAAATATCTTTAACACCCGCCACCACAAAGCCCACTTCGCCTGCGTGCAACTGTTGAGTTTCCAATCGTTTGGGCGTGAAGACCCCGACACTATCGACCACCTGCGCCTTGCCGATAGTTTTAGAGATGATTTTGTCTTTCACGCGCAAGGTGCCCTGTTTAACGCGCACCAGCGAGACCACACCTAAATAGCTGTCAAACCAGGAGTCGATAATCAGCGCCTGCAAAGGTGCATTCACATCGCCCACAGGCGGCGGCACCTTGGCGACCAGCGCCTCAAGCACATCTTCAATCCCGAGCCCACTCTTGGCCGAGCAGCGCACAGCATCTTTGGCATCAAGACCAATAATGCTTTCAATTTCCTCGGCGACGGCATCGGGATCTGCCTGGGGCAGGTCCATTTTATTGAGTACGGGGATCACCTCCAGGTTTTGCTCGATCGCGGTATAACAATTGGCGACCGATTGCGCCTCCACCCCTTGTGCGGCATCGACAACCAGCAGCGCCCCTTCGCAAGCGGCCAGCGAGCGCGAGACCTCATAACTGAAATCGACGTGGCCCGGCGTATCAATAAAGTTCAACTGATAGGTGCGACCATCCCGCGCAGGGTAATGCAGCGTCACGCTATGCGCCTTGATCGTAATACCGCGCTCGCGCTCCAAATCCATAGAATCCAATACCTGCTCCGCCATTTCGCGGTCAGACAGGCCACCACAATGCTGGATGAAGCGATCTGCCATGGTGGATTTACCATGGTCAATATGGGCAATGATCGAAAAATTTCGTATATGACTGAGATCGGACACAACAAGACCTGAAGAGGAGAAAAACAAAAAGGGTGGTCGCTCAAGGCGAAGCAAAACCTTGGCAAAAAACCGGCGCAGTCTACTCGATTTACCCAAGCGGTGCCACGAAGCCCTCGCCACCGCACGAAAAGAACACCCCCTTATCGCGCCAATCGACCATTCGCACTAAAGAAGCGCACTGCTTATTCCATTTTGGCTGTACAAAAATCAAACAATCACCCGGAAGCTATGATAAGCATAAAAATATCATTAAAAATCAGTAGTTTAATGAATTATTCGCACCGCGCGAGGTGCAATCACAACCAAATGCCCACCGCCAAGACTGCACTAATCTGAAACTAAACCGAGCCAAAATGCGATCTGCACTGCAAATTTGACGCAACCGCTTTGGTTTCGGTAAGCGATCGGTGTTTTATGGCGTAGCACCTCCTTTGAACGCTTTTAAACAGCGACAGTCCCTGTCAATAACCTCCTCGACTAAGGTTGAGCCTATGCGCGCCAGTGTGTTTTTATGGGTTTTATGTAGCCTCTGGGGTCTCGCGGCTTGCTCCGGCAACAACGGCGACCGCCCAGCGCCCCAGCCTGCCAACACGGTATCCAGTCAGCCGTTTTCCAGTAGCGCCCAAACGGCGAGCAGTCAAAATGCGCAAGTCACCTTGAGCGGTCGCCTAACCTATGACCAGGTGTCTCCCAGTGTTTCAGGCACACCGGCCACGGTGAAACTCGATTACGCTCAAGCCGTGGCCAGCCCAATTCGAGGCGCCACAGTCGAATTGCTGGACAGCCTTAATATTCCGCTACAAACCACCCGTAGCGACGAACAAGGCCAGTACCGCTTTACCGTGGAGCTCAATCGCGCCGTCAAAATTCGCGTCAAAGCCGAGTTGTTAGCCTCTGGTCGCTACTCGATTGCGATCAAAAATAACCTGATGAACAACATTCAATACGTTCTGGATGGCAACCTGGCCGGCAGTGGTTCCAGTGGCGCACAAACCCGCGACTTACATGCCAACCTCGGCTGGGACAACAGCCTCAACGACTACGCCCAAGAGCGCCAAGCGGCGCCCTTTGCGATACTGGATGCCCTCTACGACAGTCTGCAACTGGTGCTGACCGCCAAACCCTCGGTGGCCCTGCCCCATCTCGATGTTTTTTGGAGCCCGGGCAATATCGCCTCCAGCGGCGACTTCAGCCAAGGCCAGATCGGCAGTTCACTTTACAGTCGAGGCGCTTCCGCCATTTACTTGCTAGGTAGCGCCAATAACGATACTGACGAATTCGACTACAGCGTCATTCAGCACGAATTTGGCCACTTTATCGAAGACACTCTCTCGCGCAGCGACAGCATCGGCGGCCCCCATATGGTCGGCATTCCAGTCGATATGCGACTGGCGTTCAGCGAGGGTTTTGGCAACAGCTTTGCTGGCATGAGCCGCAACACTTCTTTATATCTCGACACCTATGGTGCAGCCCAAAGCCGAGGCTTTGGCTTTAACTTGGAGCGCAATACCTTTGGTGGTGGGCATTACAGCGAAGGGGCGGTGCAGGCCATTTTGTATGATCTCTTCGACAATGCCAGCGATACCGACGACACCTTAAGTTTGGGTTTTGCGCCGATTTTGGACGCGCTCACCACAGAAGACCTGCTGCGGTTTGAAGGTGCCAGCAGTATTCACACCTTCGCGGCCAGTTTTAAAAAACGCTATCCCGAACATGCCGCTGGCCTCAACACCCTGTTGCTCGGGCAAAAAATTACAGGCATTGATGCCTACGCCACAGACGAAACCGCAACGGGCGGCACCAGTTTTTCGTTACCGGTTTACCACCGCTTAACGGAAGGAGCCGCCGTCACCGTTTGCAGCAGCAACAACATCCAGGAATACAACGGCCACGAGGTCAATCGATTTGTTTTCGTGACCATTCCCGTTGCGGGAAGTTACCAAATCAGTGCGCAACGCCAAAGCGGCATCAGCAATAGCAACCCCGAGTTAACCCTCTTTCGTCGAGGAGCCTGGTTGACTGCCGTGCGCGGCCCTACCGCCAATACGACCAACCTGAGGCGCAACTTTGAAGCAGACACCTATCTGCTGGTGGTGCAGGAGTCGGCCAATAGCGATGACGTCACCAGCACAGGGGGTTTAGTCTGCTTTAACTTAACCCTCAACCGACTGTAAACCCCATTCCTCATTCAGGAGGCTGCCATGCACAAGGCGACCATTGTTCACGCGACGATCGTTCAAGCGCCGATTGTTCACGCCATCCCTGTTTTGGCCAAGGGTAGAGCGGCACGCTCGCTGGCTCAAGCGCGTTTGACGCAGTGGCTTTCGGGCCTGGCGCTGTTGATTGCGGCTGGCTTATCGGCTCTGCCGGGCCCGGTGGAGGCGGGAAATCCGCTACTCAATGAGGGGTCCGCCCTTGGGCATCCCGCTCATGAACAGACCATCGCCTGGCACGAGCGCGCGTGGCACCCACAGGCTCTGGCCCGCCAACAGTTCGTCGACGCCAACGAGTCTGCCGCCTTGCAGCATGCCAAAGCCTCGCAGGCACAACAGCGGGCGCCTTACCGCAAACCGGGTGCTTTTGTGCAGTTATTGATCCCACAAACCTACCTAGTGCAGACGGATGAAACCCTGGCGCTGGATGTCGACCTACAGCTATCGTCCGATAACCACTACCAGATTCAACTGACCAGCGATGACAATTTGGTGTTTTCCGGCCCTCAAACAGCCACCTTAGAAGGGCGTGATCGCTGGACTGAGCGCTTTGCCGTTCGGGCCTTGTCGGAGGGCGTCTATTACCTGCATTTGCTTGTGGAGCAACGCAATAGCGCCGGCGATACGAGTTTTCGCAGCCTGGCCCTCGCATTCGATAGCCGCTCCCAAGCCCTGCAAGACAGCGATGTCGCCGCTGCGGCCCCCACTCCAGCCCCCTTGCGTAGCGCCCAGAAAGTGGGGCAGCACTTTCCGCAGGTGTACGTCATGTACGGCAGCGAAACCATTCGCTAACCAGGCTTGCTCGCCGCGCCAGCCCAGATGGCCATCACGGGCCCTGACTGCGCATCGCTTTTGGCATCTCGTGTATACTCGCCCAATTTTTCAGCACAGATGCCGCATCAGCGGCGATAAATGGGGTTAAACGCGGGTGATGGGGGTTTTCAGCGAGCGCTTTATCGCGGGGCGAGCCGATCTTCGAAGGCGGTCTATTGGCCCCTCGGCTGTGACGATCGGCGCTTTTGATGGCGTCCATTGCGGCCACCGCCAGCTGATTAGTGCCCTCGCCCAAACGGCTGCCGCCGACAATCTGCGCGCGTGTGTGGTGACCTTTGAGCCCTTGCCAAGCGAATATTTTGCCCAGTCTCAAGCCCCATCACGCATCATGAACCTGCGCACCAAAGTAGCGGCCCTGCTCGACGCCGGGGCGGATACGGTGGTCTGCTTACATTTCAACCAAGCACTGGCACAACTGAGTGCGACGGATTTTGTGCAACAACTGCTGGTGAAAGACTTGAACACCCGCCACCTCTGGGTGGGCGATGACTTTCGATTTGGGCGCGGGCGAGAGGGCGACATCTCCCATCTGCACACCTTGGCGTCTAAAGGCGGCTTTTATGTAGAGGCCACGCACACCCATTGCGCCGGTGAGAGCCGAATCAGCAGTACACGCATCCGGCAACAGCTCAACAATTATCAGCTGGAAGAAGCCGCACGGCTTTTAGGCCAGGCTTACCATGTGATAGGCCGGGTTGGCTGCGGGCGTCAACTCGGTCGAAGCCTCGGTGTGCCAACGGCCAATCTGGCCTTTGGGCCTTACCCCTCTGCGCTGCAAGGGGTTTTTGCCGTGCGAGTACAAAGACCCCATTCGACTGACTGGCTGCCCGCCGTGGCTAACCTCGGCACGCAACCGAGCCTGCCGGGCCGATTGCGCCCGCGCCTCGAGGTCCATCTGCTCGACTTCAAAGGCGATCTCTATGGCGAGATACTGCGAGTGCGATTTGACCACTTTTTGCGCCCAACCCAGGCGTTCCCTCATCTCACCGCGCTACAGCAGCAACTGCAAGCCGATATAGCCGCCGCCCGCCGCTATTTTAATAGCGGCGCTAACCCGGCCGCAGGCTGCAACCTTAACCCGCTCCTTCCTCTTTCCGCACAACCCTAAGATTTGCATCATGATCGACTACAAGGCCACGCTTAACCTTCCTCACACCGACTTCGCCATGAAGGCCAACCTGGCTGAGCGCGAGCCCAAAACGCTCGCTCGCTGGCAGGCAACGCAGCTTTACCAGCGCCTGCGCCAAGCCCGATTGGGGGCGCCTCAATTCATCCTGCACGATGGCCCTCCCTATGCCAACGGCGATATTCACATTGGTCACGCGGTCAATAAGGTCCTCAAAGACATCATTATCAAAGCCAAAACCCTGAGCGGGTTTGACGCCCCCTATGTGCCCGGCTGGGACTGCCACGGGTTGCCGATTGAGCACAATGTCGAGAAAAAAATCGGCAAAGCCGGCACCAAAGTGCCCTTCGCACAATTTCGTCAAGCCTGCCGCGACTATGCCAGCGCGCAGGTCGCCGGGCAAAAACGCGATTTTCAACGCCTGGGCGTTTTAGGGGACTGGGACAAACCCTACCTGACCATGGACTTTAAAACCGAGGCCGACACAGTGCGGGCACTGGGCCGTATTGCTGCTAACGGGCACCTGCAACAAGGCTTTAAACCGGTTTACTGGAGTGTGGTGGGTGGATCGGCTCTGGCGGAAGCGGAGGTGGAATACCATGAAAAAACCTCACAGGCACTGGATGTCTGCTTTCCGGTGCAGCATGCCGCCGATTTGGCGCAGCGACTCAATCTGGCTGCACCCATCGATGGAGCCTGCATTGTTATCTGGACTACCACGCCCTGGACGCTGCCCGCCAATCAGGCCGTCTGCCTCAATGCAGAACTTGACTACAGCCTAATCAGCGCCCAGCAAAACGGCAGCCCCCGAATGCTGCTAATCGCCACCAATCTGCTCAAACCGTTAAGTGAGCGCGCAGGATTGACCGATGTCTCAATACTGGCCCAGTGTGCGGGATCCGCACTCGAAGGCTTGGTGCTGCAGCATCCGTTCGAAAACCGCTCTGTGCCCGTACTGTTGGGCGAGCACGTCAGCGCCGACGCCGGAACAGGTGCCGTGCACACAGCACCGGACCATGGTGTGGACGACTTCACCGTGGGGCGCCGCTACGGGCTCGGCACGCTCAACCTACTAGACGACAACGGCTTTTATCGCGAGCAGGTACCCTTCTTTGCGGGCGATCATGTCTACAAAGTAGACGATAAAGTCATTCAAATTCTGCAAGATAACGACAACTTATTAAATGCTGCCACCTTAGTGCACAGCTACCCCCACTGCTGGCGCACCAAAACACCTCTAATCTTTCGCGCAACACCGCAATGGTTTATCAGCATGACCCAGAAGGGCCTGCTCGCCGCCGTGCAAGCGGCTGTGGATACCGTTGAGTGGCTGCCAAGCTGGGGCGAGGCGCGCATTCGCGGCATGCTGGATGCCAGCCCCGACTGGTGTATTTCGCGCCAGCGCACCTGGGGCGTGCCCATTGCCCTGTTTATTCACCGCGACACCAACGCGCTGCACCCGCGTACACCGGAGCTGATCGAGCAAGTCGCCCAGCGTATAGAGCAACAGGGCATAGACGCCTGGTTTGACCTGGATCCCGCCACCCTGCTCGGCGATGAGGCCGCAGACTACCGCAAAGTGACCGACACATTAGACGTCTGGTTCGATTCCGGCGTCACCCACAGCTCGGTGCTGGAAAAACACCCCGCGTTGCAATTCCCGGCCGATTTGTATCTGGAAGGCTCAGACCAACACCGTGGCTGGTTTCAGTCGTCTTTAAAAACAGCTCTCGCCATTCAGGGTAAAGCGCCTTATAAGCAGGTGCTCACGCACGGCTTCGCGGTGGATCAAAACGGCCATAAGATGTCCAAATCCCTGGGCAACGTCATTCCACCGCAGCAGGTCTTTAACAACCTCGGCGCCGATGTTCTGCGCCTGTGGGTGGCGGCGACGGATTTTGCCGGTGACATGAGTGTCTCGGATACCATCCTCAACCGCACCGCCGACTCTTACCGGCGCATCCGCAATACGATTCGTTATCTCCTCGCCAACCTTGGCGGCTTTCAGGCGGCCGAGGATCTCCTGGCGCCAGAATCGCTGGTCGCTTTGGATGCCTGGGCCATTCAGCGCACAGCTCAACTGCAAACCGAGCTGCTGGGCCATTATGAGCGCTACGAGTTTCACCTGATTTACCAAAAACTGCATAACTTTTGTGTAGTGGACCTGGGCGGTTTTTACCTCGATATCACCAAGGATCGTGTCTATACCACCCCGGCAAAAAGCCAGGCACGCCGCTCAGCGCAAACGGCGCAGTACCACATCAGCCAGGCGCTGGTGCGCTGGATTGCCCCCATACTGTCGTTTACTGCCGATGAAATCTGGCAGGTTTTAGCGCCGATTGGCGGCCAAGATCCTGAAAAAGACCCGATTTTTGCGCAAACCTGGTACTCGCTGCCCGACGCGGCGGCACTCGCGCTGCCAGAGGCCACAGTGGCGCTCTTATCGGCGCTCAAGGGAGAGCTGAACAAGCAGCTTGAAGTGGAACGGGCCTCAGGTCGTTTGGGCAAGTCGCTAGAGGCCGCCGTCACCGTCTATGCCGATGAGGCCGCCTACGCCCGCTTGGCAGCGCTTGGCGACGAACTGCGATTTGTGCTGCTGGTATCCCACTGCACCTTAGCCCCGCTGGCGAAAGCGCCAGTCAGCTCCCCAACTGAAACTGAAACAGCAACCGGCTTGCCGGGGATCGTTTTGCGTTTAGCGCGATCAGAGGCGCCCAAGTGCGTGCGCTGCTGGCACCAGTGCGCCAGCGTCGGTAGGCTGGCGCAACACCCAGAGCTCTGCCAGCGTTGCGTGACCAATTTAACCCCTATCGGCGAGGACCGTCGTTATGCCTAAACCTTCAACTCCTAAACCGGGTGCGGATGTCGCAGCCGCCCAAGGGCCGCTGCCAGCACTAACCCACACCGGCTTTTTCGGCAGCAAATCGCTCGCTATGGCCTTCTGCCTGGGTATCGCCCTGGTGGTCTTGGCAGTGGATCTCTGGACCAAAGCCCTGGCGGTGACACACTTGCAAGTTGAGGGCAATAGCCTGCCGGTATTGGCCGATTTTTTTCATTTCACCCTGCGTTACAACCATGGTGCCGCGTTTAGTTTTCTATACAACGCCGGGGGCTGGCAGCGCTGGTTTTTTTCCGGTATTGCCCTCGTGATGAGTGTCGTGATTGTTATTTGGCTTTGGCGTACCACGTCCCTTAAGCGGCTAGAACCCCTCGCGTTATCGCTCATATTGGGCGGCGCTCTCGGCAACCTGTACGACCGCGTGACACTGGGTTATGTGGTGGATTTTTTACACGTTTTTTATCGCGATTATCACTTCCCCGCCTTCAACATCGCCGATAGTGGCATCACCTGTGGTGCCGCCCTGTTGATTTGGGATGCGATACGCCAGCCGGCTGCCCCCAAAGCCGAGGCCTCCTGATGAAAACCTTTGATGTTGCCATAGGCCCCAAAACCCGCGTGCTGCTGCAATTTGCCATTTCGCTGGAAGATGGCACTGAAATCGATAGCAATTTTGCACAAGACCCGGTGAGCTTCACCATGGGCGATGGCCAGCTGCTGCCAGGGTTTGAAAAAGCCCTACTGGGGTTGAAAATCGGCGATGAAAAAACGGTGCTCATTGCGCCCGAAGACGCCTTTGGCCTCGTGAATCCCGATAACGTTCACTGGGTGCCGAGGCGCGACTTTCCCGACAGTGAAACCCTGACCCTCGGCCTCATGCTGTCGTTTTCCGACGCCGCCCGCCAGGAGGTGCCCGGCGTTATTGTGGGCTTTGACGGCGACAAGGTGCAGGTGGATTTTAATCATCCACTCGCGGGGCGTAACCTGTGGTTTCGCGTCAAAATCCATTCCGTTTCGCCGGTGCTAACCCATTAAATTCAGCCTGCTGCTCAACCACGCTAGCCTTTCAGCCGAGGACACAGATTGTCATGCAAATTAAACTGGCCAATCCACGCGGATTTTGTGCAGGTGTCGACCGAGCCATTGATATCGTCAACCGCGCGCTGGAATTATTCGGCCCCCCCATTTATGTTCGCCATGAAGTCGTTCACAACCGGTTTGTGGTCGAAGATTTAAAAGCGCGCGGGGCACAATTTGTCGATGAGCTGGATGAAGTCCCGGACGATGCCACGGTTATTTTCAGCGCGCATGGTGTGTCGCAAGCGGTACGGCAGGAAGCCGACAGACGCGCCCTGCGCGTTTTTGACGCCACCTGCCCACTCGTCACCAAAGTGCATTTGGAGGTCGCCGACTACAGCCGCCTCGGCTGGGAATGTATTTTAATTGGCCATGCTGGGCACCCGGAGGTCGAAGGCACTATGGGCCAATATGACCGCAGCCGAGGCGGCGACATCTACCTGGTCGAAAACGAATCCGACGTGGCCGCCTTGCAGGTTAAAAATCCGAGCAAACTGGCTTATGTCACTCAAACCACTTTATCAATGGACGATACAGCCAAAGTCATAGATGCGCTGCGCCGGCAGTTTCCCGACATCACCGGCCCGCGTAAAGACGACATCTGTTATGCCACGCAGAATCGCCAGGATGCGGTCAAACAGCTGGCGCTGGAATCAGACTTGGTGCTGGTCGTCGGCTCGCCTAATAGCTCCAACTCCAATCGCCTGCGCGAACTGGCCGAGCGCTGCGGCGCTCAAGCCTATTTAATCGACGGGCCGGAAGATTTACAGCCGGAATGGTTCACAGGTAAACGCCAAATTGGTATCACCGCTGGCGCCAGCGCACCGGAACTCCTGGTTCAAGAAGTCATCGCCGGCCTACAACAATTCGGCGCCCAACCCCCCGCCGAAATGCCCGGCAAACCGGAAAACGTGAGCTTTTCCTTGCCGAAGGCGCTGCGGTAGCGCCGAGTTCAGCGGCAGCCTGTAAGTTGTGATTTTGTGGAATATTTTTGCGCAGCAAAACCACAAAACGGCGACTTACAAACTGTCGAGTGCGCGAAGTGCGCGGTGCTTGAGCGATTTATTAGCCCAAGCTGCCTCGCTCGATGAGAAATTTACGTAAACTTCTTTCATCGCGACACACATGGACAATATATACAACGTCTTTTTCTAGCCGATAAAATACTCTGCATGGTGGAATAACGACTTCTCTGTAATTAAGTTCTGGAATTTCCAAGGGAGGCTTTCCTGATTTTGGAAATTTCTCTAACCGCTCAATCTTTGAGAAAACCTCACTAACTAAATTAGATGCTGCATAGGGGTTACTGAGCGCAATATATTCAGCAATCTCATCAAGGTCTATAAG
>JACCDR011693044.1_pt1 | contig 12046 bp, 11 predicted proteins | sample 7446431 | NCBI WGS metagenome assembly JACCDR01 (sample SAMN15323443, study PRJNA562643) | freshwater metagenome | isolation source: river surface water | place: USA:Blue River Watershed | collected 2017-08-17
ACCTTCCGGGGCTATTTCGAGTAAGGGCTAGCAATGGGCTTCTCTTCAATCTTCACCGGCCGGGACGCACTGCAAAAGTGGGTTCCTGAACTAGACGCCTTTGCCGTCCGCATGCTTGGGCCGCGTCCGTCTGTCATCTATGGGTCCGGTGAATATGCCGGCGACCTGATGAGCGGCGACCCGGAAGCGGCGGCGGCATGGGATCGTCGATATATGGCAGAAGTGGAGCCGGCATTCATTGCATCGCTCCCGCCTGACAGACAAGCGGCTTATCTTGCAGCAAAGGGCGACCGCAGCAGCACGATTGACGCGAGCAACAAGATCAGCAAGATCGGCGCACTCGGAACCATCGGGGCGGCTGGTTTGGGCGCGGGTCTTACCGCTGCGGGTGTGCTTGGTGGTGGTGCTTCTGGTGGCATCGGTGCGGCGGAAGCTGCCGGCGCTTTGGGTGGCGTGCCGCCTAGCGGTGCGGGCGCTGGGGCTGCTGGTGTAGGTGGTGCTGGATTTGCGGGGGCTGCGGGTCTAGGGGGTGCAATGGATTGGATGAGCTTGATCGGTCCCGCAGTGGACATTGGCGGGGCCTTGCTTGGCTCCAATGCGGCAGGGAAAGCGGCGGATTCACAGCAAGCGGCGACCAATGCCGCGATTGCTGAACAGCGGCGCCAATATGACCTGAACCGCGCAGACTTCGCGCCTTACCGGCAGGCGGGGGTGAACGCACTGTCGCAGTTGACGGGCGAGATTGACCGTCCGTTGACCGCAGAGGAAGTGATGGCCGAGCCGGGGTTCGCCTTTGGGCTACAGCAAGGCCAGCGGGCTATTGATAACAAGATTTCGGCCGGTGGCGGCAGGGTTTCTGGGCAGGCGATCAAAGCTGCCGGGCGTTGGGGCACAGACTATGCGGCAGGCCAATACGGCGCAGCCTACAGCCGTCGCCAGGATCGGCTAAACCGCTTGGCTTCGCTTGCCGGCATCGGGCAGACCTCGACCGCAGCCAGCACGATTGCAGGGCAGAACAGTGCCAACACCATTAGCGGGCTCATCAGTTCGCAGGGCGACGCCACGGGAGCCTCGCAAATGGCGCGCGGATCGATTTGGCAAAACGCGCTAGGCAGTGCTGGTGCGGGTATCTCGGACTACTACAAGCGTCGCGCGCAGCCCAACAACGGCGGCGGGTTCGCATGGAACATCAACGGCGGCTGGACCGGAGAACGATAAATGGCCTCCCCGAACATCTTCGCTCAATACGCGCAGCCCGTCCGCTCATTCACGGACTACACGCAACAACTTGAGCAACTGAACAACCAACGCCTAATGGGCGACAACCTCGCACAGCAGAACGCAATCAGAGCGGCTGCTATGCAGGATGCCGAGCGTCAGCGTATGGCGCAGGAACGCGAGAACAACGCACTAGCGGCACTCACTGCCCAAGCTGGCGGCGATGAATCGCGCTATACCGACCTGCTGCGCAAGGGTGGTTATTACGGGCAGGCGCAGAAGTTGGAAGAGGGCCGCGCCAAGATCGGCAAGGAAACCACCGACGCGCAAGCCAAAGCCCTAGAGACCAAGCGGAAGGCGTTTGAGTACGTCATTCAGGGCTTGCAGATTGCGCAGAGCCCGCAAGAAGCCTTGCAGATGGTCAATGACTCGGTGACGCAGGGCGCAATGAGCATGCAGCAGGCGCAGCGGTTCGCGGCTGGCATCCCTCAAAACGCGGCCGAGTTTCCAAAGTGGCAGTTGAAAACGCTTCGGTCGATCATGAATGCCAAGGATCAACTGCCGACCGTTCAGACGCGCAACCTAGGCGGAACAACTGACACCCTATTGACGGATGTGTTTGACGGCACTTCGCGTGTTGTCAATAGCGTGCCCAACACGCAAAGCCCAGACAACCGCGCCAGCGTTGCCGCGTCGATGGCTAATGCGTCTGCTGTGCGCGAGACTGCCAACGCAACCCGCGACGCTGCGCGGATCACGGCCAGAGCCGGCGACGAGACGAAACTTCGCCAAGAGTTTGCCGACTTGCCGGAAGTCAAGAAGTACAAGAACGCAATCCCGGCCTATCAAGCCATCGTCAAGGCTGCGGAAACCAACAACCCGCAGGCGGACATCAATCTGATCTATGGTCTAGCCAAGCTCTACGACCCGGATTCGGTGGTGCGTGAAGGTGAGTACGACACCATTGCCAACAGCCAATCTATCCCGGAGTGGCTAAAGGGGCAGGCGCAGCGTTTGGCTGGTGGCGGCAAGTTGACCGCAGACACGAAGAAGCAGATCAAGGAACAAGCGGCAATTCGTATCAACGCCTATAAAGGCGAGTATGACGGGGCGCGCAAGTCCTACGAGGAGATTGCGACGGGTCGCGGGCTGGAAACAAAGAACATCTTTCCGGCTGTCGGCGCGCAGATTGGTGAGCCCGGCAAGGTGATTAACTTCTCGGACCTGAAGTAATGGACGTTCGCCTTCCTGACGGGACCATTGTCCAAAACGTGCCCGATGGCACGACTAAAGCCCAACTCGCGCAGAAGTTGAAGGCTAACGGAATGGCCGTTCCGTCTGAGTGGCTAGCCGATGCGCCAAAACCGCAGGCGTCGCAATCGGTCGGGCAGGGCATCCGCGACATTCCCCGGCAGGCGGGGCTGGCGGTGCGCTACGGGGTTGAAGGTGTTGCATCGCTTCCCGGTGCCGTGGCTGATGTTGTCGGCGGGGCATACAACGCTGCCGCCAATGCGGTGCAGGGCGATGGAAAGGGCTTCCGCTTCAAGCCCACGGCAACCGCTGTATCCGACACTCTGACGGCAATTGGTCTGCCCAATCCACAAACCCCTGACGAACGGGTTATCGGGGATGCCTCACGCATGGTGGCGGGCGGCGCGGGGATGGTTAAGGGTGCGCAGGCTGCGTCTAATGTGCTAACGGGTGTGGCACAGAAAGCAGCCTCGATGATGGCTGCGAACCCTGTAACGCAATTGGTCGGCGCGGCCGGTGCTGGCGGGGCTGGCGGTGCGGTGCGTGAAGCGGGCGGCGGTCCTGTCGAGCAGTTTATTGCTTCGCTAGTCGGCGGTGTGGGTGCCGGTGCTGCCGCGCAAGGTGCCGCAGGCGCGACGCAGAAGGCAACGAATGCCATTGCCCGCGTATTGCAAAAGCCCGAAATTCGCACCCAACAGGCAGAACAGCAGATCATCCTAGCGATGGAGCGCAGCGGGATGGATTGGAAAGCCGTCCCCGAGAACATCCGGCGCGGCATGGTTCAGGAGGTGTCCGACGCACTGAACACCGGGCAACCACTGAACGCTGACGCAATCCGCCGTTTGATGGTGTTCCGTCAAGCCAAGGTAACGCCCACGGTCGGCCAGTTGACGCAAGACCCCGGCATGATTACCCGGGAGCAAAACCTATCGCGCACGGGTGCGAACAGCACTAACGCAAGCCTGCAACGCCTGCCGCAGCTTCAGAATCAGAACGTCGCATCACTGCTAGGCCAGTTGGACGAGGCGGGCGCGGCGGCGGCTCCTGACGCAATGGGTGCCGGTCGGGTTGCGGTAGGCACGCTCAAGGGCCGCGAAGCGTCCGCCAAAGCCGCCATTGATTCGCTGTACAGCAAAGCACGGGACACGCAGGGGCGCAGCCTGCCGCTTGATGGGGCATCGTTTACCGCACGCGCAAACCAACTGCTAGACGAGAAGTTGCTAGGCTATGCGGTGCCTTCGTCGGTGGAGAACCGCCTAAACCAGATTGCGCGCGGTGAGGTTCCGTTTACCGTTGACTTTGCCGAGCAACTGAAAACGACCATCGGAGACATTGGCAGGGCAGACAAGGGCGGCGCAACGTCTAAGGCTATGGGCTTGATCCGCAAAGCTTTGGACGAGACCCCGCTAATGCCGTCCCCGCAAGTGAACCCCGGCAACCTGCCTGCGGTCCCCGGTACGGTTCCGCAGAGTGCCTCAGTCACGGGACAACAGTCAATCGACGCATTCAATAAGGCCCGGTCGGCTAACCGCGCCTGGATGCAGCGTGTCGAATCGAACCCGGCACTAAAAGCCGTGGTTGACGGTGTGGAGCCCGACCAATTCGTCAGCCGATTCATCACCGGCAAGGGTGCTTCCGCTGCTGACGTTCAAGCGCTCCGTAAGGAAATGACCCCGCAGGCGTTGGAGTCGCTGAAGCTGTATCTAGTCCGCTACCTGAAGGACAAGGCAACCAACAGCACGGACGACATTGCGAAGTTTTCGCAGGACTCCTATCGACGGGCCTTGCGTGACATTGGCGACGACAAGCTGGCGGTGTTCTTCAATAAGGAAGAACTACAGCAGCTCAAGGTGTTGGGCGAAGCGGCCAAGTACATGCAAAGCCAGCCGGCCGGATCGGCGGTGAACAACAGCAACTCCGGGGCTCTTGTCTTGGGTCGCGGGCTGGATTGGCTTGACACCATTGCCGAGCGTGCCCCGTTTGGCTTCCGGGACGTAATCAAGGGAACCATCGCAGGCCAGCAGCAAACGCAGGTTTTGAACCCGCAGAACGCGCTGATTCAGCTAGCAAGACCTCAACCAAGAGGCATCCCGTTTAACCCCCTACTTGCCGCCACCATCCCCGCGCCCGTACAGAGCCGCGAGGATAACCGCCGCAACTAACCAGCCCAAGAAAATCGGGTCAAAACTCATAGGAACGCATCATGCCTGAAGTCAGCCTCTCCGGGGTCTATAACCTGCAAATCTTTAACACTGACGGCACGCCTGCGGAAAGTTCCCGTCTATACACGTATGCCGCCGGGACGACCACCTTTAAGGCCGCGTATACCGACTCGGCTGGCACTACCTCGCACAGTTACACCAATGACGGTTTAGGCGGGCAATACATCGCCCTAAACGCACGCGGCGAATTGCCGGCCCCATTATGGCTCGCAGTCGGCGGATATGACCTGACCTTGAAAACCCCCGCAGGCGCAACGGTTTGGACCCGCAGGGCAGAGGGCGCCGAGGAAGTCCCGACTGCTAATAGACCGATGGGCGGTTTCAAGCATACCGGCGCGGCCAATGCTTCGACCTCTGGCGAATACATCGTTTGGGGCCAATCTGCCACGCTGGACGACATTACCGCGACGGGTGACGTAGCCATTACCGGCGACCTAGCGCTGACGGGTGACGTAACCACAGACCTGAACATTGCCACTGGTCAAAAGCTCAACGTCTTTCGTACCAAGGTTCACCCGACGCAGGGCCTTAGCGGCAATGGCACGATCACCACCGCCATTCCCTACGGCACTTCAGCAGATACCGGGGGCGGCATTCTGCTTGTGACCGGATCAGCCAGCACCGGAACGGCATTCTCTGCGGCTTATGTCGTCGCCACCAAAACCCCCGGGGGCACGGGGTCTGTTGCTTCTACCCTGCTGAATCGCACCGGGGCGGCTAATCCAACACTGACTATCGGGACAACCGGAGGGTCTGACGGGTTTGTTACGGTGGTTGTCAGCGGTATTGAGGCGAATACAACGTTCGTCTGCGGCTTCGGTTTCTGAGGCGCGGAAGATATAGCACGCTATCGGTAGAGAATGTGCTATAGTCCGGCGCTATGTCGGACCCCGTTAAGGAAGCCCAGCGATTATTCACTGAGGCTCTTGACGCCTCCGAGGATCAGCGGCGCCAAATCGAAGAAGATTTGCGCGCGTCCGATCCGTCAAAACCCGACTATTGGGACCCTGAGATTCGCCGTCAGCGGGAAACCGACCCTGGCGGCGTTCGTCCGTGCCTTACTTTTGACCAAGTGGGCCAGTACATCCAGAACGTCAGCGGGCAGATTCAGCAGCGCCCGCCCGCGTTGCATGCTCTCCCGGTAGACGGCGGCGCGGATCGTAAGGTTGCGGAAAGCCTGGACGGGTTCTTCCGCCATATTGAGCACGCCAGCAGGGCGCAGCAGCACTACTCCACCGCGCTACTCTCCGCAGCCCGCACGGGCGTCGGTTATCTGGTGGTTCGCCCGGAGTACACCAATCGGGCTTTGAACTACCAAGAGCCCCGGATTTACTGCCAGGGCGATCCATTAAAGGTGGTTCTAGACCCGTGGAGTGTGGAACTTGACGGCTCTGATGCCACTTTCGGCTATTTGCTGCAGCCCATGTCGCACCGCGAATTTGAGCGGCGATACGGGGAGAAAGCAGAAAAGCGGTCTTTCGGTGATGACGGCACCACGACAAAGGACAACCGCGAATCAATCCTGATTGCTGAGCAATGGGCCAGCGAGACAGAAACCACGCAAATGATCGTTTGCGTTGACCTGTCCAAAGACCCCGAGGATGAGTTTGCACTAACCGAAGACGAGTTCCTGAAGCGTGCGCAGGACGTAAACAGCCCTCTCCGTCCGGTGTTTGACGAATCCGGCGCGCCGCGTATCTACAAGGAAAAGCGGACTATTGTTAAGTGGTCCCGCATGTCCGGTGCCGAGGAACTGGACAAAGAAACCACGTACCCGGCAGACGGCATCGGCATTGTCCCTGTCTACGGTTATGTAGGCATGGCCGGTGGTCGGTTGACGTATTGCGGCATGCCCCGCAGAGCAAGAAACCCGCAGCGCTCATACGACTATCACATGAGCGAAATGCACGTTTTCATGGGGCAGGCGCCTAAAGCCCCGTGGGTTGCTGCGGCGGCTGCTATCGCTGGATACGAGGCCCTATGGGAGAAAGCATCGGCAGAATCTCGCGCCGTGCTCCCGTTCAATCATGTGGACGAGAACGGGAACCCCGTCCCGCCTCCATCCCGCACCCCGCTGGGCGCAAACCTGCAAAACCATATCGCAGGCGCCCAACAAGCATTGCAGGACATACAAGCCTCTTTGGGCATGTATCAGGCGAATCTAGGCGCCCCGTCAAATGAAACTAGCGGCGTGGCGATTGATTCCCGCAAAGAGCAGGGCGAAGCGTCAACCGCCAATTTCCCCATGAATTTGCAGGCATCGGTGGCCCAAGTTGGCAAACTGTGCATGCAGATGATCCCGCGATTGATTGACACAAAACGGCAGTTGCGGATTCTCGGCATTGATGAGCGGCCCTCTACGATCACGATCAACCCAGAGCAGGAAGCCCCGATTGAGGAAACCGAACGGGGTATCTCGATCAATCCGAACATCGGGCAGTATGACGTTCGGGTAGTGGTGGGTGCTAGTTACTCTACCCAACGCTCGCAAGCCCAAGCGGCGTTGAATGAGGTGATGGCGCGCAATCCTGAAATGGCGCCGGCCGTCGCTCCGTTGTGGGCGCAGACCCTCGACATTCCCTACGCTGACAAACTGGCCCAAGCCCTTATCGCCGTGGCCCCGCCTCCGGTTAAGGCTGTGCTTCAACCTGAGGGCGAAAAGGAAGGCCCAAGCGTCGCCGAGTTGTCCGCCAAGTTGGACGAACTGCAAAAGGCTGTGCAAGAGGCTGCGGCAATTGCGCAGGAAGCCGAGCAGGAACTAGCAGAGGCTAATGCCAAGCTGGCCGACAAGACGCAGGAAAACGATGTGGCTCAGTACAACGCTGAGACACAACGTCTCAAGGTGACGGGGGCCAACGAAGAACAGATCAAAGCGATTGTCTTTGACCTTGTGAATCAGATGCTTTCCGCCCCCGTTCCGATGGGCAACGAAGCCCCTACAGGCGGGGAAATCACGCCTGATCCTGGCATGCAAGAAATGCCGCCCGAGGGCTTCGCCCCGCCTGAACCGCAACCTATGGAGCCGATGTAATGGCCTCAATCACGGCCGGGCAGACCGGCACATTCACTCTCGACGCCTTTGGTTATATCGACGTTGTGGCGTTGGGCGACGGCACGCTTTCGGGTGTTTCTCGCGCGCCTAACCTGAAGTCTAACGTCGCTATCAGCAAACTGGCGTCGGTTCGTTATGGCCCTTACGGGGTGCCGATGGATTTCACCATTGCCTGCACCAATGGGGCCATTACTTACACCACCACCGAGGGCCATGGTTCCGGCAGCGGTTCTATGGCCGGAAGCAGTGGGGGCGGCGGCAGCGACATGACCGCTGCCACGATTGGAACTTACGGCATTGCTACCTACACAGCCGGTGCGCAATGGGTCATTTCCTACGATGGCGACGGTATTCCTCTGTATGAATACCTGAAAGACGATCCGGGTAGCACGCTGCGCAGCAACCTAACCGATGTTGGAAGCGGTGTCTATGTAGTGAGTAGCGGCCTGAAGCATGTTTCTGGCGCACTTGTGATGACACTGGCGCAGCGCACGACTTGGGCAGCTATCGCAGGCGTAACGATTGACCTTGGTTTCAAGGTGTTTGTTTCCGATGTCGGCTCGATCATCGACGCATCGGGAACAACCGTAACCCCAGGTGCCGAGTGTGTTTGGGCTGGCTCTACCCTGAAATGGCTGTGGACTACGCCGGTTAGATACTGTGCCTTCCAGACTGGCACCAGCATTACAAACGCCTCCGGGGCGCTGGCTACATCGCGGGAGTTCAATATTGCCGGCAATGTAATCGGGCCTTATGACCAAGTGTTTATGAGCGCGTCAATCAACATGACGGGTACGGCTGGATCGCGGCACTTGCAAATGAACATCGGCGGGGTGTCGCTATACAACGCGACGGCCCTTGGGGCATCGGCCACGCAATCCCTTACCGTCATCAAGACGCTTAACGGCATTGGGGTCAACAGCCAGCAGCACGGCGGTGCCAACTCGTCGGCGCTGTCAACCACTTATGACACGCAGGGCAATTTGTCTGCGGCGCTGGCTACGTCTTCGATTGACACATCGGCAACGGTTAACGCCAATTTGAAAGCGACCGTTGCTAGTGGGGACACTGCCATTTGCCGCCTTATGTCGGTGCATGTCACCAGCAATTCGGGCATTACCTCATGAGCATTTTTGCCGCCCGTTCGCGCAACTCCTACCCGGACCTTGCGACGCAGTACCGCACTGTGTACGGGCGTTGTACCTCGTTTGCCTACAGCGCTGCGGCGCTTGGCACGGGGGGCAATGCGCACACTGCAAGACATGCGAAATCGGGCTACGTGGTGCTTGGCTGTGGGCCAGGGGATAGCGCGGCAAACTACGCAGCCGCAATGGCATCCATGCGCACGGTTAATCCGCGCGTCAAATTCCTGCATTACGTCATTCAAACCGAGACGACCGGCTACCCGGAAGTTGCCAACACAGCCAATCAAGCGGCCATGCTTGCCCCGCCTGCCGGGACTATTGTCGGCAGTGTTACCAAGCGAACCGACACCGGCACATTTTGGCGCTGCACGACACTCCCGGGCACCAGCTTAGGCCATTGGACCGACGAGGGCGCTACATATCCCAAATACGCCGAGCCCGGTTCTTTCCGGTACGAGGGTATCGGCCGCTATGAGAAGGTCCAGCAGAATCAAGGCTGGGAACTGAAGCGCAGCGCTGCTAATGGGTCGGTTAGAACGTCAGACCACGCCACCGCAAACAACAACAACCACGGGAGCGCAAATCCAAGTCTTGATTCGTCGGGCAGGACGTGGCAGCAGTGGCTGGCCGAGTGGTACTACGCGCCGGGCGCGGGCCTGCACTTGCAATCCACGCTGGGCGACTACATCGACGGAATTTGGATGGATAACTGTAAGGTTTATGCAGAGACATCCGCCGACATCGACAACACCGGCACCGAAAATGCGTTTGCAAGCCCGCCAAATGCCGACCGCATCGCGTGGGCAAAGCGTGGGCATGAGCGCTTTGCGCGCGAACTGCGCAAGATCAGGCCGACTGCGCTGCTTCACGGCAACAGTCAGGCCAATCAAGTAAACCCGGCAACCGTTAACACTTTCTACGATAGCCCCGACCTGCAAAACCTCGATGGCGGGATGTACGAAGCTGCCGCAGGCTTTCCCAACGTCAACAGCAAAACGCTGCACGGCGAGGGGTGGCAAAAAATGTACGAACGCCAGCAACTGCTATGCAGCAAGTTGCAGCGGCAAAAGGCTGTCGCTTTAACCTTTGCTCTTGGTGGAAGTACAGAGTACCAAAACAACCGATTGGGTATTTGCACTGCGCTATTAAGCGACGGCAATTACACCGTGACGATAGGCGGCAACTACACAACCACCCCGCCAGATTTTGATGAGTTCGGCGCCGAGTTGGGGGCTCCTATAGAGCCAGCCCCGTCTGCTGCCACCACTGGCAATATCTGGACGCGCAAGTACGAAAACGGGCTAGTCATCGTTAACGGTGCGTCTCGTAATGCCGGTGGTTCTCCGACCAATTTCCAGCCGCAAAACTCCCCGGCAACGGAAACCTACACCCCGCCGCCCGGCGTCTATCGGCACATCACAGCCACGCAGGACACCACGGCGAACCCGCAATCCGGCGGGATTGGTGCCGTTGTAACTGGCTCTTTGACGATCCCGTCTTGGGATGGTCGCATTCTGCTTTGTGTTTCTCCCGGAGTACACGCATGAGAACTTCCACTCTTGCCCAAGGCCCGCTGGGGCTTGGTGGTGAATACATCACCATTGGCGGAACCATTTACAACATGGAGTCGGCCGCCGACTACACCAACGCGACGGGCGCGCTCCGCGCGTTTCTGGACGCACGCGACGCGGCGGCGGCGGCGGAATCGGCTATTCGCTCGCAAGACGAAGCGGAGCGCAGGGCGCGACTTATCCGCAGCGGTGGTGCGGCGGTGGTGTCCGTAGAACAAATGCGCTTGGCTGCATTTGCTGCCGGTCAATTGACCGCCCTAGACAACGCCATTGCTGCCCTGCCGGCAAGCGAGTTCAAGATTCGTTGGCAGTGCAACTCCCGCGCATTCACCCGTGCCGAGTTGCAGTTTCTTGTGCCCGGCACGATGACGAACTTGCAGGCGAATCAACTGTTCGCGGCGGCGCTGCAGCAGTAGTGAGCGTGAAATGGACCCGCGCACAGATCACTGGCACCTAGACAAAAAGGTTCCCATTGCCCTGATTGCGACCCTTGTCGTGCAGGCTGCGATGGGGCTTTGGTTCGCTGCCAAGCTAGAGGCGCGGGTTCAAGCGTTGGAGACGGCGCAAATGGAACAACGCCAAAGGGACGATAGGCAGGATCAAGCCATGAGGGATACGGCTGCGTTGATCCGGTCGGACCTTGGCTACATCCGGGGTCAACTCGACCAACTCATCAGGGAGTCGGCCAAGAAATGAAGTTCCTGATTCCTGAATGGCGCAAAGCCTACCGCATGCTGTCGGTGCAGTTTGCAGCCCTTGCCGTGCTGTGGATTGCGTTGCCTGAGGCGCAGCAAGTAAAGATTCTTACCTTGCTCCCGTGGGTGTCTGCGGACCAAGTGGCGGGACTCTTAATCCTGTTGGGAATTGTCGGGCGGTTGGTCTCGCAGCCGAAGGTGCGGCAGTGAAGTTGAGCGTACCGCACGCAGCCCTAGAGCGCGTGCTGTACGTGTTGCATTCTGCTGGTGTGGCTTTGCTCTTGCAGCCGACCGGGCCGGGCTGGATTGTCGAATCCCCCCGCAAAGTTGACGCGGATTGGCCCGCGCTAGGTGCCACGGTTCTATGAGCATCTGCGAAGCCATGAACCTGAAACGGATTTATTGGTACAGCGGGCACGGTGTTGCGCAGTCCGTTTGGGACAAACCTGCGGTGCATCTAAAGGTGCCGCCCGATCTAGGGTTCAAGTTCGTGGAAATCGACTATGAGCCCGCTTTGCAGGTGTTCCAAGTAAGGCCAACGGTTGCCGAGCAAGTCAGGGACATGACGCCGCACGAGCGCACGGCATGCGCTGAATACCTGCGCAAGCTATGACCGAGCACCCCATTGTTTTGCTGTGCTGGGAAGATGCCTCCATCGTTGACGATGAGACATGGGTAGACCGCAAGACAGCATCGAAGGTCGAGCCTGTCGTCTTTCAGCAGGTTGGTTGGCTGGTGGAAATCACGCCTGAACACGTAGTTCTAGCGGCGTGCATCAGCCCTGAAATCATGTCAGCCCGAGACCGTATTCCGCGCGGGATGGTCCGGTCTATCACCAAGCTGGACCCGGCTTTCGGTGAGCCCTTCAAGATGCCGCGCAAACGAAAGCGGA